>Ga0187827_10001216_pt1 | contig 38606 bp, 34 predicted proteins | sample ETNtaG_39_FD_167969 | JGI IMG/M metagenome (GOLD analysis project Ga0187827, IMG submission 167969) | Marine microbial and viral communities from oxygen minimum zone, Eastern Pacific Ocean - ETNP2014_SV_150_PacBio MetaG (Illumina Assembly) | ecosystem: Environmental > Aquatic > Marine > Hypoxic...
GGTCGGTAAGCTCGCAGACTTCGTCATCCTCGAGCAGGACCTCACAAAGGTCGATCCTTTCACAATTAAGGACATAGAGATAATACAAACTGTTGTCGGTGGACGAACTACATATGAGATATAGTTCTACACTTTCATAACCGCAACGGCTGCCTTTTTTCCATCAAGATCGTGATTTTCAATATAACAGTCCACAGGAATATCTCTGGATGAAATGTTTTCGGCTAAGGTTTCCTCTTTAAAATATGTAAAATGTTTTTCCACGATATCTGACAGTTCGTCAGATCCAGATATCCACAGATTGATATGGTCAGAGATTTCGAAACCCGCAGACCTTCTCATATTCTGAATCCTATGCACCAGTTCCCGTGCTGTACCTTCTTCTCGCAATTCCGGAGAAATATCTGAAGAAATGCCTACAGCATAGCCCGAATCTATAACTGAAGAAACTCCATCCAGCTCAATGGCGGAAATAAGAATTTCTCCGGGTTCCAGCGTAAATTCTCCTAGTTCAATATTATGTCCCGCATCCACCAAGACTTTTATATCTGATGGGTCCGCCAACTCAAGTTCCGACCTTATAGCTCCAAGTTTCTTTCCGTACCTTGGACCAAGGACTGGTAGGTTTGGTTGAATCTGAAAACTGACAATCTCTGCGGCATCTGCTACAGGGGTGACATGTTTAACATTCAGTTCATCTAATAACTGATCCTCTATTAGAGGCAACATGCCTAGTTCATTAACGGTCCTCGTATGCACATAAATATGTTCGAGGGGTTGGCGCACCTTTATCCCTGCCTTGCTTCTAGCTGAGCGACCCATACTTGAAAGCCTCATAGCCAAGCGCGTTCGCTCAGAAAGTTCTCTTTCGACAATATTTCGGTCAGTGACCGGATACTCTTCAAGATGAACACTTTCCTTGCCAAGTGCTTGAGAAGTTACAAGGTTCTGGTAAATAGATTCCGTGATGAAAGGAACAACGGGAGCCAAAAGTTTTGTCAGGGTAACTAACGTTTCATAGAGAGTCGAATACGCAGAAAGCTTGTCATGATTAGAATCTTCACTTGAGTCACTCAAAAGTCCTGATTTCCAGAAGCGTCGCCTGCTTCTTCTTATGTACCAGTTGGACAAATACTCGGTGAATTGTTCGACTTCTCTAGTGACGTTTTCTGGCTCAAATGATTCAAGAGCCCTCGTAACTTCCCTAGTCAGAGAATTCAATTCACTCAGTATCCATCGGTCGAGCTCAGTTCTCTCAGATATAAGTGGAATCTCGGCTCTAGGATCAAACTCGTCGATATTGGCATATGTGACAAAAAACGAATAAACATTCCACAATGGTATAAGGAACTGTCTTCGTACCTCGTCTGCCGTACCAAATCCAAAGTTGAGATTAGCGGCAGGATTCTGTCGAGCAAACTGCCATCTCATAGCGTCTACACCCATTTTTTCAGCTGCATCTTCGAACCAAATAGCATTTCCTTTACTCTTGTGCATGTCTTCGCCATTCTCGTCCCTCATTAGGGCATAGCTAAATATGTTCTTACAAGGCTCAGAATCTACTAGGACAGTACTCATTACCAATAGGGAATAAAACCAGTTTCGGTACTGCCCAGGAAAACTTTCTGAAATCCAATCGGCAGGGAACCAATCGTTCCAGTAATCTTTATCCTCTCTAAATTTGAGAGTGGAGAAGGATACTATCCCTGCATCCAGCCACGGATTGCCTACATCTAGGATTCGGCTAATTTTGGTACCACATTTCGAACATGCAATTTTTACTGAATCTATCCAAGGTCGATGTGGTGAATTGCCTTCAAATTCATCCCAGCCTTCTATAGACCGGTCCTTGAGTTCACCCTCACTGCCTATTACTTCAAAGTTGCCACAAGCACAACTATATATAGGCAGGGCAAGGCCGTAATATCGTTTTTTTGAAATCATCCAATCGTCCATATTACGGATCCAGTCCAGCTCTCGCTTCATACCAAATTCCGGAATCCAATTTATATTCTGCGTTACTCTTGCGAGGGATTCCCGAAGAGGATCCATTCTTATAAACCATTCATCTACTAACCTGAAAACCAGCTCTGAACCACATCTCCAACAGTGAGGGTATCTATGACGGTACTTCTCCAGGCGATAGAAGATTCCTTTTTCCTTAAGATTTTCATAAATGCGATCATTTACGTCGTAAACATTTAATCCTGTCAGCCAATCAAATCCCTCGATGAAATCTCCTTGGTCATTTAAAGGAGCAATGGTTGAAATACCCTCCCTTTTACCAAGCGCGAAGTCTTCTTTGCCGGCACCAGGTGCAATATGAACGATTCCAGTGCCCTCCCCTTCGGATACTTCATCCCAGGCTAAGATCCTATGTTCAACATCACGTTGGGCAGGCAGCTCATCAAATGGTCCGTCATAGCAGAGTCCTATTAGTTCAGTTCCCTTAAATTCCTCAACGATTTCATATTCCCCTGAAAGCGAAGTAATCCTACTTTTAGCAAGATAATAGAATTCTTCTTTTTGTGAGACCTTCACATAATGCATCTCAGGGTTGACTGCAGCAGCGCAGTTGGACGTAAGCGTCCAGGGGGTAGTAGTCCAAACCAAAATCGATTCATTGGGGGTTCTACGAGTACCCGAGTCGGTTACGGGAAATTTTACAAACAACCCAGGGTGAACAATCTCGACATACCCTTCTGTAACAATTTCATGTTCAGAAAGACCGGTGCTGCACCGAGGACACCAAGGCATTACATCGGTGCCTTCATAGATAAGCCCCCTTTCATGACAGGTTTTAAGGAAATGCCAGATTGTGTAATTATTATCATCTGCCATTGTGTGATAAGAATTATCCCAATGCATCCAGTAGGCTAGTTGTTTCGATTGATTAGTTATCACATCTGAGAATCTTTGAACTCTCTCTTTACATAATGTAACGAACTTATCTACCCCGTAAGATTCGATATCCATTTTGGAAGAAAAGCCGAGTTCTTTCTCTACTTCAACCTCGATCCAAAGACCCTGACCATCAAATCCGTTTTGGTAGCGCTGCTTGTAGCCCTGCATAGTTCTGAATCTTGCAAATAAATCCTTGTAACTACGACCCCAAGCGTGGTGTACTCCCATCGGATTATTGGCCGTTATAGGACCATCAATAAACGAGTACCTCTTTTCAGAATATTCGTTACGAGACATGTATTTTTTGGGAATTTCATTACTTTCCCACCACTTCAGAATCGTTCTTTCCAATTCTGGAAAGTTAACCTTGGAATCAACCGACTTAAACATAAATTTCTCCATCCAGAAAATAAAAATGCCCGTCCCAGAAGGGACGGGCTACTTTACTAGTCCGCGGTACCACCCTAATTCCCCCAAATTTGGGGACTCTCACAGGTTGTCTTTATAACGTGAGACAAACTCGTCGAAACTTAATAACCCTCTTTACATCGGGGTTTCAGCTTGAGACTCGGAAGGGATATTCATTTCAACTTATAGTACCCCTTCACACCGATCGGGGTTCTCTTTGACCTCAGTTGAGATTACTCGTCTTCGTCAACGTCCAATATTTTTTTAATTAATACAATAAAAGGTTAGGAAATGCAGGCACAGGTGTCAAGAATCATTCACTTGAATGGCTCCTTACCTGTTTTTTCCTCATAGAGCTTCCAGGTGTTTTCATTGAATGGATAATACTTACCTGGCGAACATTGTTCGATCTCAAGTTGTTTCTTTATAACTTCTTCAACTTCTTCTCGCTGATGTGCGATTTTGATTATTTCATTAACCTCGGACCTGGGAACCACTACTACACCATCGTCATCACCAACAATAGCATCTCCTGGCCTGACCAAAACGCCGCCACACTGAATAGCATCGTTCACTTGCCAAGGCCAGAAATCAGCCGGACCTTGTTTGGCCGTAGTGCTAGCTGAAAAAACTGGAAACCCATAATTCTTAAGAACCACACTATCCCTAACTCCCCCATCAGTTACCAACCCCCCAACTTTGCGTTGCATAAGTCGAAGGAATTTGATGTCTCCGCCTATTGAACTGTATTGCCACCTCAATGCGTCTATTACTAACACCTCGCCCGGGCCGCACAACTCAATTGCTACGTATTCGGCTGAGTCTTCGCCTTTCGGCTTGTCTGAAAACAGATCAGGTCTATGAGGAACGAATCTTAAGGTTACCGCCCTCCCCGCCATAGATTGTCCTTTTTGAAGTGGGCGGGCTCCTTCAACATAAGTAGAGGGCCATCCTTTAACCCACAATCCGTCAATGAGTGTTTGTGTGGGTATGCTTTTCAGAATGCTCAGGGTTTCATCGGTAATAGGTATTAAATCAGCCATGTCTTAAACCTCTAGAAAATGCTAAATCCTAAATGTGACGTGGTAGTAACTTTTATTTAATTCGGGTAATGCTATCTCACATGCTATTGATACGTCCTGATGTTTGCCGGAATATACAAGGCTCTCAGGGTAACACCAGCCATGTTTATCTGACATACAATGCAGTCAGTGGCGGCTTCAGTAATCTCACACATAATATTAGTGATATGGGGACTCAAGAATGACAAAGACATCGGACATCGTTGTAGTAGGGGGGGGAGTCAACGGCGCAAGCATAGCAATGCACCTTTCAAAGACACTCGGTGGAAAGGTGACATTAGTTGAAAAAGGCGGACTTGCAACAGGTGCAACCGGCAGATCCGGGGCGATGATCAGAGAGCATTACCTGACTCCAGAGCTTGTTAGAATCGCATCTCGCTCGAAAACATTTTTTGAGAACTGGCCAGGAGAGCATGGTTACGACCTGAAATTCAAGAAAACAGGGCGAATTCTGCTTTTCGGAAAGGTTGACGAAAACTCGGCTCGGCTTAACGGAGAGATGAATAGGCGGGAGGGAGTTTCTATTGAAACACTTGGTATGGCAGAAACGTCCAAAATCTTGCCAGAAGCTAACCTGGAAGATATAGAGGTAGCTCTTTACGAACCTGATGCAGGATATGCGGATCCAGTAGCCACCACTTACGCATTTGCCAAAGAAGCTAAAAGGCACGGTGCGACGATTCTAACTAATACCAAAGTCTCAGAGATAATTTCCTATCAAGGTAAAGTAACAGGAATAAAAACGAATAGAGGTGACATAGAATCCGGCATCATAGTAAACGTAACCGGACCCTGGGCTAACTCTCTACTCTCGCCACTGGGCGAGACTTTACCCATAACTCCAATTAGGGTTCAAATGGTTCATTTAAGAAGACCTCCATCTCTGGGAACCCTGGAGCAAATTGTGATCGATCATACTTGTGGGTCATATTACAGAACGGACGGATCACCAAACACCTTGATAGGGGGAGAGGCTCCGGAAGATATCGGTGAAACCGTGAACCCAGATCACTTTGGGCTAAATGCTGACCATCAGTTCATTGTTCGATACTGGAAAAGGGCCATCAAAAGATTCCCGGAGTTTCAAAATGCAATCTGCAGAGGAGGATATGGCTCTCTCTATGACATGACCCCAGACGGTAATCCTATTATCGACGCGTCAGAAACGATAGAAAATTTATATAACGTGACAGGCTTTAGCGGGCATGGATTCAAGCTTTCCCCTGCTGTAGGGGAGCTAGTATCTGAACTCGTAAACGGGTCAAAAAACCGTACCGACGAACTGAATTTATTCAAGGCTTCCCGATTCGATACTGGCAACGAAATTACACCCAAACACCCCTATGGCATGAGGGCACATCAATGACTGTTAGACAATCACCATTTTGTAGACAGCCTGAATTCACAAATATATAATTGACCGCTAGTGAAGCTGCCGATCCCTTCGGCAAACGCACCTGCCGAGGTGGTGGAATTGGTAGACACGCAGCGTTGAGGGCGCTGTGGCCTAAATGGCTGTAGGAGTTCGAGTCTCCTCCTCGGCACCACTTCAGCGGTATATTTAGGCGACGTAGCCAAGCGGTCTAAGGCGGAGGTCTGCAAAACCTCTATTCGGCGGTTCGAATCCGCCCGTCGCCTCCAGTCTTTTCATTCCTAGAAATCACTCGTTTCCATGAGAAACCTGTCAACAAGGTATCATCGTCCATAATCTGAATGGAATCCGATCGCCATTGTTCGAAAAGAAATGAGAACCAAGGAATCAACAAATGACACAACATGGACAACAACACCCAACCAATCATGGCAAATCAACCTATGGGTTTGCGGGATTAGTCTCCTTTCTTAGGACACCGGTCTGTCATGATCTGGGCCAGTTGGACGCCGACATAGCCGTGATGGGCGCGCCAACGGATGAAGGTTCCGTATTCATGCCTGGTTCACGGTTCGGTTCACGCTCGATAAGGGAGCATTCCCTGCGATTTGGTACTAATGGCTACTTCGACCATGACGCTGACAAAGTGTTCCTGGAATATGAACTTGCCAACAATCGAATTGTGGATGTGGGTGACGCGGACGTCTTGATCACCAATGTTGAAGGCACTTTCGAGAACATCACTAACCTGACCCGGATGGTGTTGGAAGCAGGCGCGATGCCGGTGGTGCTGGGAGGCGACCACGCTATTACCTTCCCTGTCGTCCGGGCATACAATAAGCCTCTCCACGTCGTCCACTTCGACGCCCATATCGACTATTCGCCCTTCGTTCACGGGTTCGAATACACTAACTCGCATGCTTTCCGTCACATCTACCACATGGATCATGTTCAAAGCCTTACACAGATTGGAATCCGCAGTGTCCGGAACAACAAGGCTTGGGTTGACGACTCCATCAACGACGGTAATCGTGTTATAGGAATGAAGGAGTTCGGAGAGATGGGTCCGAATGGCATGACCGAACTGGTTCCGAAGGATGCCCCAATCTACGTGAGCATCGACATTGATGTACTGGACCTACCGTTGGTTCCGGGGTGTGTGTCTGCAGAACCTAATGGCATGTCATACGCTGATCTTCGAGACTCACTAGCGACGCTGGCGAGACACGCCGAGGTCATCGGATTCGATCTGGTAGAGGTCAACCCGCAGCTGGATGTGGGAACAGGTATCACCTCATACATGGGCGCCCACACCATTCTGGAATTTCTGGGACAGATCTGCGATCAGTCCAGGTGGGTCGCTAAGCGCAAAAATTAGAGAAACCTGTCCATAATTTTTCCATAAATTCTAGTGAATGAAGGCAACTACAACGATCAGGGAGCCTTGTAGGATATGATTTCGCGACTGTGGAAGTTTATAGAGCCACAGTAGACACTATCTCTTACCCCTACAAAACCTCTATTTGGTGGTTCGAATCCGCGCGTCGCCTCCATCAATTCGGCCTTTGATTGAACCGGTAAATTTCCTCCCAAGAATTAGGTCCTTTTCCTATCGGCAGCTGTAATAGGTTCGAAAAAAAGATATTATCTCCCGCAATTAGGAACAGATTCTATGTTTCGAAGGTACTTAATTAAGAGAAGCTTCATGAGGCCGAGAATCTCATTTTTTCAAAAGACTATCAACAAGGGAGGAAAATGATGGGAAAAGCTCTTGAAGGTATCAGAGTAATAGACATGACTCACGACCAAGCTGGACCTTCCTGCACCCAGATGCTTGCATGGTTGGGTGCTGAGGTAATCAAGGTCGAGATGGCAGATGGCATTGGGGATCGCGCTAGGTGGTTGAGACGTGACGATCCGAACCTAGACAGTTATTTTTTTCTGCTTTTAAACAATAACAAGAAAAGTACAACGCTTAACCTTCGAGACTCCAAAGGAAAAGAATTGTTCAAGACGTTGATCAAGGACGCTGACATCATGGCGGAAAACCGCGGCCCAGGAGCGATGGATAGACTTGGTCTTGGGTATGAGGATCTCAAGAAAATCAATCCTAGGCTCATTTACGCTACGGTCAAGGGTTTTGGATCCTATGGACCTTACTCTGACTACAAATGTTTCGAACCTGTAGCACAGGCCACTAGTGGAGCGCTGAGTTGTACCGGGTTCGATGATCGGCCTCCGGCGATGCTAGGAGCCAATGTGGGAGATTCAGGCACTGGAATGCACGCGGTCATAGGTATTCTTGCTGCCCTAGTGCAACGCAACGTGACTGATGAAGGTCAATTGGTTGAGGTGGCTATGCAAGAGGCCGTTCTGAATCTAACTCGTGTCCGGTTCACTGGAACACTGACAGATGGCTCCGCAGAACCGCGTCAGACCAGTCACGAAGGGCGTAGGCCCGGTTCCGTTGGCGGTCTTTTTGTATGCGCACCAGAAGGTCCAAACGATTATGTCTATTTGATGTTACCGCCAGACAACCCGGGCATGTTTCCGCTGGCGATGGGCGCTATGGGTCGCTCAGACCTTATTGAGGATAAACGGTTCTCAACTCACGAATCTCGGACTGCCAACGCCGATGAATTAGGGAAAATTATAGAGAAGTGGACCGCTCAGAGAGATAAACGGACTGTCATGTCTGCCTTCGCGGCAGCAGGGGTTCCTTGTGGAGCTGTCTACGACACATCAGAAGTTATGACCGATGCTCACCTGAGAGAACGTGAGACGATAACCGAAATTAGTCACCCGACCCGCGACACTTATCCAATGATCGGATGCCCTGTGCGTTTGTCTGATTCTACCGTCAAGGTCACTCGAGCTCCGTTATACAGCGAACATTCGGACGAAATTTTCTCGACTCTCGGAGGGCTGTCTCAAGCAGATATCCTTGAACTCAAAAAGGCTAAGGTAATTATTTAGGATTGGAACCCTGAAAGAACCTCATAACTTCTTCGTCAAACATGAATAAAGGAACCATTATTTAACATGAAAACAGCAGATTGTTTGAACCTAATTGAAGGACTACATTCCACACCTGCCCGTAGATATCTTTCTCGAAAACCAATATCCGATGAGATAGTTTGGGATATATTGGACGCTGCCATACGAGGACCATCGGGGGGAAACAGTCAGAAGTGGGCTTGGATCGTGGTCAGGGACCAGGACAAAAAAAATCAAATTGCTAGTTGGTATCTAGAAGGCTGGAATAGAGCATACGGAGTCAGGCGTGAAAATATCCTTAACCGAACAGACGATTCAGACAGCTTAGGCCCCAAAAACTATCTCAGTGCTGAACACCTCGCTAATCATATTCAAGATGCTCCAGTCTGGATCATTGCGATCCTACGCAATACAGGAGTTTCGGAAAACTCCAGAACTGGTTCATCTATCTATGGTGCGGTTCAGCATCTAATGCTCGCTGCGCGCGCCTATGGAATCGGCTCAACGTTAACAACGCTTTATTCTGGGCATGAGGAAGAAGTGAAAGGTTTACTTGGGATTCCAAATGATGCCTCTACTATGGCGCTTATTCCACTAGGCTATCCAGCTAAAGGAAATTGGTCGCAGCCAAAGAGACAGCCAGTAGATGAAGTTACCCATTGGGATTCCTGGAATATCCAGAAAACTCGTTAGGCTAGGACTCCAGAAGTTATGCCATTCGCTGCGGTAAACAATACTGATATTTACTACGAAGTACACGGAGAAGGACCCTCACTCGTGTTTGCTCATGGTTCTGGAGGCAATCACCTTTCCTGGTGGCAACAGATCATTCACTTTTCAAAGCATTACCAATGTGTCGTATACGATCATAGAACATTTGGCAGAACCCGCGATGAGGAACCGCCAAAAGGGCGTGCAGCTTTCGCGGAGGACCTCAAGTGTTTGCTCGATTATCTCGAGATCGAAAACACCGCAATAGTTGCCCATTCGATGGGCGGGCGTTCAGGCTCAGGATTTGCCCTTAGAAATCCGGGCAGGGTTTGGTCTTTAATTCTTTCAGGCAGCAATGGAGGAGCGGACAGTGAGGAGGCGCGACTTATCCGTAAAAAACACAAATCAAACCCGCCGTTCATACCAAAAGGGGCTCTCCGTGCAATCTCATCCGAGTTCGCCAAACAAAACCCCGAAAAGGCATTTCTTTACAGGCAAATTATGAGATTAAACCCACGTCACGATCCTGATTTCTTAAAGGTTCCCAGGCATCTGTGGGGCATAAGCACTCACCAACGCTTTATTGATCTAGAAATACCGATGCTTTATATCACAGGAGAACAAGACGCGATCGTGCATCCAGAGACAATTCGCATAGCCTCAGAACTTGTGACACATTCTGAACTTCTCGTCGTCGAGGGATCAGGACACTCTACTTATTATGAACAGCCTGAACTATTCAATAAAAAAGTACACCGCTTCTTAGAGAAATCGGTCGAATTAAGCAATTAGGTCAATATTAGACAGAAATTTGTCTCTTGTGATTCTCGATTCTCGCGCGGTCGTTCTTGGTGAAATGGGGCTCAAGTAGCTTTATTAATCGTTTTAGAGTTTGCTGAGGGGAGTCAATAGAAGTGTCAATCTGAACAACAGGTCCGATGGTGGCCTTGTGGACCACTCTCTCATATTCGGACATGATCTCAGGTATATTTTCTACTGTGATAGGGCTGTTGGAATGAGCTGGTGTTTCAGATAACTCTGACATGCGTTTCTCGATAGTTTCGACGGTTGCAGTCATATGGACAATTATCACTGGATCGGAAGTTACCTGCTTGATTCTGCTTTCAATCTGATCAAAAACATTTTCTCTGTCAAACTGGTCACCTGGCAACCCGTAGCCATAATATTTTCGAGCAAGAATAGATTCCTCTATATGAAACCCTATGGTTAAGTCATCTTCTTGCACGTAATGATGAATGTGATAATACATCCCGTATCTGTGATACATCTCTTTAAGTTTAGGGGAGAGATTCAAAATCTGCTGCTGTTCCTCTAAGTTCGTATCGTCAGGATGGCCTGAGGTGTGGGGGATTTTTGAATGATCGTGTATGAGCCCCATGAAAAAAGGCTCTCCCATTACGTTTTCCTTCCATTCGCTAATAAGATTAGCCATGGTAGTTGTACCTACGTATTCTATTCCAGCTAAGATGATTTTCACTTTGTTCTCTCCATATAGAAACCTTGCTTTTTGGCAGAGCGGATATAAAACCAAAACTTCGTTTTAAAAGAACATTCTTAACATTGGATTACATATTGATTCTATAGTTGAAGATACTTTTCCCAGCCAAGATAAAACTTAAGAGTCTGAAATTAACGTGAAATTTTCTCGGCTAGAGATAGCTTTTAAACTAAAATTATGCTCCCCACGGGCTAATAGCATCTTTAAGCGCTTTATAACCGTGTAAAAAGCCCGGACGTTCCCCACTATATACCTCATCAAAAGTATCGAGTGCACTGTCTAGCCAGTTTCGAAGTTTCGTGTTTCCAGGATTCGCATCAAGATAGGCATCCCGTATTAATACGAAATGTATTCTCGGGTCATAGGGTTGCTTGGTACCACCCATCCACTCGTCGCCATCCAGTAGCCTAAGGAGCATTTGATCAGCGGATCCTAGCGTTTGCTCATGTATCGGCGGGCCGTCCATCCGATACATTACCGAAGTCATATCTCGGCCGTTCCCAGTTGTATACCCCATCTCTGACCACATTTTTGACATATTGACGTCTTTTCCAATTCGCTTCGCGACCATTCCTCCAAAAGCCCGAAGAGGGTCAGAGATATCCGCCAATAGATCCGTGAGACGGTCACCATCCAGATCGGTAGCCAGAACAATGGTGTCACGCTTTTCAATCAAGTCCCAGATCAGCAATCCGTAATTAGTGTCCGATATATGTTGTTCTATCCGTCCTCCCCAGTTTTCCATGCCTTCCTTAAAGTCATCAGGTAAGAGAGCAACTATTCGGTCGACTCGATCCCTATGTTCTACATAGGGATCGACGGCATATTTTCGTCCTACTTCAAACTTTGTCCCCTTGAGAAGCCACGAGTGCAGACCAGCGTTTATTCCATCCTCCATAGCCTGGGTCGGTTTCATCGCGACCCGTCCGAGATGTCCTGTGTCATTGACCATCTTAAGGAAAAGTCGATTTGCATAAGCCATCTGTACAGCGGGCGTATTCATTTCTGAATGAACAATCCCTCTATCATCTACGTCGAACTTTGCCTTATCTTGTGAATACGGAAGGCAAGGCATGCAACGAACCACTGTAATCGGACCGTACGGCCGGACATTACAGTAGACACCAGCTTGAGTCCGTAAAGGAGCGTTTCCTGATTTACCAGCCACCACTACCTTGTTACCCTTCCCGTCATTAACGTAGGCATCTCCAGCGGTAGACCATTTGATTGAAGTACACGGCATGTTTCCAAACCAGCCTAGGGACTCCAGGTCAGTATCATGGCGAAATTGGGACCACATCGGAACTGCATAAAACGGTAGTCTCAGAACATCTGATGCTGCAATGGTACCAAGAAGAGCGTAAGCATCAGTCAAAGAATGAGCTACAGGATTTATCTCACCATCATGATTCCCGCCTTTCCAAACTACTGCGTTAGGATATCCATCTGGCTTGATGTCCGCGGAATCAAATAACCCGGATAAATGGCCAAGTAGATCTCCACCGGCACCTTCGGTTCGTGCAATGGACATTAGATCAATCATTAGAGCACCTCTTCTCAAATTGTAAGAATTGACTATGTGATAGTAACAAATCAGATATATGGTTTCTCATAAAACCCTGTCTCACGCGAATGTTGTTATTTAAGCAGTAATCTTCGAGTAATGAAAATCATTCAATGAAACCTCCAATCTTAAATATCCTACTATGTAATAATTTTCTGGATTTGATCATCGATTAGTTCGCCCAATAGTTATCTATAAAAATGTTTAATTAAATTCTGAAACATGTTTCGTCAAATTTTGAGGTCAAACGTAACTCTCAGTTCTGATATACTTTTCGTGCCTACAATCACCCACCCACCTTCAAGAATTAGTGTATGTCTCAACCAATCGACCCGCTTGACATAGACAAGCTAACCTCGCTTTGTAAAAGACGTGGCTTTATTTTCCAGAGTAGTGAAATTTACGGAGGTCTTTCCAGTACTTGGGATTATGGACCGCTGGGAGTTGAACTCAAGAGAAATATAAAGGATTCATGGTGGAAAACCATGGTATGGGAACGGGATGATATGGTCGGCCTCGATGCCGCCATCCTCATGCATCCCGATACCTGGAGAGCTAGTGGCCACATAGAAAGTTTCACAGATCCGTTGGTTGAATGTAAAAGCTGCAACCGTCGATTTAGAGAAGATCACATTGATGCAGATAGTTGCCCTGAATGTGGAGGGGAATTGTCAGAGCCTAGAATGTTCCACCTTATGTTTAAAACTCATATGGGACCCGTGGAAGAAGACGCAGCAATCGTATACATGAGGCCAGAAACGGCCCAGGGTATTTTTGTGAATTTTAATAACGTCGTCACCTCAACAAGAAAGAAATTACCTTTCGGAATAGCGCAAGTCGGCAAAGCGTTCCGCAACGAAATCACAACTGGAAATTTCATTTTCAGAACAAGAGAATTTGAAATGATGGAAATCGAATACTTCGTTATGCCTGGTGAAGACGAAGAAATCCATGAAAGATGGATGGATGAATGCCTTGATTGGTATTACAGCATAGGCGTAAACCCTGAAAAGCTCAGGTTGAGACAACATGAGTCAGATGAACTATCTCATTATGCCAAAGCTACCTACGATATAGAATATGAATTTCCCTGGGGATGGGGTGAGATTCAGGGAATATCCAATCGAACCAACTTCGATTTGAAGGCCCATATGGAAATGAGTGGGGAACGTCTCACATATTTTGATGATAAGTCTGGTCAACACGTCATCCCCTATGTTATCGAGCCTTCTTTAGGAGTGGATCGTGCCGTTATGACGCTTCTCGTTGATGCATACACGGAGGAAGAAACTGAGAGTGCTGCCGGTAAGAAAGATACCCGTGTATTGTTAAAACTCCATCCATCAGTAGCCCCTGTGAAGGTAGCAATACTCCCTTTAAGCCGTAACGAGAAGCTAGCTCCTTTGGCTCGTAATGTTTACGATACCATCAGAAAATCTAATCTCATCGATGGTCATATTCAATTTGACGACGCTCAGAGCATCGGAAGGCGGTACAGGCGCCAGGATGAAATAGGTACTCCGATATGCGTGACAGTCGACTTCGATTCTCTAGAAGACGATAAAGTAACGATTCGAGATAGAGACTCTATGGATCAATCAAGGGTGCCCCTTGTCAGCCTAGAAAAAGAACTGTCCAATAAATTGAAATCATAGATTAAGCCGGTCATACGATCCGTGTAATTAACTGAGAGAACTGCCATTGCTGGTAATCCACACCGCAGACGTACACATAGGGGTGGAGAACTATGGGAGACCGGACCCAGACACTCGGACTTCATCGCGGCTGAAGGATTTTCTAGACACTCTCGATGAAGTTGTCAATTATTCTATCGAGCGTCAGGCAGATATTGTGTTGTTCTGTGGCGATGCTTACAAAAGCCGTAACCCCACTCAAACCCACCAAAGAGAGTTCGCTACCAGAGTGTCGAAGCTATCTTCGGCAGGAATACAGGTATTCTTGTTGGCAGGAAACCACGATTCACCCAACATATCGGGACCTGCCACCGCATTAGACATATTTCCTACCCTACATGTCGAAAATGTGCACATAGGTGACACACTTAAAACCCATCTGGTCCAAACCAAAAGCGGACCCTTGCAAGTAGTCGCCCTGCCATGGATAAGAAAAGGACAATTCATGTCTCTTATTGAATTTCCAGAATCAGGTTCACTGTCTACAGACAAATTTAATGATTCCATAGAAGCCAAGCTAACAATGGCTATTGGTGCCCTTGCCTCGTCACTAGACCCCAAGATTCCAGCAATACTTGCCGGTCATGTATCAATTGATTCAGCAACGACGAGCTCAGAGAAATCAATGATGCTAGGAAAGGATTATGTATTACTGAAAAGTTCCATTGCACTTTCGGAATTTGATTACGTAGCCCTTGGACATATACACAGATATCAAGTGCTTAACGAATCTCCACGGGTCGTATATCCCGGTAGTCTACAGAGAATAGACTTCGGTGAAGAAAACGATACAAAAGGTTTCTGTGCAATTGAACTGGATCCCAAAGAACCGAGAGGTGCTCGAGAGAAATCGTACGAATTTGTTAACGTAGGCGCACGTAAATTCATCACCATCAAGATCATCATATTGGAAACAGATCTGGATCCAATGTCAAAAATTGCCCGCTCAATTCAATACCACGACGTTTCAGGCGCAATTGTTCAAGTGTTCATAGAGGTACCAGTCTCTAAGTATAAGGATATTGACGAAACAAGAGTTCGAGAAATGTTGAGTTCGTCACATTACATCGCAACGGTAAGAAGAAACATGATTGCAGAAAATCGCAACAGATTAGGAAAATCCTTATCTGAAAACATAGAACCTATAGATGCTCTTAATACCTACTTCGAGGAGCGCAAACTACCGATAGTTAAACGAAAATTATTAATAGAGAGAGGCAAACAACTCATTGAAGAGACCTCCCGTGACGAATCTGTCAGCTGAAGGAATTGAATCAACCCTTAACTGTAAATTTGTTCAACTGACGAAATTAACCGCAATAGCGGCTGTTATTATCATAATCTTCGGAATATCCTCCGTTTCTTGTAACAAGTCAGGCGATAAAGATAGAGCCCCCAAGTTTGTAATTGAACTCTATCGGACTAAAGACTATGAAGAAGGCATTAGTTATCTATTCGACCCAAAGGGAAACCCGCCATTGATAGTTAATTTTTGGTTTCCATCGTGCCCGCCTTGCATAGCTGAGATGCCGGAGATTAACTCGATATACAGAAAACATAAAGACAGGTTAGATGTGGTAGGAATTCAGTTAATCGGATTGGATTCATTAGAAGATGGTCAAAAATTTGTGACCGAAAATGATATTAATTATGCAGTCGGCCCGGATATTAAAGGAGAAATAGCTGTTGATTATGGAGTTTCCGTTTTTCCAACAACTTTTTTCATTGATGCAAGAGGCGATATTTTCAAAACATGGCAAGGATCGATATCTCAACAGCAAATGGATGAGGTTTTAAACCATATGATTTCAGTAGAAGAAAAATAGATTGAACGTTCTAGAGTGGTTCCATATATTGGTTCGTTGGGCACACTTCGTGTCAGCTGCAGCATGGGTGGGAGGAAGCCTATTTTGGTTATTTGTATTGCGACCTGCTGCCAACCGCAGCGAGGGTAAGACCCAACCACTTATGAAAGCAGTTGCGAACGAATTTCGATCACTCGTTGACACGTGCATATTCGTGTTGCTGGCTACAGGAGCAATCATGACATTCGATAAGCTTGCTCCCGGGCTGGTTGGAGTGTCATACGTAGCAGTTTTGGGAATGAAAATAGCTTCAGTAGCGTTAATGTTTTACCTAATTCGAGCAAGGAGACACACCCCAAGCTTATCATCGGCATTTAATCGGTCTAATGAACCTAAGAAGAATAGATTTGGTATAGTGAGATTGCTTTCCGGCTACAATCTAGTAGTGCTGCTGGGATTAATAGTATTCCTGCTATCTGATCTGCTTAATTTTATCTACAATAATTCCACAGGATAATAATTTGCTCCGACTGCATAAAGAGGTTACTTAAATTGAAACGAACCCTGATGGATATTTTGGTTTGTCCTGAATGCAAGGGCGACTTAGATTTAAACATCGCGGTTGAAAAAAACGGTGAAATTTTAGAGGGGTCCTTGACCTGCAACGCCTGTGATCAGTTATTCCCTATTGAAGAATCCATTCCTAATCTTCTTCCCCAAGACATGAGGTCTTGACGTTGATTCTGACAGGTTTGTCAAACTTGCCAAGCGAGTTGTAAACCTCGATCAGAGGTCTGCAGGAATGTGGATGAATAATTGCAGGGTCAAGCTCTAGAAGGGGTCCCAGTACAAACCCACGACTCTCCATTCTGGGGTGAGGAATCACAAGTCCTGGTTGATTAATTCTCATTGAACCCCATAAAAGTATATCCAGATCTATCTCTCTAGGGGCATTTACAAAGGTGCGCGTTCTACCGAAGCTCTCCTCAATAAACATCAATCGTCTCAAGAATCCCCACGGGTCTAGATCCGTGATCAACTCACAGACAGAGTTTAAGAAGTTCGGTTGTGTTGAAAAACCTACGGGAAAAGATTCATAAATCCCAGATGCCTTTAAGAGAAGTGAATTTTTCTTGATTTCGTTTATGGCAAGCCTGATATTTTCGGATTTGTCTCCTAGATTAGACCCGACTCCAACAAAAACTTTCGAGCTGACCGCCACTAATTCCATCCTCTGACTATTGCGTCGCTCATTCTCGATACTCTTATCATTTCTTTAACGTCATGTACTCGCACAATATCAACTCCTTTTGAAATCGCCAATGCAACGGTTGCTGCTGTACCTTCAAGACGCTCATCAACTGGCAAATCAAGGACATTTCCGATAGTGGATTTCCTCGACGTTCCCACAAGTAAAGGTCTCCCTATAGTCTTGTATTCATCCAGACGTCTGAGTATCTCTAAATTTTGTTTCACCGTCTTTCCAAATCCAATTCCTGGATCTATAAGTATGGATTCTTTGTTGACACCACTCCTTACTGCTCTCTCGACCATTTCAGATAGGGTGAATATAGTGTCCTGGACGACGTCAGAATAGTCAGGATTACTCGTATTATGCATTAAAACGACCGAACAACCTGTACTTGAAATTACTGATGTCATATCAGGATCTCTCTGCATACCCCAGATATCGTTCACAATGGATGCCCCAGCGTTCACCGCAGCTAACGCCACGTTCGCTTTATATGTGTCCACACTTATAAGTACATTGGTTCTGGATTTGATGGCATCTATCACAGGAATAACTCTTCTAATTTCCTCTTCCTCCTGAATCTCCTGGACTCCTTCGTAAATTCCTGAGGGGCGAGTTGATTCACCTCCTACGTCAATTATGTCCACACCTTCTTCAATAAATCTCGATGCCCTACTAAGAGCGGTATTTACGTCAGAGCCTAGTCCGTCTCCTGAAAAGGAATCGGGGGTAACGTTGAGTACGCCCATAACGAAAGTTCTTGTACCAAACGGCAACGATTCTAATGCTGACATCTTTACCCCGGGGGATTATCAATGAATTTAAACGTCTCAAATAAACGGATAAAACTTTCCTTGTAACTATGCCTTATTATCTGATACTTTTGTTGAGGCATTTTGCCGCACCCTTGCGGAGCCTTTTACCTATGACATCGGACGGAACCACCAAACAGAAAAGAGACGAACTCCTGCGCAAGCGAGAGGAGAGTCAACAAGGTGGAGGTCCTCGTAGGATTGACGCTCAACATAAACGTGGCAAATTTACTGCCCGTGAACGGTTAGGCATGCTGCTCGACCAAGATTCCTTTGAAGAACTAGATCCTTTCGTACTCCATAGATCGACAGATTTCGGCCTAGAGAAACAAAAATATCTTGGAGACGCAGTAGTAACCGGGTACGGCACCGTAAACGGGAAACTTGTTTTTGTTTACGCGCAAGATTTTACAGTATTTGGAGGATCCCTCTCTGAAGTAGTCGCTAACAAAATATGTAAGGTCATGGATATGGCGATTGAAAGCGGTGCGCCTGTTGTAGGGCTAATTGACTCTGGTGGAGCTCGAATTCAGGAAGGGATTGACAGTCTTGGCGGATACGGATCGATATTCAACAGAAACGTTATGGCGTCAGGGGTCGTACCTCAGATATCGGTAATGCTAGGACCCGCGGCCGGTGGTGCAACGTACTCTCCAGCTTTAACTGACTTCATTTTCATGGTACGTGGACTTGGCCAGATGTATATTACTGGACCTGACGTGATAAAAGCAGTGACGGCTGAAGATGTCTCACATGAAGATCTTGGAGGAACAGACGCGCACACACGCGTAAGTGGGGTAGCACATTTCTCTGAAGAAAGTGAAGAGGAATGCCTAGAAAAGGTGAGAAAGCTGCTCAACTTCTTACCGCAAAATAATATGGAGAATTCTACAACTGCCGTCAATACAGACAATCCTGATAGGGTCGATGAAGATCTCAATGACGTAATACCTGATAATCCTAATGAGCCATATGACATGTTGAATGTGATCCATACCGTCGTCGATAACAATGACTTCTTGCAAGTTCACGCAAATTTTGCAGGAAATATACTAGTCGGTTTTTCTAGGATGGACGGCAATACCGTCGGAATAGTTGCACAGCAACCTGATCAGTTTGCAGGGGTTCTAGATATCGATGCCTCGGTGAAGGCTGCAAGATTCGTCAGATTTTGTGATGCTTTCAATATACCTATTGTCACTTTCATTGATGTACCCGGATTCATGCCCGGAACTTCTCAAGAACATGCCGGAATCATTAGGCATGGGGCTAAACTCATATTTGCTTATGCAGAGGCGACAGTTCCAAAAATCAGCGTCCTTACAAGGAAAGCATACGGTGGGGCCTACATCGTTATGAGTAGTAAAAACCTCAAAGGTGACATCAATTATTCGTGGCCAACCGGACAGATCGCTGTAATGGGGGCAGAAGGTGCTGTAAATATAGTTCACCGATCCCGGATTAATGATTCAGAGAACCCTAATGAAACTAGATCAGAACTGGTAAAGGAATATGAGGATAATCTGATGAATCCTTATGCAGCTGCGGGTCGGGGTTTAATCGACGACGTGATCGAGCCCTCACAGACCAGAAGAAAAATAATTAAGGCATTACGAATGTTGGCAAATAAAAGGGAAAGTCTCCCGCCGAAAAAGCACGGAAGTATTCCTCTGTGACCAAAACACTACCTAACCTTAGGCAAATGGCTGCTATATCAGCAGCTATTAAAGCATATCTCGCTGAAAGCAACTCAGACATCGTTCAAATCAATCAGGTTTCGCCTTGGAAAATATCATTGATGCCAAACTTGACAATCCCATTCTCCCGTAGGCTAATTGGCTGGACAGGACGCAAAGGATAATAGGCTTACTAGAACTCACTAAGATGGCAACTAATCCTGTAAAAATCACAGATACTACTTTCCGCGATGGGCATCAAAGTCTTTTAGCTACTCGATTGCGCTTGGAAGATATGGAGCCGGTTGCCTCCCAGATGGACAAAATCGGGTTTCACTCCATGGAAGTGTGGGGTGGTGCAACATTTGATGCCACGACTCGCTTTCTTGCGGAAGATCCTTGGGAAAGATTACGACGGTTTAGGAAGTTGATCCCAAACACACCTCTTTCAATGCTTTTAAGGGGACAATCGCTTGTTGGATACAGAAATTATGCAGATGACGTCGTCGGTGAATTCGTAAAACGATCGACGGAAAATGGAATAGACATATTCAGAGTATTTGACGCCTTAAACGATGAGTGGAACCTCACTTGTGCTGCCGAATCCGTGAAAAGTTCGGGAAAACATCTCCAGATGGCTATCTGTTATTCGGTAACAGAGTCTGGCCGGATGGGCGGCCCCATATACAACCTAGAGTATTTCGTTAAGAAAGCTAAGCAATTCGAATCTATGGGCGCAGACAGTCTATGTATAAAAGACATGGCTGGTCTTCTTGCACCTTATGATGCCTTCGACCTAATAAGTGAGCTTAAAAGGCAGGTATCTGTCCCATTACAGCTACACACTCATTACACGAGCGGTATGGCTTCAATGACCGCATTGAAAGCTATCGAAGCAGGTGTTGATATAGTCGATGCCGCCCTTGCTCCCCTCGCCCTTAGGACATCCCAACCCGCTGTAGAACCCTTAGTAGTTTCGCTGACAGGTGGAAACAGAGACACTGGAATCGATCTTAATAGATTACTGGAAGTGGGCGATTACTTTGAATCCATGCTTCCAAAATACAATCACCACATGGCAAGTCCAAGGTTCGCAGTGATTGACGCGAGAGTATTAAGTCATCAAATCCCTGGCGGCATGGCAAGTAATTTGAATTCTCAGCTTAGGGAAGCAGACGCCATCGATAAACTTAGCGAGGTCCTTGAGGAAATTCCTCAGACCCGAAAAGACTTAGGTTATCCACCCCTTGTGACCCCCATAAGCCAGATGGTTGGCTCGCAGGCTGTGAGCAATGTTTTATTCGGGCGATACAAGATGATTTCGGACCAAGTTAAAGAATACGTATTTGGAATGTACGGGAGAGCTCCCTCCAAAGTAAATCCAGAAGTTATTTCAGCTGCTCTTTCGGGATACGATAAAGGAAGTCACCCAATCTCTGAAAGGCCAGCTGATCACATAAAGCCTGAGATAGAAACAGCAAAAGCCGCGGTTTCGGATATCACAGATGATATAGATGACGTGTTGATATACGCGCTATACCCCACTACAGGTATGAAATTTTTAAGGATAAAACATGGTCTAGATCCGGTACCAGAGGAAATGAAGGCTAACTTGGCAGATAAACCAAATAATCTTTCAACTTTGACTGGTCTGAGCCGTCCTGCGAAAAGCGCCTCGGTAAAAGCCTTCAATGTTTTCATCGATGACTCTTACTTCAAAGTCGAAGTAGACCCTACGGATGGAAGCTCCTTCACAACAGCTGGCGTGTCTTCGAATGAAAGAAGTCCTGAAAATAATACCTCGCCAGAAAAATCAGAGCTCTCTCCGGGCAACGGAACATTATCTTCCCCAATGCCAGGGATTCTTCTGCATTACATAGTGGAAGTGGGCCAACGTGTAGAAGTTGGAGATCCGATAGCTGTGCTCGAAGCCATGAAGATGGAAAACACTCTTCCTTCCCCTATCGGAGGTACTGTGGAGTCGCTTTCTGTAGAACCTGGCGCCACTGTTGTAAAGGGAGAGGTTCTGGCCATAATATCTCCTCAATAACACGTTTTAACGAATCGAATTTGACAATATAGTCCGGTGAATTAATTCCACACCCTTCCTTGAATTGAGGGTTTATATAGCGAAAAAATGGAGCACTGAATTATGAGAAATAAAGTGACTGTTGTAGGAGCCGGAAATGTAGGGGCCACAACAGCCCAACGGATATTTGACAAAGGTTATGCCGACATCGTTCTAGTAGATATTGTTGACGGTCTCCCGCAGGGAAAAGCATTGGACATGCTTGAATCTGGTCCTATCGTTGGTTCTGACGCTCAAGTGGTCGGCTCCAACACCTACGAAGAAACTGCAAACTCAGATGTCGTAGTAGTAACATCTGGTATAGCCCGCAGACCTGGCATGAGTAGAGATGATCTTCTACTAACTAATATGAAAATCGTCTCTAGTGTTGTAGGAGAGACTGCTAAATATTCGCCCAACAGCGTGCATATCATTGTGACAAACCCTCTTGATGCGATGGCGCAACAATCTCTCAAGGTTAGCGGGTTTCCTTCTGAAAGAGTCATAGGAATGGCAGGAATTTTAGATACTGCCAGATATAGGACATTTCTATCCCAAGAGCTAAATGTTTCAGTTGACTCTGTTGCGGCCTACGTCCTTGGAGGACACGGAGATACTATGGTACCGGTAGTAGAGAGTACAAATGTTGCAGGAACACCAGTAAGCCAACTAATTAGCCCATCCAGACTTGAAGAAATCGTCCAAAGAGCGAGAGATGGGGGAGCAGAAATCGTTAACTACCTCAAAACCGGAAGCGCATATTACGCCCCATCTGCCTCCATCGTGCAAATGATAGAAGCTGTTCTCTTTGATAAGAAAGAGATTCTTCCTTGCACGGCATATTTACAAGGTCAATACGGAATTGATGGTCTTTATGTAGGGGTGCCTGTAAAAGTTGGTGCCGGCGGGGCCGAGCAGATAATAGAACTTAGTCTTAGCAAGGAGGAACTTTCAGAACTGAAGAAATCTGCCGAGGCTGTAGAGGAGTTAGTAGGCGTAATGGCTAATTCAGAATGAAATTATTAATTCTTTCGTTCAGATTTTAGTGTATTGGTAAAACCTCTTACTCATTTACCCATAGACATTTTTCTTAGTATGTGAAAGAAAAGTTTTTCAGGAAGAATTTGCCGCGCAAAAAGAGCAAGACTAGCGTCGAGTCCGACTACATACCTAAGCTTGGGGGAAGACGATTTGATTATGCCCTCAATAACTCTTGCGACTTTATCCGGGTTTGCAGCCCGGTCAAATGACCGGCGTCTGGTGCGATACTTTTGAAGTAATTCTCGGTATGGAAATTTCGTGGATTCTGAGTCCTTTCCTCGGATCTGATTCTTTTCAAATTCGGTAACAAAGTTGCCTGGTTCCACTATAGAAACCGATATCCCAAATGGTGATAATTCCAGTCTCAATGACTCGCTGAGTCCTTCGACGGCAAATTTGCTTGCTACGTAGGCACCATTAAACGGCGTTCCAATCCTGCCGAGAATTGATCCGATATTGATTATCTTCCCATTACGAGACTCCCTCAGCTGTGGGATAACTAACCTTGTCAACGCCATCGGCCCAAACAAATTAGTTTGAAATTGTACTTGTATCTCCTCGTGACTGAGAGTCTCCAATGGTCCCCACATCCCGAATCCTGCATTATTAATAAGAACATCCACTTTGCTTTTGGTGAGCAAACTTGATTTAAATGCATTGTCTATACTTTCGATACTGTTGAAGTCTATTTGAATAGTTTCAATATTTAGTCCGATCTTCTCAGCGTCTCTTGATAGCTTTTGAAGTCTGGTACGAGACCTCCCGGTTCCTATTACAAAATAACGTTTCTTTGCCAGTCTTAATGCTGTAACTCTACCTATACCTGACGAAGCTCCGGTTATAAGCACTGTTGTCAAATTCTCTTCCTTAGTCGTGGTCCGTGACATAGTCTTCTTAAATAGGGATATTAGCACCTATACCAATGTTACAATTTAGGGCGTAATCGAAGTATTCTGACAGGTGGAAATTGATCATCTCAGTAATCGGCGAAAGCAAGGCCTCACCAGAGAATTACTCTATAGCCGAAACTGTAGGTAAGCTTATCGCGGAATCTGGGGCCACCGTCGTGTGTGGCGGTCTAGACGGGGTCATGGAGGCAGTTTGCAAAGGTGCAAGAACTGCAGGGGGGACTACTATTGGTATACTCCCAGGCCTAGATCCCAGTGAAGCAAATAAGTGGGTTGAGATCCCAATCTGCACAGGTCTCGGATATGCAAGGAACATAGTGGTAATCAGGTCTGGCATAGCAGTAATAGCGATAGGTGGCGCTTATGGCACCCTTTCTGAAATAGGTCATGCCCTTTCCGACGCAAAACCAGTATTTGCACTGAATACATGGGAATTAACCCGTAACGGGCTGATTGACTCATCTATGGAAGTATGTGAGTCTCCTGAGGAAGCAGTTAGGAAAGCCCTCTCTTTGGTGCCCTAACAGGGGGCACAAATATTATGTACTTAGTAATATGGCCGTAATAACTAATATCAGAGCACGGGAAATCATAGATTCTCGCGGCAACCCCACTATTGAAGCTGACGTAATTTTATCCGATGGTTCAATCGGTACGGCAGCAGTTCCTTCTGGTGCGAGTACTGGCCAATTCGAAGCGTTAGAGCTTCGGGACGGAAACGGAACCAGATATGGAGGTAAGGGAGTCTTATCTGCCATAAGAAATATACGCGAAACTATTTTACCGGTAGTTGAGGGAACTGAAGCAACTGATCAAAGGCTTCTTGACCGTCAACTTATGGAATTAGACGGAACCGAAAACAAGAGCATTCTTGGAGCGAACGCAATTCTAGCAGTGTCTTTAGCTAATGCTAAGGCTGCTGCTGCAAGCGGGGGAGTTCCACTATACAAATATCTCAATGGAAGTGATGAATTCATAATTCCTGTCCCCCTATTAAACATAATTAATGGTGGAAAACATGCTGATAATTCGACAGATATTCAAGAGTTCATGATCGTACCCGCCGGATTCAACTATTTCGCAGATGCTATTCGAGCAGGGTGTGAGATTTATCATTCTCTTGAAGAGACACTCAAATCTCAAGGCCTTAATACTTCAGTTGGCGATGAAGGAGGATTTGCTCCTTCGCTTCCTTCAAATCAAGCTGCGTTAGATTTAATTGTCGAATCAGTTACCAATGCCGGTTATGAGATTGGGAACGAAATTTATATTGCTCTCGATACAGCCGCAGCTGAACTCTTTGATGCGCATAATGCGACGTATCGTCTAAAGCGAGAAGGTGATGATTTGACTGGCAAAGAACTTATCGCCCTATACATGTCCTGGGTGAATCGTTATCCAATTATAAGCATTGAGGACGGTCTTTCAGAAGATGAATGGGGTGATTGGCAATCAATGATGTCGACAATCGGGTCAGAGGTTCAACTCGTGGGCGACGATCTTCTGACGACAAATTCTAACAGAATCGAAAGAGGCATTCTAGAAAAATGTGCCAACGCGGTTCTAATAAAGCCGAACCAAATCGGTACGCTAAGTGAGACTCTTGATGCTATCGATTTAGCGCGAACTGCGGACTGGGGCACAATAATGAGCCACAGGTCTGGTGAAACCGAAGATTACATAATCGCAGACCTTTCCGTAGGTACAGCGACAGGGCAAATAAAAACCGGTGCCCCTGCGCGAGGCGAAAGAACGGCAAAATACAACAGATTGATCCGTATCGAAGAAGAGCTTGGAGACCGATGCTCCTATGCGGGAAAACAAGTGTATGAAAAATATCTATAGAATTAATAACCAGGTAATTAGCCAATAAAGGAAAGAGCGCCACTAGATTCATGACTAATGTAACTACCAGACTGGGAATTAACGGATTTGGGAGAATCGGCCGATTAGTACTGAGGGCAATTTCTCAATCTGATTATCCAGATCTCGAAGTCGTCGCAGTTAATAGTTTTGGAGATCCTACTACTAACGCACATATGTTTAAGTATGACAGCACTTACGGTGTTTTTAACGGGGACGTGGGTTCGTCAGAAAATTCCTTTTCGATCAATGGAAAGGAAATTGCTTGCCTATCGAATCCAGAGCCAATTTCTATCCCCTGGAATGAACATAAAGTAGACATCGTTATAGAGTGCACCGGTAAATTTACTAGCGCTCAAGAAGCATCTGGACACCTAGAATCAGGTGTTAAAAAGGTCATCATTTCAGCACCATCCAAAGGAGAGGATGTAACTGTGGTTATGGGTGTCAACGAAAAGGACTATGATGCCAATAAGGACCAAATAATCTCAAACGCTTCTTGCACGACAAACTGCGTTGCTCCCCTAATTAAAGTTATCAATGACAATTTCGGGGTGGAGAGCGCAATGATGACAACGATCCATTCCTATACCAACGACCAGCAGATTTTGGACAAAAGACACAAGGATATGCGACGTGCAAGATCAGCAGCCACTAATATAATCCCAACAACCACAGGAGCAGCAAGAGCGGTGGGGCAGGTTATTCCAAGCCTTCAGAACAAAGTGCACGGTATGGCTTTCAGAGTACCTACTGCCACAGTATCTGTCACCGACGTAGTGGCCAACTTAACTTCTGACGCAAGTGTCGAGGAAATAAATCTTTCGTACCAAAAAGCTGCGGCAGAATCGATGCGTGGAATCCTTGGTTTTTCAACAGAACCCTTAGTGAGCACTGATTATAGACAAAGTCCTTTTAGTTGCGTGATTGATGGCTTGTCGACTATAGCGTTAGAGGGAAATATGGTGAAAATAGTGGGCTGGTACGATAATGAATGGGGATATAGTCTAAGAACAATTGACCTAGCGCAATATTTGGCAAACACTGGATTCTAATACCATTCAAGCAATCCTTACGACAATTGTCCACTTCACATACGTAATTGAAGCAAGAGTCGGCCTAAGGGTATAATTCAACCATAAGTCGTCATAATGGCATTTTCCATGGAGGGTTAAATGGCAATCAACATCAAACCAGATACAGGTACTTGGGCAGTAAAAACGGGCCTGGCACAGATGCTTAAAGGTGGCGTGATTATGGATGTTGTTACACCTGAGCAGGCCATAATAGCAGAGAACGCCGGGGCAGTTGCTGTCATGGCCCTTGAGAGAGTTCCGTCCGACATCAGAGAGGCAGGCGGTGTAGCTCGAATGTCCGATCCTCAAATGATTTCGGAGATAATTGACGCAGTCACCATACCTGTTATGGCTAAGGCAAGAATTGGACACTTTGTTGAAGCACAAATCCTAGAAGCATTAGGGGTTGACTACGTTGACGAATCCGAGGTGTTGACTCCAGCCGATGAAAACAATCATATAAGTAAGGATGAGTTTAAGGTTCCATTCGTCTGTGGATGTCGTGATTTGGGTGAGGCTCTCAGAAGAATTGGAGAAGGTGCCGCAATGATTCGCACGAAAGGTGAAGCCGGTTCCGGAAACATTGTTGAGGCTGTAAGACATGCCAGAAGAGTGCTTGGGCAGATAAATCATATCCGCAGCATGGAACCTGACGAATTAATGGCAACAGCGCGTGATCTCAAGGCACCGTACGAGCTTGTAAAAGACATTCACGAGACAGGCACTCTCCCTGTCGTAAATTTTGCCGCCGGAGGAATTTCAACGCCTGCGGACGCGGCTCTAATGATGCAAATTGGGGTCGATGGAGTATTCGTAGGTTCAGGTATATTTAAGTCGGAGACCCCTCAAATAATGGCGGATGCCATAGTGAAGGCTACCACTCATTATCAAGATCCCCATATGCTGGCTGAGGTTTCAAAAGGACTTGGGTCAGCCATGCCAGGTATCGATGTCAGAACGCTACCAGAATCGGAACAATTCGCTACCAGAGGATGGTAGGTTGCCGACTATCGGCGTACTTGCGATACAGGGCGACTTTATTGAACACAGGCGAATGCTAGACGCCATTGGTACTGAAAGTAAGGAAATACGGCTCCCTAAACAATTGGAAGGCATAGACGGCCTAATAATACCTGGCGGGGAAAGCACCACGATTGTGCAGTTGATCGATATTTATGGGTTTCGCAACCCGCTGAGAAAACAGGTCAAAGACGGGCTCGCGGTGTGGGGAACATGTGCAGGAATGATTGTGCTGGCGAGAAAACTACTAGACAAAAGACCTGAACCTTTGGGACTAATGGATATAGAGGTTTCACGGAACGCATTCGGTCGTCAGATAGATAGTTTCGAAACCTCCCTAGATGTCTCAGGAATACCAGGCCCTCCAATTCACGCTTTATTTATTAGAGCACCACTAGTTACCAACGTGGGTGCAAATGTCCAAATACTTGCACAGGTGGACGGTGATAAGCCGGTGGCGGTCAGGGAAGGCAAACTTCTTGCCACTGCGTTTCATCCTGAATTGACTAATGACACACGTGTACATAAGTTTTTCTCTGATATCGCGTCCGCTTAATTATGAAATATATTGATTGTGATTTTTCTTAGATAGGTAGCCTAACTGAGTTGATCCAGAAAACAGATACAGATCTTAAGGCACTGATCGATGTTATCCCGTCTAGAATCAAGGACGCCTTGCTATCCCATCCCAACATTGACGAATTGCTCGAAGTTGTCTTGGACCTCGGCAGGCACCCAGAAGCTCGCTTCCTAGGAGAAAATGAACTCCTAGACATAGACGAGGTCACAGAAGCAGATATTGACTTTGCGATTGGCAAAGTAGGTATGTTTGGGGCAGATAATCGTGCAGGCATTGAAAGAACCCTTCATCGAATTTCGGCTATCAGAAATAGGAGCGGGAAGGTAATTGGCATAACTTTCCGTGTCGGTAGAGCAGTATATGGAACCATTCGAATCATCGAAGACCTGATTCTTTCTAACAAAAGTATCCTACTTTTGGGGAAGCCTGGAGTTGGCAAAACTACCATGCTGAGAGAGGTTGCGCGAGTCCTTGCGGATGATGCTGACAAGAGAGTAATTGTTGTTGACACCTCAAATGAGATAGCCGGAGACGGCGACATACCTCACCGGGCCATAGGCAGGGCAAGACGAATGCAGGTTCCCTCCCCCAGCGAACAACATGGAGTAATGATCGAGGCAGTTGAAAATCATATGCCGGAAGTGATCATCATTGATGAGATCGGTACAGAGCTTGAGGCTAACGCGGCGCGAACCATAGCTGAAAGAGGTGTTCAGCTCGTAGCAACAGCTCATGGAAATGAGCTAGAAAATTTGATTATGAATCCGACTCTTTCTGATTTAGTAGGTGGTGTCCAGATTGTAACGCTGGGAGATATTGAAGCGAAGAGAAGAAGGTCTCAAAAAACTGTCCTTGAAAGGAGTTCCCCCCCCACTTTTGATATTTTAGTAGAGATTCAAGGGTGGAACATGGTCACAGTTCACGAAGACGTAGCAGCCACCGTCGACAAGATGCTCAGAAAGCAATCGGTTGCATCGGAAGTAAGGTCGATGTCTAAAGAAGGTGATCTAAAACGACACACGTACTTAAGCTCAACCCGATCATCCGAAGGCAAGAAATTCCTAGAGGATCAAAAGAATGGGCACGATTCTTCTCAACTAGGCTCAGATGTTATGCCCCTCAAAGTAACCAGCGTGCTCCCTTATGGCGTAAATAGAGGAAGAATAGAGCAGATCATCAAAGCGATGAATGCTCCATTAGCTCTTGTCGGTGATATGAAAACGGCCGATTTAGTAGTAACCACGAAAAACTACCACCGAAGAGGTACTCAAGCTTTAATAAATGCAGAAAAATTAGGAAAGCCTGTATTCGTTCTCCGAAGAAATACTGTTAATCAAATTGAACAGTTTGTAAAAGCAGTTGTCAGGGAAAGCCAGGGGAAATCTGTATCAGAGGCAGATCGTTCGTTAGCAGTTCTTGAAGCGGAGAGGGCCGCCTATAGGATTGGCAAAGGGGAGGAGGAAATCGAACTGAGACCTCAAAATTCCCATATAAGACGTATCCAGCATCAAGTGGCAACACAATATGGACTCGGTTCTTCAAGCATGGGTCGCGAGCCCAAGCGTCGAGTAATCCTCCACGGAAATTAAGAGTTTGTCTGCTAGTAAGGAAGGACTCTTCATAGTATTTGAGGGAGTAGAAGGCAGCGGTAAAAGCACACAATGTCGGCTTCTTTCTGAAAGATTAACCTTGGAAGGCATCTCAAACATAAGACTTCGTGAACCTGGAGGCACCGAGACGGGTGAAAATATTCGGGCATGGTTGGCTGGAGGTTTTGATATTGACAGATTTTCTGAGTTGTTCCTGCTATCAGCTGCGAGAAGCGCACTTGTCAAACAAAAATTAAAGCCTTCCCTGATGGAGAAAAAAGTAGTAGTACTCGATAGGTACATTTACTCGACAATAGCATATCAAGGATTCGCAAGGGGAATTAGAAGGGATATCATCGATAGAATCAACGCTATTGCTACGGAAGGTTTGGACCCTCATAAGGTATTTTTACTCGATATAGATCCAGAAATTTCATTTGAAAGGAAGAAAGATAATATTAGTGATCGGTGGGAATCTGAGGATATACACTTCCACCGGAAAGTCCGGAATGGATACTTATCAATAGCTAAAGGCAACCCCACGCTCTGGGAAATACTCGATGCTTCCTCTGACGAGAAGTCAATTCATCAGCTGGTATGGCAATCAGTATTAGAGCTTTTTTGATCAAATATAAAGTCATCTTAGGAAATTCCATGTTGTGCCTGACGCGCTTAATTTCTGGCCGCGCGGTATATTGATATCTCGACTCTCCAAAATGGCACGTGGCGTGTCATTTACCATCATATTCCCAATATCTGCACCATAGACTCTTACGACGGATCTAAACCCCTTGAGTAGCTCGGGACATCTCGGGCCAGTAGACATATGGGTATCTGAAGCAAGTATATGACCAAGGTTATTTCTTATAATTTCTTTTGCAAAACGCCTTGCCTTGCCCCCGAATTTTCCAAAAACACTGCTCGCTGTGATCTGAGTCAACATACCTCTATCCACCAGATTAAACAAAAGTAAAGGATCTTTCTGAAAGAGTTCCATTCTTTCAGGATGAGCAATAACTGGTACGAGATCCATGCTTTGGACCTCAGCTAGTGTATCCTCCAAAAAATCTGGCCTACCAGACCAAGGCATTTCGACAAGAACGTATTTACCACGATTCATCTGAATTGCACTGCCTTCCTGTATATCAAACGGAAGCTCAGGATCAAGGTGGTTTTCCATCCCTAATAAAACTTTTGTTGAGTATCCATATGCTGCAGCAAGATCATTAACCTTGCCCAATAGCTTTTCTACATAAGCAACGGAATAGAACTCGGAAACGTCTTTCCTATGTGGGGTAGCAAGAATGGAATCCACTCCCTGTTCAGAGGAGATTCGTATTATTTCAAGTGTTTCCTCGATCTTGCCAGGGCCGTCATCAATGGCTGGAAGAAGGTGGGCGTGAAGATCGTATAATGTTATATTTTTTGTCACAAAATTAAGAAAGAGGGTCTGTAATTTTCAGCACAACCCATTGTACTATTCTCTTCTGATGTTCTTAGCGCGTCATGTGAAAGTTATAACATTGAAAACCTTAATATTTGATTTATGACTTAGGGTGCTTGAATAAAGATGAATTCCACCATTTTCCTTACATCGGTCCATCCCGCGTTTTATATGAATCTAGGTAATTTCTTTCAAAATCACTCTGAACTATGCTCTAATAGAATTTAAATGGGCTGCCAAGACACGAAATGAACGTAACTTTTTCTATAAATCAGTTTCGATGGTCCGATACGGCCAGAATCGTGACGTTTTTGAACAAATTGTCATGCGCTGAGACCACTGAAACCGAGTTAAGCGAACGTTTGTTCAGACAATGGCATGAAATGCCAGGGGAGAATCCAGAATTAGATTGCTTCATAGCGGAAACTGCTAGCGGGGAAGTTCTCGGTTTTCTCCATATGATCACAGAGAAACCAATCAGGCGAAGTATTGCCATCCAGAGTGTTGCTCAATGTACGGATCATTCCGCGATCGCAAAACAATTCGCCCTTACAGCTCGTAAATTCGCGGGAGACCAACCTACTGATGTTCTTCATATCCAGATAAATAAAGAGGATCATGAGTGGAGGGTGGCTTTGGAAGATACGGGATGGACATCAGTCAAGGAATATTGGAATCTAAGATGGAAAAGTGAAAACCGGCACTTACTTGAAAAAGTGTCCGTACCCGAAGGCTTTGGAATCAGAAAACTAGAATTAGATACGGATATAAAGATCTTCACTGAAATCCAGAATGAATCATTCTCCGAACACTGGGGCTTTTGTCCAAACACTGTTGAAGAAATCACTGCCAGAATTTTAATGGAACGTAGTGGAGAAGAGGGGATTTTATTGGTTCACGAAGGAACTCGAATCGCCGGATATAACTGGACACTTTATGCGAGCAATGGAAGCGCCGCGATAGGTTGGGTAGGAATGACTGGTGTTCATCCGGATTACCGAGGAAAGAAACTCGGCAAAGCAATCGTTCTTACAGGCATGCATAAATTATTTGAGCGGGGCGCAAGCCGCATTGAACTGGAAGTCGATTCTGAGAATGTACCAGCTAGAGAACTCTATTATAAATTGGGATTTGAGAAGGTTTCGGAAACTCTTTGGTTTGAAAGCCCGCTGCAATAATGACGGAACTAAATCGCAGTGGCTAATTCACTACATCTAGCTAGCTTGCAGTAATAGTCCGCTACTTCCGCTGCAACAGTACTCCAATTCATCGAGTTTGCCTTCACACGTGCGCTTTCGCTCATGAAATTTCTAAGGTCCAAATTTTCCAAAAGCATCTCAATTCGATCTGCAAATGGTTCTGCCGATCTCCACGTTATAAGGTAGCCGGTCTCTCCATCATCAACGAAAGAAGGAATCCCTCCAACTCTAGAAGCAACTACTGGAGTGCCACATGCCATCGCCTCCAAAGCTACAAGACCGAAACTTTCATAATGAGACGGTAATACGAATACGTCCGCTGCAGAATAATAACGACCTAGTTCGGATTGGTTCACCGAACCCGTAAAAGTTATTTTTTCAACAATCCCTAATTGCTTCGATCGCTGTCTCAAGGCATCCAATTCGCGATCCCCTGATAAACTGCCTCCGACCACGACTAGATGCACGTCTCTTGTTTCATTTAGTATTTTGAATGAATCAAGCAATATATCTAAGCCTTTAATAGGTTCGACCCGTCCAGCATACATAACCGTTTCTTTGTCAGGTAGGCCCAAGCCAACTCTTGCCTCTAACTTGGGTACCGGATAAAAGATATCGGTATTAACTCCAGCTGATATTACAGACACTTTCTCTGGAGATATCCCATATAGATTTTCAAGATCCATTTTTTCAGCCCGCGTGAGAACCAGAATATCCGTGGATTCACGCATTACTTCCTGTTCTACACTGATTCTCAGAGCCGATTCACTCTCCCCTACTCTCGCACGCAGTTTGGTCTTCGCTAAGGTATGAAAAGTCACCACATGTGGAATTTTCCATCTTCTACTCAGGATGGATCCAACTTTTCCCGAAAGCCAATAGTTGCTATGAATTATGTCGTATGAGCGCCTCTCAGATTTCTCCGTTGCCAACACGTTAGCAACGAACTCGTCAATGTACATTGGCAGGTCAGATTTTTGTTGTCCTATTGGACCCGCTTCAACATGTATCAACGTCGCTCCCGACCCCATATCTACTTTTCGCGGATCAGATGGGTCATGGAATCTGGTAAAGACATCTACGGTGTGTCCTAATTCTCCCAGTTCTTTCGCGAGATTAAGCACGTACACGTTCATGCCGCCAGTATCTTTTTCACCTAATCTGGCAACAGGGCACCCATGGAAGCTAATAATCGCGATGTTCATAACGTCTGATACTGTATCCCTTCACTCTTGACCGTGAAGTATTATTTTTGTGCAACGCTAATTATTTTATCAGAGTAGCTCACAAACTTACCTAGACACTTGGATGTCAAAAACTGACCTGTCCGTCGCACCGAGGTGGTACTTGTATCTCTCAATTCCTTTAAGAAAGTTGTATTCCGACTTTCCTTGTTCTATCGCTGTATTTATCGTAAACGCTTTGTTAATCAGTCCGATACTTAAAGACGAATATTCAGGATCATACCCGCTGTTATATAAAAGAAACTTCCCTCCGTAATCAAAACAGATGCAAGCAGCTACGTTGATGCCATCAATTTCCAGGAAGAACAGCTTAAACTGGTCTCTTCTAGTAAGTTCAGCGGCAATGTTAGTAAAAAATATTTTATTTTCATTAATGAGAAATCTACTTTTCTCGTCACTGCTAAGCTTCATTAATCGGAAAAATTCATCCATCATTTCAACTTTATTATTAGGCTCATATTGTCTATATTTAACCCCCGCATCGAGCCTCCTAATTTTCCTCCTTAGCTCATGTCTATCTTTCTTGCGTAGGCTAAGAAGGTACTCTTCCCACTGTTCTGGTAGTTCAGCGTATGGTGTCTTATCACTTTCCGTCACTGAAACCTCGTGACCATTGTTTCTCGCGATTTCAACAAGATGAGTCAGCGTAGGGGATGACTCAGGAATAGATTCAAGCCTTAAATTACTCCAGTTCATAGAATCGATATAGGGCCAACTCAATTCGAAGAAATCTAATTCACGATCAGCAACAACGGGAAAGTCCATATAGTCGAAAACACTTGAGTCGCCTATAAAAGTAGTATCTTTTTCTGAAGGTAATAGAGGAATCATTCCAATGACATCTTCATCCAGTGAAACCGTTTGGACTTTTGGAATACGCCCATCGCCAAATATCCTCCACCAAGTAGCCTGCCACCACGGTGTTATAAATATAGTGTTTGTGGAGCATTTGGGAAGAATCCTCTCCCAAACAGATTCGTCATGTTGTCTGACATCGCTGCCAAATAAGCTCATCTACATCCTTTCAGTGACGCTAACGAGATGGCATCCTTCAACGACTCTAGTTCGCCTTTTGCGCCTCTTTCCGCAACAGTCACAATCTGGCTGCCTTGTTTCCTGACTCCTCGCATTGTCATACACATATGTTCAGCTGACATAAACACGAATACAGCGCGGGTGTCGAGGTTGTCATTAATTGTATCCGCAATTTGAGATGTTAGACGCTCTTGTATCTGTGGTCTCTTTGATAGTACTTCCACTACCCGAATAAGTTTACTGGCACCCACGACTTTCCCTGTAGGCATGTATCCCACATGAGCATAGCCTGTAAACGGAAGTAAGTGGTGTTCACATACAGAAAAAAAAGAGATGTCTGTGACAACTACGGGCTCGTGGTGATCCTCATCAAAAACCGTATTCAAAAATAAGGCAGGGTCTTGGCCAATGCCTGAAAACAGTTCAGCGTACAGCTTCGCAACGCGAGATGGAGTATCTCTCAGCCCTTCCCTCATAGGGTCTTCACCCATGAAACCAAGTATGCTCTCTATAGCCCTTTCAACGCTGGACGTGTTCTCAGTTACGAAGTCATTAATACCTACGTTGTTTTCCCTCATGCCAGTGAGAGAGCCTCCTCCACTGACTCAAGCTCTGCCGCGTATTCCCCAATGGAAGTCGGTTCGATCTCGTTTGCAATATCAGGATCTTTGAGGCCATTTCCTGTTAGTACACAGACGATCTTCTTACCCGAAAAATCAATTCCGCTTTTAGCCTGTTTTAAAAGGCCCGCTACGGACGCTGCGGACGCCGGTTCACAGAAAACACCTTCTTTTGAGGCTAGCAACCTGTACGCCGCCAATATTTCATCATCTGTGACGGAGTCGATGATCCCTCCTGATTCATCCCTTGCTGAAACAGCTTTAGCCCAGCTAGCAGGATTGCCAATCCGAATAGCTGAGGCCACCGTCTCTGGAAAATCCACCGGTTTTCCAATCACTATAGGTGCTGCTCCTTCGGCCTGATAGCCATTTAAAATCGGGAGTTTATTGCAATCTTCTCTTCTCCTAGATTCAACAAATCCCTTCCAATAAGCAACTATGTTGCCCGCATTACCAACCGGAATGAATAGATGATCTGGAGCATCTCCAAGATCTTCAACGATTTCAAATGCCGCCGTTTTTTGGCCTTCTATTCTGTTTGGATTGACAGAATTTACTAATTCTATCGGATGTTTTAAGCAAAGTTCCCTGGCTATTTCAAGGGCTTTATCAAAACTGCCATCAACAATTGCTATATGGGCGCCGTATGCAACAGCTTGCGCTAGCTTTCCCCTGGCTACATTTCCTTTCGGAACGATTAAAGTAGTCTTTAACCCGCAGTATGCTCCATAGGCTGCCGCAGAAGCACTAGTATTTCCTGTAGAAGCGCAGGCGATGCTCTTCACTCCTCTCTCTAAAGCCTTGGCTACGGCGACCACCATTCCCCTATCTTTAAATGATCCTGTGGGGTTACAGCCTTCCAATTTAAAGTGAAGACTCGCACAGCCAATCGAATCTGAGATGTTTGCAGATTCCACCAAGGGCGTGTCTCCTTCGCCAATGGTAAAAATAGGAGTGTCCCCCGTTATTGGTAGGTATTCTTTGTATCTTTTAAGGATGCCATTAATCATACAATTAGGGGAATTATTATGGTTCTCTAGTCTGAACGCGCCGTTGATTGTAAACTTTTCAGCACACGCCACCAGCATGTTTATACAACTGTAACTCAGGCTCCATGGCCCTGCAAGGATAATCCGCGAAAATCTAAGTTATGGGAGACAAAAATTTTCGACCAGTAAATTTTATGGCTGTTTAATGGTCATAACCTTTACACTAAGATCGTAAGCTTCCTCCGTGGGAATTCAGCTCCTCGTTGGTTGCGTCAATCCGTGAACAGTAGTAGGGACGAGGCCGAATGCAACATGGTTTTACAGATAACAGATAATGTGATCGCACATGCGATAGAAAGCGAAAAGCGACGACAATTTGACAACATCAATCTGATCGCGTCAGAAAACTACGCAAGTGCTGCAGTATTAGAAGCACAGGCTTCTGTATTCACCAACAAATATGCTGAAGGATATCCTGGAAGCCGCTACTATGGCGGTTGCGAATTTGTAGATATTGTGGAAGAGCTTGCGATACAGCGGTCAATTGATTTATTCGATGCTGATTTTGCAAACGTTCAACCTCATAGTGGGGCTCAAGCAAACATGGCGGCGTATTTCGCTTCGTTAGAACCAGGGGACACCGTCATGGGAATGAGCTTAGACCATGGTGGCCATCTAACTCATGGCAGCACAGTCAATTTTTCAGCAAAGCTTTACAACTTCGTTGGGTACGGAGTGGATAGAGAACTGGAAACGATAGATTTTGATCAAGTGCAATGCCTAGCAGAGAAATTTAGGCCGAAATTAATCGTCGCCGGAGCATCGGCTTATACTCGGACCATTGACTTTCAAAAATTCAGGCAAATCTGCGACTTGGTTGGGTCTAAACTTATGGTTGATATGGCTCATATCGCAGGGCTCGTAGCAGCGAAATTACACCCTTCCCCTGTGATAGAGGCTGACATTGTCACGTCCACTACACACAAAACACTTAGAGGTCCCAGAGGTGGACTGATCCTTGCAAAGAACGACCTTAGCAGAAAAGTCAACAGCGCTGTGTTTCCAAACATGCAAGGAGGCCCACTCGAACATACCATAGCTGCAAAAGCAGTAGCTTTTAAAGAGGCAACGTCTGAAGATTTCAGGTATTACCAACAACAGGTAATAAATAACGCAAAAGTACTGGCCGAAACATTAAAGAAGGGCGGCCTACGAATTATTTCAGATGGGACTGATAATCATATGATATTGGTAGATTTATCCATATTGAAAATTTCTGGGAAAGAGGCGGAGGAAGCCCTGGTCCGATCAAATATAGTGGTAAACCGAAACGCTATTCCTTTCGACAAAAGGCCTCCAAGACAAGCTAGTGGTATCAGAGTGGGAACACCTGCTATTACAACGCGCGGAATGAAAGAAAAGCAATCAAAAAAAATTGGTGACTTAATCTTGAAGGTACTTACCAATATTGGTAATCCCACGATCGAAAACCAGGTGAGAATCGAAGTCCTTGATCTAGTCTGTTTGTTCCCCGTGCCTGGAATAAATTTAACAGGCGAATAGTATTCTTGTGTTGCCTACCTGACCCTTAAGGTTGCTCAAGACTCAGGATCATGGGATTACTATTCCATCCTAGATCCACCCCATGCTCGAGAGACGCCCGCTGCCGTAGGCTCTACTATGACGTTTACGACCGCCGGCTTACCGCTTGAAAACGCCCTATCCAGAGCAGGTTTAATTTCTGCTGGGTCTTCCACCTTTTCACCATAACCGTGCAAAGCCTCTGCCATTTCGTGAAACGCTGTATGCCCAAGCTCTCTGCCAGGTTTTCTCTTATCTGGCGTTCTCGCGGTCCACCCTGCATTGTTGCTTATCACAGTTACTACAGGCAAATCATGCCTAACTGCTGTATCAATCTCCATAGCATTCATTCCCATAGATCCGTCACCATGCAAAACCAATACTTGTTTGTCAGGTTTCGCCACCTTTGCACCAATCCCATAAGGGAGTCCTACACCCATTGTTCCTGTTACACCTGAGTTAAGTCGATGACCTGGGTAATAGGTAGGAATGGACTGCCTGCCAAAATGAAGTATCTCGTTTCCATCCACTGACACAATTGCATCCCTGTCTA
>Ga0187827_10001218_pt1 | contig 38598 bp, 40 predicted proteins | sample ETNtaG_39_FD_167969 | JGI IMG/M metagenome (GOLD analysis project Ga0187827, IMG submission 167969) | Marine microbial and viral communities from oxygen minimum zone, Eastern Pacific Ocean - ETNP2014_SV_150_PacBio MetaG (Illumina Assembly) | ecosystem: Environmental > Aquatic > Marine > Hypoxic...
TATTTCATCTGTTTCACTTATTTCATCTGTTTCACTTATTTCATCTGTTTCACTTATTTCATCTGTTTCACTTATTTCATCTGTTTCACTTATTTCATCTGTTTCACTTATTTCATCTGTTTCACTTGGTTCACTTTTCACTTTGTTCATCGCAATGTAGCTACCCAGATACCAATAATTAACTTTTAAGAAAAAAATTGATCATTATATTGAGAAGTGAATGGACAAGAATGCGAATATTTGATTTTTATATATATACATGAAAACATACTATTTGCAGATTAATATACAGTATAAAATATAGGGTATATGTAAAAATTGATAGTTTCCGATTACTTTGATGTGATTAATTGCGCAACATAACTAAGAAAGATTTCACCAAAGAATTTAGCGGTAGAGAAGGAGATTTTCTTGAGCTTAAAGACTTCTCTATTTTTGAGGTAAAAGGCCTAATTCATCCACCAAAAAAACTCATATCATATCCAAGATATATTGTTGACAATAAAGGTGATAGACTGAAAGGACACAGAAAATACCGTAAGATATACCCATTACAAGAACGGCAAGAACTTCTAATAAAAAAATATCCTCATCTCCTAGTTAATGATCCAGTCCTCAATATTAGGGCCCCAGAAATATCTCAAACAGAAATAATAGCCCACTACAAGCCAGATGAAATCCTCGAAAAGATTAGAAAAAAGAAACAATCAGATAATGAAATACTGAAAGCAATTGAACTCACTTATCTGCTTGAAATCCATTCAGGCATATCGTCTTCCGCAATCGGAATATCAGGATCCATTATGATAGGGCTCCACACAAATTCTTCAGATATAGATCTAATAATTTATGGTCAAAATGAATCCTGTAAAATGAGAGATTCATTAAGAATTCTACTGAAGGAGAAGAAACAAGTTAGAAGTCTCAATAATAACGAGATGTTAAGGCTTTACAAATTCCGTGGTTCCGATGCTGTAATGCAATTTGAAGTTTTCGTAAAACATGAGATAAGAAAGACATTTCAAGGTATGTTCAAAGACAAAGAGTTTTTCATCAGATATTTACCAAACTGGTATGAACTAGACGAAAAATATGGAAGCATAAAATATGTTCCTGTAGGATATGTGAAGGTTAAAGCCCGTGTAAAAGATGCCTCTGAAGCGTTTTATAGTCCATGTAAATATGTGTTAGACCAAGTCGAAATCCTTGAAGGAAATAAGGCCCCCAATATTATTGAAGCTGTTTCTTTTAGAGGAAGGTTCTGTGAGCAGGCTGAAACCGGAGAATTGGTAATTATTCAAGGTAAGTTGGAGAAAGTTTTATCTTCAGATAGAGAATATCATCGAATTTTACTTGGTGGAGATCCTTTGGATTTCATGATATCTTTATCACTCTGAACAATGATATACTAGAAGAATGTAAATTGACTTCTTACAGATTTAGGGATAGAGAATTCATTCGGACCCCTGAAAACCTATTTTTCTGTGTAATTGGTGACCAACATCCACAGAATAAAGCTATTTCTTATCTGAGATATATACCATCGTCTTCTGGAAGTTGGGGTAGAGGTAGTAATCATTTTAAACGAGCAATGCCGGCATACTCTATTTCTCATCTTTTGAAAAACATCAGATATCTAAAAAAAGAGTATCCTCATTATGTCTTTCATTCAGATGCATTCAATATAGAAATTTCAGCTGTACCTAATTCCAAGGTATTACAACACTATAAGCCTCAAGACAAAATGATGCAATTAAGCAATATGAAAAATCCTGATTTTCTTCAGAAACGTGCACTAAAGATCACAGAATACCTATCAGAAACCATAGGGGTATCAAAAAAAATATTTGGGGTAACAGGATCAATATTAATAGATATTCATAATACGGAATTCTCAGATGTAGATCTTACAGTTTCTGGGGGAAAAAATGGTTTCAAACTGAAAGAATCATTACCTTCTCTTTTCGCAAATAAGGATGAACCGGTAAATCATGTGCCTGAAAACGTATTGAAAAAGCTGTTTTCAGACAGAGTGAAAGAGCATCCTCTTAGTCTAGATGAAGTTAAATCACTTAATTCACGGCAATGGAATTATGGTACTTTTAAAGGAACTATTTTCTCATTGCACACTGTAAGATCAATATCGGAAATAACCAACAATTATGGGGACCACTTTTTTCATTCGTTAGGCATAGTGAAAGGTAAAGCAATTATTACTGATACATCTGAATCACTATTTAATCCTCATATCTATAAGATTGAAAAATTCAAGAATAATAAAGAGGGTATACCTAAAGACATCAAAGAAGTTGTATCTTATTCTGGTATTTATGGAGGAAAATTTGAAATAAACGATGAAGTCGCTTTACATGGTAAGTTGGAAATAGTAGAGAATAAAACTAATGGAACATTATACCATAGAATAATAATAGGTTCTCCAGAAGCAGGAACACATGATTATATGAAACTGATTTAAAATGTGGTAATCTTAGCGCAACATTTAATTTACTTAGAAATATCGATTAATGTGTATAACTGAAGCATGAAAACGCTTAAAGTGTACACAATATTAGTGAAACATATATGACTGGAATTAAAGTGAAAGTATTATCAGGAAGAACCCTACGACAGGGTGTAGGAAAAGAAGCTGGAAAAAACTCTGAAAGATATCGAACGAGCGTATCGATATGTGAAATGAATTCTGAAGACATTACATCTCTGTCAATTAAAGCTGGAGAGAATGTAAAGGTGACATCAGCTCATGGAAGTGTTGTTTTAAAGAGCGTATCATCGAATCAATTAACAAAACCAGGGATGATATTCATTCCATATGGGCTCTATGCCAATCAACTCTTTAACGAAACTACTGGGGGCTCGGGTATGCCAACTTTCAAAGGCGAGCCTGCTGTTGTCGAATCAGCTATTGAAGAACCTGTAAAAACTCTCGAAGAATTAATTACAGAAATATAGTGAGGTTAATAGAATGGAAATTTTTCAAGATGTTGTATGTCCTGTCTGTGGATGTTTATGTGATGACATAGAAGTCAGTGTAGAAAATAACAAGATTGTGAAGGCAAGGAATGCATGTGCTATGGGTACAACCAAGTTTCTAAATTATAACAACGATAGAATTCCATCACCAATGATAAAAAATAATGGTGTACAGAAACCTGTTAGTCTAGAAGAATGTATTGAAAAGACAGCCGAGATATTGGTGAAAGCCAAATATCCACTAATTTATGGTCTTAGTCTTTCCAGTGTCGAATCTGTTAAGGTGGCTATAGAGCTCACAGAAGAAGTTGGTGGTGTTTTAGATAATCAGACATCTGTCTGTCATGGACCTGGTGTCCAAGGTATACACGATATTGGAGAATCCACAGGTAGCTTAGGGGAAATTAGACACCGTGCAGATCTTATTATTGCTTGGGGAGCAAATTTACAAGAAGCACATCCCAGACATATGGAAAGATATAGCTACACCTCCAAGGGGAGATATAGAAACGGAAAAGAGGATAGAAACCTCATCGTAATAGATGTTAGGGAAACACTTACAGCGAAAGCAGCAGATAAATTTATTCAAATCGAACAAGGAAAAGACTTTGAATTTATAAATGCGTTAAGAACTGCGTTAAGGCTTGAGCAGATACAAAAGGATAAAGTTGCCGGAGTGCCTGTTGAAGAAATAGAGAAGCTGGCAGAAGTTCTTCGGAGCTGTGAGTTTGGAGTCATATTCTTTGGTCAAGGAGTAACTCAGGTGAACGGAAAAGGACGAAATATAGATGGGCTCTTTTCCTTAACTAGAGATCTTAATAGCTGGACAAAATTCTTGATCATGCCTGCACGAGGGCATTTTAATGTAGCAGGAGTAAATCAAGTCGCAACATGGCAGACTGGTTTTCCATATGCCATAGATTTGAGCCGAGGTTATCCATGGTACAACCCTGGGGAGACAACAATAATTGATATTATTAGAAGAGGAGAAAGTGATGCTACACTCGTTGTTGGTTCTGATCCTATTGCTCATTTTCCACCAGCAATTTCAAAGCGAATGATTACCACTCCATTAATCTCAATTGATCCTGCACATTCTATGACAACAATGGTATCCGATGTAGTTATTCCGTCGTCTTTCGCAGGTATAGAGTATGAAGGTCTTGCATATAGAATGGATGGGCTTTGTCTTCCATTGAAAAAGTTGGTAAAGGAACCAGATAATACTATGTCTGATGAAAAGGTTCTCAAGATGATTCTTGCAAAAGTTAGGGAGTTAAAGAAGGTGAATTAATTATGCATGATATTCTCATAAAAAATGGAACAGTATTTGATCCCATAAACAATATTGACGGAGAAATCATAGACATAGCAATAAGCAAAGGAAAGATAGTGGATAAGGTTGATGAATCTAATGCTGAAGTTATTGACGCATCAAATAAAATAGTGCTCCCAGGTGGAGTTGATATTCACTCACATATAGCAGGACCTAAAGTTAACATGGGTCGTCTTCTTAGGCCTGAAGATCATTATAGAAATCTGAAGCCAAAAACATCTGTAAAAAGGGCTGGGGTAGGTACCTCTTGTCCATCAACATTTACCACAGGTTATGAGTACTCTGAGATGGGGTACACAACAGTTTTTGAACCAGCTAATCCTCCTCTAAAAATGCTTCATGTTATAGACGAGTTTAACGATACGCCAATGATAGATAAAGCATGCTATCCACTATTTGGCAGTAATTGGCATGTTATGGAATATCTGCACGATAATAAAGAAGACGAGTTAGCAGCCTATATTGCATGGACACTCAGGTCAGTTAAAGGATACGCTTGCAAACTAGTGAATCCAGGTGGTGTTGAACAATGGAAGTGGGGCGGTGATGTAGAAGGGTTAGATGTAGCAGTTGGAAACTTTGGAGTGACACCACGAGAAATTGTGAAAGGGATGTGTAAGGCTGTTCAACGTCTAAATCTACCTCATTCAATTCATATTCATGCTAACAATCTAGGAATGCCGGGTAATTATGAGACATCCATAGAGACACTTGATTCAATGAGAGAATATGCAAAAGAAAACACGAATGGAAAACCAAACCCTATTGCTCATCTTACACATGTACAATTTAATACGTACGGTGGTACTAATTGGATGAATATCACTTCTGGAGCAGAACACTTAGCTAAATATATCAATAACAATGACCATGTTTCCATTGATTTAGGTCAAGTAGTTTTTTCAGACACAACAACAATGACCGCTGATGGACCTTTTGAACACAAACTTCAAACCTTAACTGGAAACAGATGGGTAAATGCTGATATCGAAGCTGAAACAGGTTGCGGAATAGTTCCTATAAAATACAAGAAGAGTAACTATATCCATGCGATCATGTGGGTGACGGGTCTTGAAGCAGCATTAATGATAGATGACCCTTGGAAAGTATGTATGACAACTGACCATCCAAATGGAGGTTACTTTACAACTTACCCCAGAGTAGTTACTTGGCTCATGAGCCAAAAAGCAAGAGAAAAGTACATGGAGAAGGTAAACAAACGAGCGAAGAGTAGGACTGCACTTGAGAGTCTTGATAGAGAATATTCATTCTCGGATGTAGTAATATCTACAAGAGCAGGAACAGCTAGACTCCTAGGATTAAATGATAAAGGTCACTTAGGAGTAGGTGCTGATGCAGATGTTGCAGTATACAATATAGATTTGAATAAGATAGATCCCGCTATTCAATATTGGAAAGTCCGTAAAGCATTGCGTAGAGCAGATTACACAATTAAAGACGGAGAAATAGTTGTGAAAGATGGAGAAGTGGTAAAATCTGTTCCAGGTAGATCGTATTGGGTTGACTCTAAGGTTTCCACTGATTTAGCTAAATCTGTCGAATCAGAAATAAAAGAAAAATTCAAAGATTACTATACAATTCAAATGAGTAATTATATTGTAGCGGAAAAGAATATAATAAATTCCTCTCCGATAACGGTTCAGGCTGAAGTGTAGATGAGTAGAATCTTGGCTGAAATTATATTAAAATTAAAACCAAATTCTCCATCCCAACCGATAGATCTTCGGGAGATTAGTCCAGATATCTTTGCTGGAAAAACAAAAAACGAGATAGGTGCCACCCAAATCTGGATAGGCAATACTAAAGAGACTTTGGGATCTATTTTCGAAATTATAGGAGAAACTGCAGGAACTCCAGAAGATCAAATCATAGTTATAGAAGGAGATTTACCAAACTCTAGAAGAATAGGCAACAAAATGACCAATGGAAAGATCATCATTAATGGAAAAGGTGGTTTGTATATTGGTTCAGATATGAAAGGGGGACAAATCACTGTAAATGGAGATGCAGGAGAATGGGTTGGCATAGGTATGAAAGGCGGTTCAATAGAAGTGGATGGAAATGTAGGAGCCTATACAGGTTCATCTTATCGTGGAGCACGCCAAGGTATGAAAGGTGGGATGATAGTGATTAAAGGCAATTCTGGGTGTGAAACGGGTGCTTGGATGACTGGAGGAACATTAAAAATAATGGGAGATTCAGAAATTCTTCCTGGCGTACATATGTCTGGCGGAAGTATACTGATAGCAGGTGGATGTCCCAGCATGGTTGGCGCATCAATGACAGGTGGAAAAATAGTTCTACTAGGAAAAACAGGTGAAATACTTTCTGGTTTCCATTTAGAGGAGATAAAGGGAAAAGCTAAAATCGATGGTGAAAAAATACCTGGACCATTCTATTCTTTTTCAGGAGACATTGCTGAAAAGGGTAAAGGTAAAATATTTATTCATAAAGAAAATAATTCACATTTAGTTAAATACGAAGAATTTCTCCCCTAAAAATTAGATATACCGAATGAGCATCACACCTTTATTGATAAAAAAAGTGTTTCATGATTTTCAGTCATTACCTCCACTGGAACCTTCCGATATAATCAAGAAAAGAAAACCCCCTAAGAGACTTATCTTCGGTTTTTTGGGTACAATAATCATCATTTTAGCAACAATATCAATAGTTCTTTTAAGCACATCAGAGCCAGAACCGGTAACAGCTCCAATATCGGTAACAAATGTAACATTCATTGCGTCTACACATAAATGCGAAACTCATTTCATCTTAACAAATTCTGGAGACATAGATGGCTTTGCTGAAGTCGAAATGTTTGGATGGGCGAAAATTGAAGTTGATGATGGATTTGTAGAAGGAGAAGGGCGCGTCCCGTTGGATAAAGACATATTTTTTGTGGGAGCAAACACCACAGAAGAAAAAAACCTACAATCAGAACGCGTACCAAAATTTTTATGTTTATCCCCAAAAGTAGTTGTTGAAATCATAAAAATCGAATGAAACGTTACCATTAAAATGAAGATTAGTTTTAGTTAAATAAATATCAAACATACCAATTTTTCTTACCTATTTTTTCATAATAATATTCGGGTATAATTTGGATAATGGTTATAGCGTAGCAGATTCAAACATAATGTCATGGTTATAAGCGTAAATCAGCATGGTTTGAATGTATTCAAAGAAGCCATTAGTAAAGCAGATGAACTGGGAATAAATGTTGAAAAAAATAATATTGGGACAACAATAATCGATATGGGAGTTGAAGCGAAAGGTGGTTTTCTTGCAGGAAAGTATCTAACGGATATTTGCATGGGAGGTTTATGCAATTCTGAATTGGATATGCAAAATATAGGAGATATCGTTCTTCCATCTATTGGAGTAGCAACTGACTATCCGGCAATAGCTCTTCTTGGTTCGCAGTTTGCAGGGTGGAGTATATCGGTTGAAAAGTATTTTGCGATGGGTTCAGGTCCAGCTAGAGCAATCGCACGAAAACCAAAAGAACTTTATGAAAAGATAGCATATCAAGACAAATCTGATGTGGCAGTTATTGTTTTGGAAACTGATGTGAGTCCTACAGTAAATGTTATTCAATTTATTGCAGATAAATGTAAAGTAGATCCTAAGGACCTCTATGTAGCAATAGCCCCCACATCAAGTTTAGCAGGTTCAACTCAGATATCAGGTAGAATCGTTGAACTTGGATTGCATAAACTTACTGAATCAGGTTTGGACCCAAAAATAGTAAAATATGGAATAGGCGAAGCTCCGATTGCACCAATTCATCCAAAATCTACCAAAGCAATGGGGAGAACAAACGATATGATATTATATGGTGGACGTGTATATTTTGAAGTAGAGCATGATAATGATGAGGATCTAAAGAAGATTGTGAAAAAGACACCATCTTCAGAATCGAAATCATATGGGGAACCATTTTATGACCTCTTCAAAGCAGCTGGTTTTGATTTCTATAAAATAGATCCAGGTTTATTTGCACCAGCCATTGTTACGGTTAATAATCTAAAAACTGGAAAAATTACGACCGCAGGAAAGATTAATGAGGAGATACTGCTCAAGTCGATAGGCTACGTTGGTTAATCCACTAAAAATAGGCCTTCTTACAAGAAATAGAGACGCTTGGCCTTCAACCCAGATTAGGAGAGCTTTAGTTCAGCAGAGTGTTCAACCTGTTTGTTTTAATTTTTCAGATATAACTGCTAATTTGGGAATTATTCCTGAAGTAGGTATACAAGAGGAAATTGATGCCCTAAAGGAACTAAATGCACTTATTGTAAGACCAATTGGCAGAGGTTCACTTGATGAAATAATATTTAGATTAGATTTCTTACATAAACTTGAGCGTGGAGGTCTTTTTATCGTCAATCCACCATCAAGTATTGAAAGGTCAGTTGACAAGTACTATGCTTTATCACTACTCTCAGAAAATGGCATCAGAGTACCAAGAACTGTTGTAACTGAAAATCCAGATTCTGCTTTGGAGGCATTTGATAAGCTAGGACGTGATGTCGTTATAAAACCGCTTTTTGGGTCTCAAGGTTTCGGAATTACTAGAATCTCAGATTTGGAAGTAGCCCGTCGTATATTTAATGCACTCAATTATTCTCGAAATGTCCTTTACACCCAGGAATTTATCCATCATGGAAAACATGACATCCGATGTCTAATAGTTGGTGGAAAATTGGTGGCAGCCATGAATAGACGAGCCAAAGGTTGGAAGACTAATGTTAGCCAAGGCGCCAAACCTGTTTCAATAATTCCTTCTGAAGAATTAAGAGAAATTGCCGTAAAATCTACAGAAATTCTTGGTTGTAGGGTGGCAGGAGTAGATATTTTAGAGAGCCCTGATGGATATTTTGTTAATGAGGTAAATAGTCAACCTGGATTTAGGGGACTTCAAGCGATTTCAAAAGTAGATGTTGCTGAAGAGATAGTGAGGTATATTTTAAGCGAACTGAAACAGTGAGATTTTGATAGAAAAGTTTCACTTCAGATTTCTAACAAAATCTATTTCTTGTTTATTTAATTGGGCATTATGCAAAACTGTTGCAACAAGTACCCCTGAGACACCTATTGCGCGTAAGGCAAAAATATCTTTGAGCGATGATACACCACCCCCTACAAGCAGTGGTAAGCTTACTTTGTTCAAGATTGATTTGGCAACATCTATTTTGACACCTGATTCAGAACCAACCCGAGAAATATCGAGTAACATGATCTGTTCAACTCCACAATCCTTAAACAATTCAGCTACTCTTGTGGGGGAGACACCGGATAGTCCTCCACATTTTGACAAGACTTTCCCATCTTTGATATCTATTGATCCTATAACAGGAATATTTCTAGATGAATTCACTATTGTTAATAGATCCTCAAGATTTTCAAGGGTTTCTGTACCAACAATAATACCTGCAACACCACTTGATAGAAGTGCTTGGGCCTTTGTTGCATTGCTTACTCCAGCATCAACCATAACTTTCAGGTTACCAGTTTTACAAATGTTACAAAGAACAGACAAAGTTATTTCATCTTTCATTATTCCATCTAAATCTGCAACATATAGCTCGTCAAATTCGAATCTTCGCTTTAACTCGGAAACTATTTCAACTGGATCTTCTGTATCTAATATCTTAGAGCTAAGGGGGAGATATTCTTTACGATAACCCTTGATGGCATGAACTACTTTACCTTGCATAATATCGATAACAGGGATAACTCTCAAATTTATTCATCTCCAGATAACATCTTTTTTTGGGGGACACATAATTGAAGGTAGGCATATTTGAGTATGTAGCAGGGGGAGGAATAAAAGAAGTTATGTCGGGTAATATGCTTTGTGAAGGTTACTCTATGCTGAAATCTGCAATTGAAGATTTTCAATCAGCTGGTTATGAAGTGACTACATTGCTAGATTCAAGGTTAACAAAACTTAAGGAACACACGAAAGCTGAAAAGATAGAAATTGTTTCCGCACAAGATAATATTTCTAATGTTCTCCATAAAATGCTAAAAACTGTGGATTTATCACTCATCATTGCACCCGAAACCGGAGGGACATTATCTAATCTTGTTCAGATTGCAAGGTCTAACACAATATCACTTAATTCTACACCAGAATCAATTGATTTAGTTTCCAATAAGGCCAAACTTGCGGAGATTCTATCCAGAAAGGGGTTTCCAATACCTAAAACTTATTGTCTTAAGAATGGAGATGGAATAGAGGAGATTGAAAGAGTGTTTAAGAATTTTTCTACTCCATTAATTGTAAAACCATTAGACGGAGCCGGTTGTGCAAAAGTTTTTCTTGTTAATGAGATTAGTCAATTAATAAAAGCTCAAAATTTGATAACGAAAGATAAACCAAAAGAACGTGTTATTATTCAAGAATTTGTAAAAGGTATACCTGTAAGTGTAAGTTTAATTCTGAATGGTGTGAATGCGTTTCCCATTAGCCTAAACTTACAGAAGATTTCCCTCAATACACCCCCAGAATCATCTTGTTATTATGGCGGCATCACACCTTTTCGACATCACGACGAATTTAAAGCATTAAACCTAGCAAAAAGTGCTGTTGAACAATTCAATGGTTTACGAGGATACATCGGAGTAGATATGGTGATGACATCCCAAGGACCACTTATATTAGAGATAAATCCACGTTTAACTGTATCGTATATTGGGTTAAAAAGAATTTCGAAAGTGAATTTAGCTAAATCCATAGTTAAAGCATCATCAGGAGAAACTCTTCCTACATCTTTTAAGATTCAAGGTGTATCAGCTTTTTCAAAAATACCGTTTGATACCCTTAAAACCATTAGAGCGAATGTTGATGTTATTTGCCCACAAATTCAGATAGAAGGATCTGATATGAATTACATTTTTTTTGCTCTTGAAGGTGAGGAAGAATTTGAAATCCAGAAGATTCTCATGGATTTAATGATACCACACCATAACACTTGAAAAGTGAACATAATTTGCGGATTCTTGGATTAGACATTGGGGGGGCAAACATCAAGGCAGGATTGGTTGAAGTCTCAAACGGTAGAATAGTGGAATGTAGAACAGTTGTTACGTATCTGCCACTTTGGAGAGTTGGGAAAAAGAAACTTTCAAAGGAACTTCAAGAAATCTCAACTTTTCTATCTAAAACAGATAAGATAGATGGCGTGGGTATAACAATGACTGCAGAATTATCAGATGTTTTCAAATCTAAAAAGGAAGGTGTGAAGTATGTGTTAAGAAATGTTGAAAGCCTCTGGGGAAATACTAAACCTCTAATTATAGATTATACAGGTCGACTTATCAAATTGGAGGAAGCTTATTCGGATTATTTGAGTGTATCAAGTGCTAATTGGGCTGCGACAGCAAAGGTTTTGACACAAATATTCAAAGAATGTATTTTGATAGATGTTGGCAGTACTACAACCGATATTATTCCTATTGTAAACCACAAAGTGTCAGTTTTAGGCAGTACAGACATTGAAAGATTGGCAACGGGTGAGTTGATTTATACAGGAATCCTACGAAGTAATATTTCATCTATTGTCCACTCAATACCAATTAAAGGAAAAGAAACGGAAATTGCTTCAGAAATATTTGCATTATCATCTGATGTACACTTAATTCTTGGTAACATATCACAAGATGAATATTCAATCGATACAGCAGATGGGAGAGGAAAATCTCTAGATGAGTGTCTGTCAAGACTTGCTCGAATAGTCTGCTCAGATTCAGATATTCTTGGTGAAGCTGAAATTAAAAAAATGGCGCATAATATCTATAATGAACAAATAAAGAAGATAGGAAATGGTCTGAAACAGGTGTGGAGCCAAAGCCTTTTTGAAAAGAAATTAAAAGCAAGATTTCCAGTTGTTACAACAGGTCTTGGTGGAAAAATATTGGGAAAGGAAGCTGCTTTAAAACTGGATTTTAGAATGTTCAGTGATATTGGTGAGATTCTCGGTATTAAGGATTCACAGGTTATTGCTGCAATCTCTATTGCACTTCTTGTAGCAGAAAATAGGGGTGAAAAGTTAGTTTGGTCTACGTTTTGAAGATAGGTGGAAGTCTCCTCAAATATCCTGTCGAACTCAGTCGATTATGCAATCGTCTAGCTGATTTATCTGGGGAATTAGATCTTCTCCTCGTTCCTGGTGGAGGAGTATTCGCAGATGTAATACGAGATGTTTACACTAGATTCAAGCTGCCTGAGAATATCGCTCATCAAATGGCGGTTTTAGCTATGGATCAATATGGCATACTTATTCAGAGTCTCATTCAAGATACTTCTCAGATTATTGAGAACATTGAGGATTCAAAGAAATGTTTTGAAGAGCACAAGATTGCTGTACTTCAAGTATCCAACATAATGAAAAGCGAAAAATATCTTCCAAAATCTTGGTCAGTAACTTCTGACTCTATTGCAGCATTGATGGCACAGTTAATTGTTGCAAAGAGATTATTATTGGTAAAATCTATTAATGGTTTGACAAAACGAGAATCAGGTAAATTTTTGAATAGAGTGTCAGTAAATTCTTTGAATTCAGATGTGAGGGCCGGGTCTATAGATGAATATTTTCCAAATATTTTAAAGTCAAGTTCATTTCAATGTTTTGTAGTGAATGGAAAATTTCATAATAGAGTTGAAAGTATTCTGAGGGGTGACAACACTGTCTGCACAGAGATCGTCAGTGATTAAGTTATTAACAAGCACTCCTTCCAAGTATCAAGCCACAGCTTTTAAGATGAATTATTGGAAACCAGGTTCCAATTATAATTTGTTGATATTGAAATCTATTTCGAAAGTTGTTTCTGACGGAGATTTCGTGGTGATTTCTGAAAAAGCTGTTTCGATTGCAAAGAATCTAATAATTGATGAGGGAAAAGTCAAACCAGGTTTGGCTGCAAAGTTACTATCCAAAGTATGGATGCAATTAGTTTGGGGGTTTGTCCTTGGCAAAGTTTGTCATATGACGCGTAAAACAAGACAAAGATTAAGAAATTACCCATTGAAAGAAGGAGCTGCGCACAAGCAGATTTGCTTAACGTATGCAGGTTTTTTTCAGTCTCTAAGACATGGTTCTGAAGGTGGAATAGATGTAACAAACCTCCCATATTCTTTTGCTGCTTTACCACTGAAAAATCCTCATTTAGAGGCCAACCGATTACAGAAACAAATTCACCTTGAAACTGGTCGTAAAGTCTCAGTTATGATTGTGGATACAGATAAAACATACAGGCTGGGAAACAGAAACTATACACCATTACCCAAGGCTATTCAAGGGATAGTAAGTGGAGGAGGTATTTTCACATATATTCTTTGCAGAGTACTTAGATGCAAACGAAGAGCTACACCAATTGGATATGCGGGTGAGTCATGCAGCATTGAAACTATCCTCAATATATCTGAAACAGCTAATCGTATAAGAGGCGTAGGTGCAGGAAGAAGCCCTTGGCATATGGCAGAACGATTTGGAGTTGATCTCACAGGGGTTACTTGGGAAATGCTCGAGAGAATAGATCATTATCCGGTAGTAGTTGTGAAACGTCTAGATTAGTGCTACAGCATCTTTAAGCTTTATTTGGACTGGCCCAAGGGTACCACCGAAATTAGCTGCAGATATCTTTTTCACTCCAGGAACACTTGCGGCTGCTTTGATTCCTTTTGCTGTTCCTTTCATAAGTAGATCTTCATCTAAAGCATTGAAAACTACTTCATAGACACTTTTTACACCTTCAGGTATTTGTGTATCGGGGACTTCTGATCGTATTTGGGGACAAATAGGATGATTTGTTGATGCGGGTAATTTATATTTCTTTGAGCCAAGTTTTGAGCCAGAACGACATATTCCTCCAGGAAAAGTAAGTACAACAGCCTGTAGTTCTTGAATTGAATCTACACATTTTTCTGCTGCCTCTAGTGCTGATGGTTGATTTTCAGCCATAATAAGAAGATTCCCTCCAGCTATCGCTTTTTTTATGCCAAATCGTCCTTCAATAACAAATTCCCCTTCCATAACAGGTAATCTCCACACCTTTCTGCCATCAATAACATCTTTCTTTTCAAAACCATCTCCAAACATGCGAACAGCATCACCTATCTTCATTTTATTTTTCAAAGAAGGTAAACCATCAAAGGCTGCTGTTGTTGGACAGGTAAGTATACATTGCCCCATACGGGAGATCATTTGTCCTTTAAGCAAAGGTTTTGCGTTATGATACATCTGCACCATAACTCCTGGTCTTCCATCGGGTGTCTTTTCTGGCGGAATTACAGGTCCTTCCATTGCTGCTTCAGCTGGTGACATAATAATAGAAGAAGCAAAGCCGGTTGCTGTTCGGGCAGCTATCTTTGCCCATTTTTCATTTTGAGCTGTAATCAAGATTCTTCCAGCGAACATTGGAAATGCTTCTGCAAATGTATCATCGATTTCTACACCATTAACCTGAATACTCATAACATTAAGTAATTTTTAGCAGTTTTAAAAGTTTACCAAACTTATCTATAATGAATCACTGGTTTCATCATAAAAACCCATGAAAATCCTTATCTAGAAGATTTAGAGTCAGCATCATAGATACAAAGGTAAAGAGAATGGAGGGTTTAGGTATTATCATTTAGAAAACACACACCATTCTTGATTATAGTGTTCACTACAATTCTGATTACGGGATTGATTTTAGGTCACTACAATCCTGTACTTTCACCAATATCCGATGTTTCTGAGAAGGATAGTATAGATTCAGAGAGACAAGAAAAAGATATAGAAAATTTTCCACCATTTCCTGATGTTCAAGATGATGATATAGAAAATACATCTATTCAACAAAAAAGAGGGGGAATACTCATACTGGCTAATAGAGGAGATCCACCTGCTGGATTCGATACTATGCGTACCAGTAGCATTGCACTTCATCACGTGGCAGGTGCTCTGTTTGGTCCAGGAAATCTAGTGATGCGTTGTCGAGAGAATATGTATTTGGTTTGCCCATATTTAGCTAGAAGCTGGTTTCCCAATCCCAGCTTTTCTGAATGGACCTTCATTCTTCGTAATGATGTTTTCTGGCATGATGATACTCAGTTTACACCTGATGATGTGAAGTTCTGGCTTAATCTCGCTATTTCTGGGTTGAATGTAGGAGATAAGATACGTGCACCTGCTTACTTTGAGGGTGATCTAGAAGAGATTGAGAAGGTAGAAGTACTTCCACCAGATCAAGTGAGAATTACATTAAAAAATCCTAATCGATTTTTCCCAGATATTCTTGCAAATCCAAGGCTTAAAATTGCTCACCCACGTCATTTGATGGAACCACGAATGAATAATGGTGATGTAAGTATTTCACCTTTAGATATAGAATTAATTGGTTTAGGACCCTTCAAGTTTAAAAATTATGAGCCGGGAACCATAATACAAGTTCTTCGTTTTGAGAACTATTTTGAGAAAGATGACAGAGGTAATCAGTTACCATATCTTGATGGCATTGATTACGTCATCATATCTGATCCTGTAGCAATGGATATAGCTTTTCGAACTGGGCGTCTGGATGGAGGTGCAAGAGGGTTTGGTCATTACTTATCCGAGGAACGTATAGTCGGATATACCAGAGATTTAGGGGATGATGTCAGTTTTGCTCAAATAGAAGGAGGAACAATTCGACTTGCTTTCAATGTTTTAAAATCAGGACCTTGGCAAGATATGAGGATTCGCAGAGCTATTGCACTTTGGATAGATAAGGAATCAGCTATACCTGCTGTACTAGGTGGATTTGGATGGACTACTCCAGATATTAGTCCAAATAACCTCTTTAAAGACAAAAGATTTGTTATTTGGCCGAAATTTGATTTAGAACCTTTGGATGAGAGAAGAGCTAAAGCTAAGAAACTTATGGAGGAAGCTGGATATTCTAATGGGTTCTCAATGGGACATCTTTGTCGTGCAAGACATACCCAAGCGTGTCAATTCCTAAAAGACCAACTATTAGGGCTAGGTATAGATTTGCAACTTCATATCATTGATGAAGGAGAGTGGAACCGAGCCCGAGTAAGCCTTGATTTCGATACCCAACCAGGTGCATTATCAGTTTTACCCATTCCCGAGGGAACAGAAGGAGTATATGGCCGGTTCAGCATAAGCCCAGATGCGTATAGCAAGCATGAAGATGAAGAAGTTGATAGATTTTACAGATTATTAAGGGATGCTACAACAACTGAAGGTCGAATTGATATATGGCGTCAATTACAGAAGTATCTCTTTTTAGACAAGACGTATATCATCCCAATAGCGGAAGCTACTTATGTTGTACCCTATAGAACTCATGTGAAGGGTCTCACTATCCCCTCTGAAGATGGACACACTAATACTGATTTTGCTACTGTGTGGTTAGATAAATAGTTTCATAGATAATGAAAATTCATATTGAATGACAATAATACATGCCACCAAAGGAGAGGTGAATTAGATGAGACAATTTCGCATTGGTAATTATCTGTTTTGGCGGGTAGTTTCACTCATATTAACCACATTCATAGCGTCAGTGATAATATTCATTGTAATGCGGATGTTGCCTGGTGATATTGTCTCATGGATCTTAAGCGGTGGTGGAGAGGCAGTACATAGTACTGAAGTGAGAGAAGCATTGAGACAAGAGTTAGGGTTGAACGACCATTTGGTGGTTCAATATGGACGATGGTTATGGAGCATGGTTAATGGAGAATTTGGTGGAAAATCCTTAGTGAATGGACAACCAATTGCATCTATCGTGTTCCGCCAATTTCCAGTTACATTTCTTTTAGTTACTTATGCGATAATATTGTCTGTTATTGTATCAGTACCACTTGGAGTTTTGGCGGCCTCACGAAGAAATCAATGGCAAGATTTTCTGGTAAGATTAATTACAATCCCAGGTCAAGCTTTACCGAATTTTTGTAGTGCTCTCTTTATACTTCTAGGGCTAATAATCATCTTTCGGTGGTCACCTCCAATTGTTTACACAAATCCATGGGAAGACCTTTTGAACCACATACAGATTATTTTATTACCAGTTCTTCTATTAACCTGGGAACATAGTTCTCACATAGTTAGAGTTACTCGAGCATATATTCTGGTAGTTGTTAATGAAAACTATATTCTTTATGCACGTGCAAAAGGTTTACCGCAAGGGCACATCTTATTAAGACACGCTCTAAGAAATGCATTAGTCCCGATCGTTACAATAATGGGTCTGCAGCTTGGTTGGCTTCTAAGTGGAACACTAATTTTAGAGGCGATATTTGGATTGCCAGGATTAGGAGGAGGTCTTGTTCAAGCTGCATTAGTTAGAGACTATACAGTAGTTCAGAGTTTAGTAACACTTTTGGTATTTGTAATGCTCTCCGTGAATCTTATAATTGATTTAATATACAGAATCAGTGACCCACGGATATCACTCTCTAATCAATTGACACATTCTTACAATGGATCATGATTGGAACAATATTAGTGGTGATAGGTATGATTTACTTTAAAAACTCCTTTAGCACAACGATTCTACTACAAAAATTTCTCTATACGCTTAGAACCAAAAGAGGGCTCAGACAGTTGACGAAGACAAATTCATTAATATTTTTATTTGGGACAATAGCAGCAATCATTATCTGTTTAGCTATCTTTGCAGAATTTGTATCTCCTTATGACCCACTGGTTCAGGATATCACTAGTCGGTTAAAGGCACCTGGACAAGAATTCTTATTTGGAAGTGATAACTTTGGGCGAGATGTATTCAGCAGAATAATTCATGGTTCACGCTCCTCTCTATATATTGCGATCACTTCAGTGATTGCAGGCACATTTTTTGGAACAATAATAGGAACATTATCTGCCTATCTAGGAGGTAGAATTGACCTTGTATTACAAAGGGTAATAGATACGTTACTTGGATTTCCATCACTAATTTTGGCGGTATTTTTAGTTGTTACATTAGGAGCATCCGCTAATACGTTGATCATTGCATTAGCAGTATCATTAATTCCTCAAATAGCACGGCTCTCTCGATCTCATGCACTCTCAATAAAAGAAGAAGATTTTGTAATTGTCGCAAAGACCATTGGTGCTCAACCTATGAGCATTATCTTCAAACACATCCTACCTCACACATTTGGTCCTATCATAGCATATGCAGCAGGATATGTAAGCGTGGCAATAGTTGCAGAATCAGCTCTTAGCTTCTTAGGTTTAGGAATTCCTCCACCTTATCCTTCTTTGGGAGGAATGCTCCAAGAAGGACGATTGTATATGGAAGTTGCTCCATGGATAACTATCTTCCCAGGCATTATCCTAAGTATCACGGCATTCAGTTTTGCTCTGCTTGGCGATGCCCTTCGCGATATTTTTGATCCAAAAGACAGATTTTATACTGGCTCTTTTTTCCCTTTAATCACTAAATCAAATCGAAAAAGGATTAAGAAATTTTAAAGAAAAGATATTCTCAATATTACTGATCTTATTTTATTAATAAATACAATATGCTTGTTGAAGGAGATAAAGTTCCAGACTTCACTCTAATATCAGGTGATGAAAAGAAAGAACATAATTTCTTATTGATGAGAAAGAAATCAGAAGGAAAGTTTACCGTAAAGACATAAAGGTCATGCTCAAGCTTGTCTTAAAGATTTTTTTTTCAGAAATCGAATAGAAAAAGATTCCGTAAACACAAGTTTTCAATCTATACTAATCTAAACTGAAGAATTGATAGGGTACATTGTATTCACAAGGTCTCTTACTTTATTTCGGTCAATAGTAGAGATACCTTCTTTTGAAAGACTTACACCTCTACGTACACCCATTATATCTGCACCTAGATTGCTTATCTTTTGAATGTCTTCTTTTCCTAACGAACCAGCTAAAGCCACAACCAATCCAAGGTTATGACTATCATCAACAATTTTCTGTAAATCTTTGGAAGAGAGATGACTAAAAAGTCCTTCCCCATGTTTTTCTTTTACATCTACAAGAATACCCCATGCTCCAGATTCAGCGGCTACTTTAGGAAGTTCAAGTGGGCTGACACAATTATGGGATTGATAATCCGCATATCCTGCGATTATGATTTTGATGTTTACCTTGAACTCTTCGAAAGTTTTTACAAGAGAATTAGAGATATGTAGAGCTTCTTCCATGTTTTTAGGGCCTAGCATTCCAATTTTAACGTAATTAACTCTCAAAAGTGCTGCACCTAAAGCTGCAAGTGATGCAGTTCCAGGCAAGTAAGGCATGTCACCTAATGTAACACTTACTTCCTCCAATTTACCTACAGCATTACGTATATTTCGGGTGATCCATGGAAGGTTAGCACCTAGTGCCCCTTCAACAGGATTCTTCACATCTATGATATCGGCGCCACCATTCATAGCATCTTGGGCTTCCTTAGAATTGGTGACACTAACCATAATCTTCATCTGCTTTTGCACTATCCCATCACCATCTCCAGATATATTGATGTATTTGTGGTTTCGGCAATGTTTAAATCATCTCTCTCCATTCCAGATGCTTATTATGTCATCTGGAAAACAGGTTATGATATTTATTGATACAGACAAACATGCAAGTCCTTTCGATATATTGATGCTAGCAGATCTTTTCCCAGAATCTCAGAGCATATACTACAGTAATGTAGAACCAGAAGATGTTCAGAAAATAGTGCAGGATGCTATTTTTCCAAGAGGTCCAGAAGGATGTAAAAATACAAAGCTTTTCATCGGAGGTTCAAATGTAGAGAAAGCAAACAAGATAGTAAAAATTGCGTTAAAATCGATGTTTCCCCCATTTGAACTTGCAACCATAATAGATCCGAGTGGAGCACATACAACTGGTTCCGCAGCTGTTGCTAAGACATTGCAGATACTTCTAAAGAATAGTTTAGGTGATTTGAAGGGAAAGAATGTAACAGTTCTTGCAGCTACAGGTCCTGTTGGAGAAATCACTAGCTCGATATATCAATCTGAAGGTGCAAATGTAATCGTCACATCCAGAAAACAGGAACGCGCAGATAGTTTAGCGGAAAGGTTAAACAAAGATTCATCAAATAAGGTTACATCACTGCAGGCAGCAGCTCCTGAAGATGTCGGAAAAGCAATATCTAATGCAGATGTTGTAATGGCAGCAGGTTCAGCAGGAGTCCAGCTTCTCTCAATTGATATTTTGAAAGAACACGGTAATAAATGTAAGGTGGTTGCTGATGTAAACGCAGTTCCTCCTGTAGGAGTGGAAAATCTAAAATCACAGGGAGATGGAGTGGAAGTGATTCCAGGTGTCATAGGTGTGGGAGCATTAGCTATTGGTGGATTAAAGAACAAAGTGGAAGGAAAACTCATAGCTAAGGCTATGGATATGCCAAAAGGGGTTTTGGATTATAAGATTGGTTACGAGTTAGCCAAAGAATATGTTTACAAGAAAATGGGAAAAAGTAGCGAATAATTGGATATGAACTCAATAGACCCTGCTAAAAGATTCTTCGACAAGAAGATATCTGAAAGAGAAAGGGCGATATTTGAGGGAGGAATAGGATTAGCAGCGATATTTCATCAATTTATTGGTACACCGGTTACTGGAGTAAAAGGTTCTATAAAAAAACTAGAAAAGGTTATTGAGGAAGCAGCTCTCAATCAACCATATAAAAAACATGTTAAAGTTAAGATAAATATTCCTTCAAATCTTTCAAAAAATGAGGTTTATAATTATCGTTCTCTTGAAGGCCGAGATTTGGATGTAACAATTATTTCAGAATACGGTAGCTTTCAGGCTACCTCTCGAATGAAGTATATTTCAGAGTTGAAATACGTTTTGATGTATGTAGAGAATATAGAAAAAATAAGTCAATGATTGTTATTTAGAATAATATTTTCAAACGTTTCAGGTGTAATTCTTGTTATGCCCTTAATATTTTCACCACTTCCAGTAAGATTGTACATATTAACAGTAGTATTGGCTGCTTGCCACTCAAGAATATCTTTGCAGAACCTCAATTTCACTTTCTTAACTTCAGGTGAAGGAACGTGTTCTTTTGAAAAAATACCAGTTTCTTCACCTAAATCCATGCCTACAAGAGCAAGAGGTTTGCCATTCAACACCTCGGCAAGAATTACTGCTCTATCTCCATCGGTAAATCCTCCGAAGTTGTATAATTCTCCTATAGGTTCCACTTGAGTAGTCCCAAGTATGTTTTTAAGTTCTTTAACATACTTGTTTAGTTCTTGAATATTGTCCCCATGTGCGTGTATAACTAGGAATGCTCCGTTGTTATTTGCCTCTTGGAGATCTTCAAACCGACCATCTAGATCAGACACGATAATATCTGGAGTTTTCATAGCTATTTTTAGAAGCCCAGTGGTGGCGCCATCTGCAGTTATCAGGCGACAAATGTCTAAAAGATTAGTTTTTGCTATTCGATTGATATCATCTTCAAGTGATGGACCTGCTCCAAATATCAATGTTGGTTGATCTTTTATTCGAAGTTTTATTTCATCTAGAGTTATATTTCGTCCTTTGAGAAGTTGATTAAGTATTACGGCTGCTCGTTCATCTTCAGATATGTCATAGCCTAATGTATCAATTATCTTCCTGTACCAGGGTCTCCATTGAATTTGGTCCAAGTAGATTCAGTCTCTATGTTGGTAAAATGTATTGGTAGTAAATAAGAATTGAAAGAAACTTGACTTCTTTGTCACAATTGTTAGAGAAAAAGATGTAATAATGATAAAATAGTATAATCTACTAGTTAATAATTAATGCTTTCAAGTGGGATTGTGGCGGCCTGTACAGGCTGGTCAATATTTTCCCCACGGGCGTTGAAGCCACATGTCTTCGTCCAACTCCCCCACATTTAAATTTTCGAATCATATTCACAGTTAGTTTAGAAAAGGTTTACATCAGTCAATATGGTTATTTTAGGAGTGAAGTTGCATTTATGTGACCTTTGTGGATATGGGTAGAGGAAATAAGTTTGAAGATGAAAAAAGTTAGAGATATAGAATTGAATGGCTCAGAGTCTGTAAATAATCTAGTTAGACAAATGAGTAATAGTGGCGGTTTTATGGCGAAGAATTTTGGTGAAGCTGTTGAGATATTAGAAGATATGACAAAAGATGCTTCTTGTGTCAAGTTCCTCTCATTTCCTGCAGCTCCCATATCCACAGGGATGCGTGGTGTTATTCGAAAATTGGTTCAAGACAGTTTGGTAGATGTTGTGATTACAGCTTCCGGAACCCTTGACCACGATTTGGCACGAGTCTGGGGTACATATTACGAAGGTGACTTTGAATTGAATGATGAATACCTTTTAAAGAAAAATATCCATCGGCTTGGAAATGTGTTGGTACCACGAGATTCATATGGTACTCTTCTTGAAGAGGTGCTTCAACCATTCTTTGAAGAAATCTATAGTGAAGGAATAAGAGAAATATCATCAAGTGAACTTTCAGCAAGGTTGGGATCACTATCAAATTCTAATTCATCCATCTTATATTGGGCTAATAGAAACAATATCCCTGTTTTTGTACCAGGATTAACTGATGGTGCAGTTGGAAGTCAATTATGGCTTTTCTCACAAAAACACCGAGATTTTAAAATAGACCTACTGAAGGACGAAGCCCATTTATCAGATATTGTTTTTGACGCGAAGCGTAGTGGTGCTCTCATGATAGGGGGTGGGATATCTAAGCACCATACTCTTTGGTGGAATCAATTCAAGGGAGGTCTAGATTTTGCAGTGAATATTACTTCTGCAGTTGAGTGGGATGGCAGCTTAAGTGGTGCTGCTGTTAGGGAAGCGGTTTCATGGGGAAAAGTGAAACCGAAAGCACGTAAGGTTACTGTACGTGGGGAAGCAACAACAATGCTACCGTTTATAGTTGAAGCTCTTTTAAACAGGTTGAATAAAAGTTAAGATTTATATTTACAAAGATGAGGGCCCCTAATGTTTGACTGCTGAAAACCTATTCTATTTCGAACTACTTGCACCAATAACAGGTATAATTGCCCTAGTATTTGCTGTTTACCTAGCGCTTCAAGTTAACAAATATGATATCGGACCAGAAAAAATGAGAGATATCTATATGGCTATTCGTGAAAGTTCAAAAGCCTATCTAATCCAACAATATAAAACGATAGGGATAGTTTCAGCAATCCTTGCAGTAGTTCTTTATGTCGCTTTTGACCTGCAAGGCCACAATGGAACACCTTTAGTCTCTTTTTCTTTTTTGGTTGGAGCACTATTTTCGTTAGCAGCAGGTTATGTAGGTATGGATGTTGCAACACGTGCTAATGCAAGAACTGCGTACGCAGCTCAAGAGAGTCTAGATGTTCCTCTTAAGATTGGTTATTATGGGGGACTTGTTATGGGGCTCTTCAACGTCGGATTGAGTCTTTTAGCTGTAACTGGTTTGTATTATCTTTATGGAGAGGTTGAACTTATTGTAGGATTAGGTTTTGGAGCGAGTCTTTCAGCCCTTTTTGCGCAGCTCGGTGGGGGCATATTCACCAAAGCTGCAGATGTTGGAGCAGATATTGTAGGAAAAGTAGAGGCAGGGATTCCTGAGGATGATCCTCGAAATCCAGCTGTAATCGCAGATAATGTTGGGGATAATGTTGGAGATGTTGCAGGAAGAGGCGCAGATCTCTTTGAATCTATGACTGCTGAGAATATTGGAGCTATGTTAGTTGGAGTTTCACTTTATGCTGTTACTAACAACTTCTTCTTCGTTATTTTTCCGTTGCTAGCTAGGTCTATTGGCATAATTGGAACCATTATTGGGGTACCTTTTGTCAGGGCACGGAACTGGAAGGACCCTATGGTTCCTATGCGGAATGGAATGATAGCGACAACGCTCATTATTGTTGTTGGTATGTACTTCCTTATTGATTACACCATTTTGAGTTTGAATCTGTATTTCGCTGCACTTATTGGAGTAGTGGCTAGTTTACTCATTTTCTTGGTGACTGAGTACTATACTTCGCATAAATATAGACCTGTTAAAGAGATATCGGAGTCTTCAACTACTGGTTCAGCTGTAAATATTATCAGCGGTTTCTCAGTGGCACTTGAGAGCACAGCGTTACCTGTCATCATTATTGTTGGTTCTCTTTTGGGAGGTTACTATTTTGGTGGTTTGTTCAGTGCAGAAATGGATATAAGTTATCATCTTGGTGGAATTTATGGTACTGCTGTAGCAACTATGGGTATGCTTTCAGTTGCAGGTATGATTCTTGGGATGGATGGTTTTGGTCCAATTGTAGATAATGCTGCAGGTATAGCAGAGATGTCTGGTGCACCTAAAGAGCTAAGGGAGAGAATAGATTCATTTGATGCAGCGGGAAACACTACTAAGGCATTAACGAAAGGATATGCTTTGGGCTCAGCTGGGTTAGCTGCACTTCTCCTGTTCCAAGCGTATCTTGCAGAGTATGCGAAAGAAGTGGAAATCGATGTTTCTTCGGTAGTAGTTGACTTGGTTAGACCTGAAATGATAGCAGCCCTTTTTATCGGGGGGTTACTTCCATTCATCTTTTCAGCTTTCGCTATCCGTGCAGTAGGTAAAGCAGCATTCAAAGTTGTAGAAGAGGTTAGAAGACAATTCCGTGAAATACCTGGGATTATGGAGGGAAAAGCTAAACCTGACTATTCTAAATGTGTAGAGATAAGTACAATAGCTGCCCAGAAAGAGATGATTATTCCTGCTCTAATGCCTGTGATTACTCCCCTCATTATTGGTTTCCTACTTGGTCCACTTGCGGTCGGAGCTTTCCTAATTAGTGCAACAGTTACTGGTACTCTTCTCGCATTCATGATGAATACTGGAGGAGCTGCATGGGATAATGCTAAGAAATTTATCGAGACAGGTCAGTTTGGAGGTAAAGGTTCAGAAGCCCACAAAGCAGGTGTAGTAGGCGACACAGTAGGGGACCCATTGAAAGATTGTGCAGGACCATCACTTCACGTACTTGTTAAGCTGATAAACACAGTCTCACTTACCTTCGTAATGATGTTCGTACTCTACGGAGCACAACTATTTGCATAATCATAAATACTGAATTCTATTCATTGCAGAGAACTATTTTCAAATCTTGAAGATATCCTCAATTCAAAGAGATATGCAAATATTTCTGTACCGTATTACTTTCCTTGATTTCGGTTACTTTCTTTTGCTTTTCTTTCCTTTTCGCACTTTCCGCAAATTAAGAACATAAAATTGGTTTTACCATTTGCTAGTTAATTGATTACCTTTCTGAACAAATACAGTGTAGCGCCTAAAGTTAAAACTGCGATTAAACCTATCACTGCATAAGCTGCGATTATTGTGTTCCATTCATATCCGTTTAGCATTAATGCTCTTACTGCGTTTACGGTATAGCTTATTGGATTAAAATTTGATACATTCTGTATCCATTCTGGCATGAAGGAGAGTGGGGTTAATGCTGTACTCATAAACAGAAGTGGAAATGTTAGAAAGGCACCTATCCCGAAAACGGACTCAGAATTTTTTGTTCTTAATCCAATAGCCAGAGAGATTCCAGACCAAGCAAGTCCAAAGAATGCAATAGTTGCCAGTATCAAAAGGAGACCACCAATTCCAGTAACTACAGAAGTACCAAGTAGATATGCTAATCCAAGTATTATCAATGATTGGATAGTTACCCTGAATGCGTCGCTTGTCAATCTCCCCAGTAATATTGCTGACCGGCTAACGGGTGTTACAAGCATCTTATGAAGATAGCCAGAATCGAGGTCATCAACAATTGAGGTCCCAGATTGTAAAGCACTAGAGAATGCATTTTGAAGAAGTATACCTGGTGTTGCGAATGCAAGATAACTTTCAGCTGGAAAATCTGGGATACTTGCGAATTTTGAGAACAATTGTGTGAAGAGTAAAAGAAAAATTATTGGTTGAAAGAGTGAGAAAAAGAGTAAAATAGGATTTCTAATGAGTTTCTTTAAAGATCTCATAAAAAGATATCGGGTATCATGTATCAGAGTCATTGTTTATCTTCGCCTCCTACTAAATATCCCACCTTTAGGATTCTGTACAAGTTCTTCTGTTCGTATTCTTCTTCCAGTATGTTTTAGAAAAATATCGTCAAGAGTTGGAGATGAAAAATTTACGGAAGTGAGTTTTATCTTTTGTTTATCAAATGCACGTACAATATCCGGAATTATGAATCCTGCATTCTTTGCATAAACTGTTAATCCTTCATCAGAATCAAGGATATTTGTTACTCCTTGAATTTCTCCAAGAATTTTTTTTGCTTTTTCGTTTGTTACTTCTTTGGAGTCACCATTTTCATATGATAATTTGATAGAATCAGCACCAACTTGCTGTTTAAGCTCTTTAGGCGAACCACTTATCACTATTCGTCCATTATCAATTATTGAGAGATTTCGGCATAGTCTATCGGCTTCCTCCATGTATTGAGTTGTAAGAAACATAGTGATACTTTCTTCTTTATTTAATTTTTCAAGATATTCCCATATCACAGTACGTGATTGTGGATCCAATCCAGTTGTAGGTTCATCAAGAAAGAGTAGTTTAGGTTTATGCACAAGGATTGAAGCAAGATCAAGCCTCTTCTTCATCCCTCCAGAATAATTACGTGCACGCTTGTCCGCAACTTCCTGTAGATCCATAAGTTTAAGGAGTTCATCAACACGAACCCTAAGTATATCGTGTTTCATTTGCTGAAAATGACCTTGAAGCATTAAATTCTCACGTCCAGTTAAATCAACATCGATAACCGTTTCTTGACTCTGAACACCAATGATTTTACGTATCTCTTTCGGTTCCTTATCAACATCAAAACCGGCTATTGTAACCGAACCAGACGTTTTTGCCAACAACGTGGTTAGAATTTTTATTGTTGTACTCTTTCCAGCACCATTCGGACCTAAGAAACCAAAGAATTCACCTCTTTGGACATTAAATGAAATATCTTTAACTGCCTTTGTTCCATCACTATAAACTTGAATGAGATTCTTCACCTCAATAATTTCTGGCATTCATTAATCACATTCTAGATTGAAACACATTAGACTAAAATAAGATATTATAAAACTGCTTAAAATTAGATAATTCATTATTATAGTGAATAATTGGGTATTTTTTAAAAAAAAACAGTGTAAAGTTTGAAAGTGGAATATTTCTTACATTCTATCTAAAGACTTATTTCCACAGCAAAAAATATGGTTCATTTAATGGAGGGATGGCGGAACGGTAACGCGTCCGCCTGCAGAGCGGATATAAGTGGGTTCAACTCCCACTCCCTCCTCCAATTAGGCGCAATTTTAGATATGATTAGTAGTCTTTTTGTCCAACGTTACTGAATTCCGTAACACTGTTGCTGTTTTCCGTAACATTACTCATAAATTATTATTCTTCCATTTTACTTTCAATATACAAATACATTATAGCAAATGAGAATCAATTTAATTTTTCGTCATTTAATTAAAGTATCTAACATCTCATGATATTCTTTTTTAGATATCTCACCCTAATAGGAATTAACACTTTTAGGTAAAATGGCAACTAGTCATTCGTTGAGTTTCAACCGATAGATCTTATTATCAAATGATAAAATATAAAGCTCGCCTTCTTCATCTTCCCCAAAAGATGATATAATCAGGTCTGAGTCAACAAGTATTGTAACATCCACTATCTTTGTCCCATCATAATTGAGAGCCCATATCAAGCCGCTGCAGAAATCACCATATATGTAACTGCCATATAGAAAATCAAAAATACTACCACGGTAGACATAGCCTCCGGTTACCGAACAGCCTTCATCACGATCATATTCAACAATCGGTGCTTCAAACTTTTCACTATCGCAACTAGAAGTTGAGTCCGGATGGCAATGGAAACCTTCAAGCATATTCCACCCATAATTTCCACCTTTCTCAACAATATCTATTTCTTCAAATTTATTTTGTCCTACATCACCAACCCATAATAATCCAGTTTCTTCATCAAAACTGAATCTCCAAGGATTACGTAATCCATACGCCCATATCTCATTTTTTTCATACTTCAAACCCGCAAAAGGATTATCTGGTGGAATACCATATTTCTTCTGTTCAGATGAATCACTCACATCGATTCGTAAAATAGTGCCAAGAAGAGTTTCGTTATTTTGTCCATTACCGTGAGGGTCTCCTCCATTTCCACCATCACCCAATCCGATGTAGAGATAACCATCAGGACCAAAAGCAATATGACCACCATTATGATTATCGAACGGTTGATTAATTTGAAGGATAACTAATTCACTTTCAATATCCGCTTTTTGTTGATCATCAACAGTCACAGAGAATCTGGATATTATAGATCTGGAAGGAGATGAAGCTGTATAATGAACATAAAAGTAACCGTTACTCTCATAGTGTGGATCAAACGCCAAACCTAATAATCCCTCTTCGTTTTCAGAATCATCAACCCTATCTCTTATGTCAAGGAAAACAGTTAACGACTCGACATCATCATTATTTTGAAAGACAATTATTTGTCCCTCCTGAAGAACAAGGAACAAGGAACCTGAACCATCCCCTGCATGTGTCAAGAAAACCATCCTGTTGAACGAAATATTTGGAAAAGCTACTTCTACAGACATCTTATGAATAGGAATTTCTTCCTGTTCATTTCCATCACGAGATAAATTGGGGAGCTCATCTTCCTGAGATGATTCGGTTGGCAATATGAAGAAGATCACTATTACACTTAGAGAAATCAAAATTACAATAGCTATAATCGGTAAAATATTTGAAATTATTCTATTGAACTGCAACTTGGGATAACAAGCCCATTACCCCAAATATAAAGACATTTTCGTTAGAAGACACAAAATTGAATTCTAGGTCTGTCACAGATAAACATCGTGAGTTTTTCAATACATTTATACATACTTTCTTTTCAATTTACTATGACAAATATGAAGGTAAAAGTTATTATCGACGAAAAACCTGTCGAATTAAACTCGTATGTCGAAATGGTATTCTCAAAAGTTATCAACGCTTTGATAAGCACTCTCAGAGGAACTGAAGGATGGAAGAAAGTTCGACTTGACATAGAAAGTTAGAAGATGCGAATCTAGAATTCTAATTTCTGGATCAAGTATTAGGGGAAAGATTAAGCTAATTTTTTGTAAAGAAACCAACAGTTGTTTCTTTGAAATAACTTGAAAAGAAATTTATATCCCCATAAAAATAATCTTCAAAGATAATTGAAGATTTCTACAAAAACCTTGAATTCCTTAATCTGTAAAGAAAATCTATTGACGGATTCATTTGAGTTGGATTGCGCATTAATCGATTTGCAGTAAGCTCCCCGTAAGTTGAATAATCATGGATAGATCTATTACGAATATTTTCTAGTAGCCCAAAATTATCTGGAAATAGAGGTTTAACTCCAACCATCTCAGTAAGATGGGGAACTAAAGGGGTGATCGTATCTTTCTTTGTTAAAATAGGGAATAATGGATTTGTATCTTCTTTTGTCTTTAGAAACGGGAACATGGATTTATCACTTGAAGTATCATCAGCTTTTACATTCTTTCTATGGAATCTTTTTATCGCTATTTCTAGATCTTTATCCAACTATATCAACCATTCCAGATAAACTACCTATTTAAAACAATAACGGAATATCCAAAAGAAATAACATTGCACTGTATTTTATCAGAACTTAAATATCTGATTCTTTTTGAGTTAATTAAAAGGAATTTGTTGTTTTTTCACAATAATGACAAAGATTAATAGAAGCCATTTACTTATATGAACATAAGTTGAAGCAATATATCAAGAATATTCAACCTTCTTGTTTTAACTCTGAAGTTGAAAAAGAGAGAACAGTATGAGAACAGATACAATTGTTATGTGTCCAATTTGCAAAAAGATGCTTCCTCACACTATTGCATTAAAAGAACATAAACGTAAAGTACATGCATATTAAATCTTGGGATTTCACATAATGGAATCATTGGTTTCATTTGTTAGTAAAAAACCAAGATTAATGTAAATTAATATATCAATTAAAAAAATTCATATATGCTATTAATTTATAATTCCAGATATGGCTAACAGGACATTAATAGCAGTGGGAACATTATGTATTATTGCTATTGCTATTTCCAGCGTCAATAGCTATTTGATATTTACTGATTCAGAACAAAATACACAGATAGACCTTAATGAGACCAAAAGAAAAATAGATTCAATTGAATCCTCACTTTCGTCTCTAAGTGAGCAACTCTCCACCGTACTTGATAATAGTGAATCATTAAACACATTGAATCAGACCATATTATCAGAAATATCTGTCTTGGAAAGTAAGTTTGCATTACAAACAGATGAATTAACCAGAAATCTTACTCAAACAAGAGAATCCCTAAGGCAGATTAGTCTTATCAAAGTTCAAGATGATAATAAAGAAATTCTTTCAACAATTAGCAAACTAAGTTCATCAATAGAAGAGATGATTTCAACTATTGGTGTGATAAATTCAAATCTAGACGCACTTTCAGAAAATGTTCAACTACTTGAAGAAAAAGTTAGTGGAACAATTACACAAACTCCCATAGATGTATTTGAGATTGCTTCTAAGTCTGTAGTTGTTATTAGAACAGATCAAGGTCAAGGATCTGGATTTATGTATAGCATAAATTCGAGTACAACGACAAATCTAATTGTAACAAATTGGCATGTAGTTGAAGACGCATTAGAAATAGAAGTTGAATTTTATGATAAATCAAGAATTAATGCAATTATCGTCGGAGAAGATGCGTATTCTGACATAGCCGTGATAAGGGTCCCAACTTCACCATCTGATTCAACACCGTTGAAATTAGGTAACTCTTCAAATCTCTATATCGGACAACAATTAGTTGCAATAGGTAATCCGCTTGGATTAACACAAAGTCTTTCATCGGGATTTGTAAGTCAAGTAAATAGACAAATAGAGCTTGATGAGGTACCAATAATCGTTCCAGTTTTGCAGATTGATTTAACGATAGCACCAGGGAGTTCTGGAGGTCCACTTTTTGATCTATCAGCAAATGTTGTCGGTATAACAAATGCTGGAACGACAAATGCTGGAAAAGATGTAGGTTTCAATTTTGCTGTCCCTTCAAACATAGTTAATCGGGTAGTACCAGCTCTGATACAGCAGGGAAAGTACATTCACCCCTTATTTGGTTTCTACGCGATACCATTAACTCCAGAAGATATTCAATCAAGAAACGTACTAAATGTAGACACTGCACAAACTGGATTAATGGTAATCGAAATTACGCCTGGGTTTCCAGCAGAAAACGTTGGACTAACTGCAGGAATAGATACAGAAGACCAAGAAGGTAACGAGGGATATATTGCAGTAGATATAATTATGGAAATAGATGGTATTCAAGTCATCGACTGGTCTGACTGGTCAACATATGTTGCAGAATTTGTATCACCTGGCCAAACTGTTACATTTACAATATGGAGATCTGGTGAAATAATACTGTTAGATGTTACTGCTACAAATAGAGAAGAATTCAGATGATAAACAAATATTAAAATAGTATAACAAACCAAATTATATTATATTGAGCGCAAAAATCGGTAAACCCGCACCGCCATTCGATATGGCAACATATTTTCCAGTTAAAGATGAAGATAAGAATGTCCAACTCGAGGGCTATAAAGGAAAATGGCTTATCCTGTACTTCTATCCGGCTGACTTTACTTTTGTTTGTCCAACGGAATTAAAGGAATTAGGAGAGCAATACAGTACAATACAGGAACTAGGAGGAGAAGTTCTAGCAGTAAGTACTGATACAGTTTTTACTCATAGAGCTTGGTTAGAAACTGAGAAACTCCTAAAGGATGTGAAATATCCCTTAGCTGCAGATCATACTGGTAATGTTTCGATTGACTATGGAGTAGATGATGAAGATAGTAATCTTTCTCAAAGAGGTGCATTCATCATTGATCCGGATGGGATCCTAAAAATAATTTATACAGTAGATACTCCTATCGGAAGAAATTCAAATGAAATTGTAAGGCTTCTTAGAGCACTCAAATTCGTTAGAGAAAATCCAGAAAGGGCATGCCCAGCAAGTTGGAATGAAGGAGCACCGACATTAGAACCCTCAATAAAGATGGTGGGTCATGTCTATGAAGCACTTGAAGGAAAGTAATAATGCAATAGATTTTATTCCTTACTAACAAAAAAAACACAAATCCATTAACCCTGAGCTGAAGACATATCCCAGCGAGAGCAATGCTTAAGGAACACATGAAACAGTTTCAAATAAGATAAGTGGCCCAATCATTGCATATAGAACCCCCGAAATGGACATTCATTTTCATTGCTTTATCAGTGGCAGGTTTCTTGGTTCAGATGACCACTAATTTCTGGGGATATTTTGCGTTTTTTCCAGCTTTTGCTTTCGAATCACCCTGGATGTTTGTCACTTCCATCTTTCTTCATGCGGATATAGAACACCTTTTCTTCAATATGTTAATTCTATTCTTTTTAGGCATTAACCTTGAGAGAAGTATTGGTAAGAAAGCATTTATGACTCTTTTCTTCGTTTCAGGAATAGTTGGTAATCTAGGATATCTAATTACTGCAAGTAACCCATTTACACCAGCAATAGGTGCATCTGGCGCAATATACGGGATAATTGGAGCTCTTGCAACCCTTGCTCCCATGATGATGGTGTTCATTGGAATGATACCAATGCCCATGATACTTGTTGCAGTATTTTGGGGATTCATGGATTTTGCTGGTCTCTTCGCACCATCAGGTATTGCACATGGAGCACATTTGGGAGGAATGTTTGTTGGAATCACCTTTGGACTCTACATTAGATGGAAGATCCATCTAAGAGTTAACAGATATTAAAGATAATCAAAAATTTCATTTAACGATAATTATATAATAAAGATTCATAAGACTCTATTTGTAATATCAAAATTAAGGTGAAATCTCTCGGTACCTCCAATTTTAGACAATGTTGATAAAACAATTCTAAATTCGCTTCAGAGGAATGGAAGAATTTCTTATTCCGAGATTGCGAAAAAAGCTGATGTATCTGAAGGAACAATAAGGTATCGTATAAAACGCTTGCAAAAAAAAGGAGTAATTAGAGCTTTTGCAGCCATATTAAACCCAACATTGATAGGGTTTTCAGTAAGTGGAGCTATTCTAATGAAGTTAAAGCCTACTCACATCAAAACAATAACCGAGAAATTAATAGCCCTACCAGAAACAAGTTACATTTACCGTAGTACAGGTGAATACGATATCGTCACCGTTGTTTATGCACATGACATCAATCACTTTAACGAATTTGTAAAAGAAGTAAAGATGATTAACGGTGTAAAAGATGCCCGAATTTCAGTCACAACAGAATTGATAAAAGCTAATCCAACATTTATACTATAAGTCCCTAAAAAATGAAAATTGGTTGGAAGAATAGAGAAAACAAAGTACTTTATCTGGATAGACAAAGCTTATTGATAAATATCAAAATGGATAGAATAATTAATGATTAAGAAAAATAGAGAAACCCATGCATCTGAAAAAATGTATAATCGTGCTAGACAGACAATACCAGGAGGAGTTAATAGCCCAGTAAGATATTATGCTCCATTTCCATTCTTCACTGCAAAGGCTAATGGTTCTAAGATAGTTGATATTGATGGGAATTCGTATATTGATTATTGTATGTCATATGGCCCTTTAATTCTAGGACATGGAAACTCTAGAGTTATAGAGGCAGTAAAAAAGCAAATTTCAAACGGGTCCATATTCGGCACTCCAACTGAAATAGAGATAGAATTTGCAGAGATAATCACTAAATCTGTTCCTTGTATCGATATGGTTAGAGTGACGAATAGTGGAACTGAAGCAACCATGCATGCTATACGATTAGCACGAGGATTCACTGAACGTAATCAGATTGTTAAGTTTGAAGGATGTTATCATGGGGCACATGATTATGTTCTCGTTAAAGCGGGTTCAGGAGCCTCAACTTTTGGAGATCCGGATTCACTTGGGATACCACCTGATACGATAAAGAATACGATTTTGTTACCTTTCAATAATATAGATGCTTTCGAAAAAACTATTGAAAAGAATGGTGATAAAATAGCAGCTGTGATATTAGAACCAGTAATAGGAAATGCTGGAGTAATTCTACCGAAGAATGGCTTCCTTCAGGCAATAAGAAAAACTACTGCTGAGAAAGAGATATTACTAATATTTGATGAAGTAATTACAGGTTTCAGATTAGGTCTAGGTGGAGCACAAGAATACTACAATGTGAAACCAGATATAGTAACATTAGGAAAGATAATTGGTGGAGGATTTCCAATAGGTGCATTTGGCGGAACTAAGGAAATTATGTCTCTCAATTCACCAATTGGAGATGTTTATCAAGCAGGAACCTTCAGTGGAAATCCAATATCGATCACTGCTGGATTGACTGTTCTAAGACAACTAACTGATGGAAGAAAGAAAATGTATGACGTGCTAAGAAAAACTGGAGAAAAAATGATAAACGGTCTGAGAGAACAAGCTGAAGATGCTAAAATTCATGCACAAGTTAATGGACTATCTTCTATGTTTCAGATATTTTTAACAGATAATCCAGTCAACAACTATAAGGATGCTAAATTTTCAGACTGTAATAAATTTCAACGATATCATAAAATCCTTCTGGATAGAGGAATATTTGTACCTCCATCGCAATTTGAAACATGTTTTCTTTCAACGGAGCATACAAATGAAGACATTGAAAAAACAATTGAAGCAATAGGTTCTGCACTAAAGGAAATTACGAGGGATTAACGTGAGGCTCGTTGCTGGAACAAGGGGAAGTAAACTAGCACTTATTCAAACAGACGAAGTTATTCGAAACTTAATGCAAATGATAGAGAGCATAGAAGTGTTTAGGTTAATCATAAAAACTTCTGGCGATAAAATGGATGGACAATCTATATCTTCAATAAACGACGTAGGTGCTTTTGAAAAAGAAATCAATAACGCAGTAGATAATGATGAAGTGGATTTTGCAGTTCACAGTATGAAAGACCTTCCTATCGATTACAATGCTAATTTAATGATCGCTGCAGTTTCAGATAGAGAATCACCATATGATGCACTCGTATCGAATTCAGGTTATAATATCACAGAAATTCCTAGTGGAGCAATTGTTGGAATAGGAAGTCCTAGGAGAGAAGCCCAGTTACGATATTTAAGACCTGATTTGAATATTAAACCAATAAGTGGAAACATAGATACAAGAATAAGGAAACTTGAAGAAGGATTTTTTGATGCGATTATTCTTGCTGAAGCTGGATTAAATAGGTTAAACATAAAAAATAAAACAAAACGATTACCACCAAAAGATTTTCCAGCTGCACCAGGACAAGGCGCAATTGCAATTACGATTAAAAGAGATAGAGAAGACCTAAGAAAAATATTCAAGCAAATTAACAATTCAAAGAGCAATGCGGAAATAACGGCGGAGAGAACATTTCTATCTCAAATTGGAAGCGGATGCAAAGTCCCAATAGGAGCATTAGCAGTATCAAAGAGAGATAATCTAAGTATGTACGCTATGCTTTTTTCATCTGATGGGAAACATAGAGTTCAGTCCACATTTCATGGTAGAATAAATAATCCCGAAGAAGTGGGAAAGAAAGCAGCTAAAGAGCTTATCAAAGAATCAGAAAAAGTTGCGAATATGGTGAAACATATTGAGTAAAGGCATAGTCTTTCTTGTTGGAGCAGGACCTGGTGACCCAGGTCTAATTACGGTTAAAGCTTTTATGATTCTAAAAAAAGCTGATGTTATAGTTTATGATCGCCTTGTTTCCAAGGAACTTCTTAAAACACTTCCAAATAGAACAGAGAAAATATATGTGGGAAAACATTCAAGCAACCATTCAATTCCACAATCACAAATAGTTGAAATGTTAGTAAGAAATGCAAAACAAGGCAAGAAAGTTGTTAGATTAAAAGGTGGAGACCCTTTCCTATTCGGAAGAGGAGGAGAAGAAGCAGAATATCTTAAGAAAGAAGGAGTGAAGTTTGAAGTTATTCCAGGTATACCTTCTGCTTTAGCTGCACCAGCCTATTTTGGAATACCAGTTACCCACAGATTTCATGCATCCTCAGTAGCTATTGTAACTGGTCATGAAGATCCAGATAAGAAACATTCAAGAATAAATTGGGAGAAATTAGCAACTGTTACCGACACAATTGTTGTGTTGATGGGCATAAAAAGACTAAATGAGATTACTGATTCATTGATAAAAGGTGGGCTTGATCAAAAGACACCTGCAGCTATTATAGAATGGGGAACTACAAAACAACAGAGAATAACTGAAGGATTACTCAACAACTTGCACAAAAAAGCTTCTTCCGCAGGAGTAAAACCTCCAGCAGTAATTGTAATAGGTGAAGTTGTTAAGCTACGCGAAAAGTTGTCATGGTTTAGTGACATAGATACATGACATTAAAGGGAAAACGTGTTGTCATAACAAGACCGAAACAGCAAACCGACAGGTTATCCGAGATGATTACCCAACTTGGAGGGATACCGCATAACATTCCAACTGTTGAAATAGATTCCGTTCCAATTAATGACAAAGTTATGGAACCGATTCATCGCATAGCTGCTGGTCAAGCAGATATTATTATCTTTATGAGTCAGAATGCTTTTCTAAGTTTCATATCAATTTCTGAAAAAATAGGCCTAAAAAAAGAGATACAGAATGCCATCTCAAAGATGCAGGTTTTCTCAATAGGTAGCAAAACTAGATCGTTGATCATATCCAAGGGTATCAATGTAGAAGGTACACCGGAGGATTATAGTTCGCAAGGTTTAGCAGATGCGCTCTTAAAACATGATCAACATGATAAGATTATTGCTATACCGAGAACAACTAATCCTACTGATTATCTCATCAAACAGATTAAGGGAGATTATTCAGAGATAATTCAATTCCCAGTATATGAAACAAAACTTCCAAGAGATACAACTGATGTTTTACAACTTATCTATGACATAACAAAAAGTAGAGTGGATATCATTACTTTTACTTCTTCCGTTGCAGTTCAAAATCTCTTTAAGATTGCCAAAAAGAACCGGATTACAGAAAAGCTGAAAAAATCACTTAATGATAGAGTAGTTGTAGTGTCAATAGGTTCAGTTACAAAAAAAACTCTAGAAAATTTTGGGATAGATGTACAAGTTACTCCAAATAAATATACATTAGAAGAAATGGTGAAATCTCTAAACAGATTCATTGAAAATGATAATGAATAATATTGATTAGTCAGTGATAAATTTATTTATTCATTGTAATATCTAGATCCCAAGCATCTTCTTTAGATTTTTTATTCGATTGCGTTCCTTTATGAAAACACCAGGTATAATGAAAGAGAGATGAATCAATAAGAAAACAGAAATCTCAGGATTATTTCCCATAGTGATTAGAATAAAATAAGGCAACCAAGCTGATGCACCAATTAATATCATTCCCTTGGCAAAGCGATCGAGGATAGTGGACAATAAAAAAGAATACAAATTTACCTTATGTATAACTTTATTCATATACCATAAAGTCAATTTTCAAAGTATTATGCTTGATAGATACTCTAATTCCACATCTAGACTAAAAAAAACTTGTTTCAGTAATTTGACTTTGTATTTAGATTGATAAAGAAAGAAAAATAATATTACAAAAAAATGGGAAGGTCCCAGTGATTTACTGGGAAGAGTATACTACTCTTTCTTCTTCCGGTTCGGTAGAACTTTCTGGCGTCTCGGTGTTCTCGTCTGTAGGTGTTTCTTCAGTTTGTTCGGTAAGGTCTTCATCAAATGAAACTGAATTATTTATCTCCATACCATCTGCATCTTCCTGGTCAGAAACTGTCTCTTGATTGTCTACGGATTCTGTTTCGGTCACTTGCATGCCTTCTGAAACTTCAGTTACTTCCTCAGATGTATCAAAACTAGGTGATTCCTGTTCAACTTCTGGTTCTTCTGTTGTTATATTATCAGAAACTTCAGTTACTTCCTCAGATGTATCAAAACTAGGTGATTCCTGTTCAACTTCTGGTTCTTCTGTTGTTATATTATCAGAAACTTCAGTTACTTCCTCAGATGTATCAAAACTAGGTGATTCCTGTTCAACTTCTGGTTCTT
>Ga0187827_10001219_pt1 | contig 38588 bp, 38 predicted proteins | sample ETNtaG_39_FD_167969 | JGI IMG/M metagenome (GOLD analysis project Ga0187827, IMG submission 167969) | Marine microbial and viral communities from oxygen minimum zone, Eastern Pacific Ocean - ETNP2014_SV_150_PacBio MetaG (Illumina Assembly) | ecosystem: Environmental > Aquatic > Marine > Hypoxic...
CCGTACGCGTTCATTTCTAAACCAGTCAGTAAATTGCTGAGTCGCCGCATCATCCTCGCAGCCTACTGTCAGCGCGGTGGGAAACCCCAGAGCGACTTCATTCGCGAAACTGGGTCCAGAAATAACAGCGGGCACGGTGTCGGGGGTGTTCAGTACTTCATGGAACACCGCGCTGGGGAGGCGGCCGCTGTTGGGTTCAAAGCCCTTTGTTCCCCAGCACACGCGCAGAGGCCCTTCCGCATGCCGTCGTAAAGACACCAACGTGTCGTGAAACGCGTGGCTAGGAACGGCGATGACCAGGTCACGAGTGTTGCGCACCAATGACGCTAGATCTGCTGTGACGTCGATGGTGTCGGGGAGGGTAATGCCGGGCAGATATCGTGAGTTCTCTCGTCGTTGAGCAATGTCTGCGGCCTGTTGGGCGCTATGACTCCACAGCCAAACCGGATGGCCGTTGCGCGCGATAAGAATAGCGAGTGCTGTTCCCCAGGAGCCAGCGCCCAGAACACCAATGGATTGCTGCGAAGCCATCGCCGTTATAGAGGACCTAGACGATTACCGACCAGCGGCGCAGCAAATGCTCAAGCGCTGTTCGGCGCACCTTCTGCGTCGGGCTGGGGCGAAGACTTTTTCTGTTGATACATTATTTCAAAGTTCACAGGGGCTAACAGTAACTGGGGGAACCCGCCCCTTGCGACTAACTGTGAAATCGCTTCGCGCATAAAAGGAAACAATACGTTTGGGCAAGCTGCCTCCAGCATTTTTTCCAGTTGCGCGGGCTCGTAACCGGTCAATGTAAAAATGCCAGCCTGCTGGACTTCTGCAATAAACAGCGTGTCTTCATCTGTCTTGGCCGTGCAGGTACTTACGAGAACGACCTCGTATACATCATCGGTATCGGTGACACGCTGGTGCTGAATTCTCAGCTGTACGTCAATAGCTGGATTACGATTGGGATTTTTCGGACCAAACACCTCGGGACTGCATGGCGATTCGAAAGAGGCGTCTTTTAGGTAAACCTGGTTGAACTGGAAAGTGGGTGCAGTTGGCGTGTTGTTTTCGGCCATTGGATAAGATCCTTCGTATAGCGGTCAGCGTTGCACCGGAAGATGTTCTTTTTCCCAGGCATTCATTCCACCATCAAGGGTGTAGAGGTTAGGAAAGTTCTCTTTACGCAGCACCTGTGCGCCGCGCGTTGCCTGTTGGCCAGATCGGCAGACCAAGACCATCGCGGTTTCTTTCTTGCGATACTTTTCGAGACGTGCGAGGTTCAATTTGAGCTGATTGATAGGAATATTAATAGCCTTGGCGATGTGGCTGTTCTCAAAGTCTGTATTGTCCCTGACATCGACGATTACCGCATTGTCATGGTTCATCAATTGAGGTAATTGGATCGCCGAAACGGCGCGGATTCCGCTGGAACGTCGTCGAATCGGGTCGAAGGCAAGTAACCCGAGGATGGCGATAAGGGTGGCAAAAAGGTACCAGTTACTGGTGACGAATTGATTAATCATCGAAAAAGTTGGAGTGACGAATGACCTGCCATTCTACAGGAGGAGGGCACTCACTTAGCCGAAGACAGGCTCTGATTCAGGCGGGGATGAAAGCGGACCGGGTGCTTTCCATTAATTGGACGACTTTATGGTCATCGATGCGGTAGTAGACTTTGTTGGCATCTTTACGGGAGGCCAGGATGCCTTTATCCCTAAGAATCGACAAATGCTGAGAAATATTGCTTTGGGAGGTGCCAACCAAGTCCACGAGGTCTTGAACGCTGATTTCCTTAATGCCGGCAAGAATACACAGCATCTTGAGTCGCAACGGATGGCCCATCGCCTTGAGCGCTCTTGAGGCGATGTATAAATTTTTTTCGTCCGCTAAGAAACTTCGAAACGGATCCCCATTGGCGGGGGAAGCGGCTGAGGTGGGCATGTCTGCCATGGCGAGTACCTAATAGGACAACTGAAGAATATCAATTAAATATTATACATTAATGTTCGAATTATAATATATATTACAAGGAAATCATATAACCTATTGTTAATAAACATTAATGTAATAAATCGTGGTATCACACAGAGTCACAGATAGCGCTTTAACGACGGATTACGTGACCATTCTGTCGTCTGCTTGATCTGTTTCTGCTGTGTGACTCGACTCCTCGCTGGGGCAGTTAAGGGCGGCTATTGCGGTGTTGGGGCGGCGCTCTGAAAGGCAGACGCTATACTTGTTCGCGGTTTTCGCCACCGTTACTGTTCTAGGTTAAGAAATGAAGTGTTGCAGGGTTCAATTGCACCGTGCGTTATCGCTCGGGGTGCTGTCTGTGTTGTGTATTGGGATCAGTGTCGCTGCACAGGCTGATACGCCCGAGTCATTGCCGATGGAGGATCTCAAGGTCTTTTCTGAAATTTTCGGCAAGATCAAAAGTGATTATGTTGAGCGAGTCGATGATGGTGAGTTGCTCAAGAATGCGGTGCGGGGGATGCTTAACGGCCTTGATCCACACTCAACGTACCTTGAGCCCGAGGTATACCGTGAAGTCAATATTGATACACGGGGAGAATTTGGCGGTTTGGGCATTGAGGTCACCCTGGATGACAACGGACTCATCAGGGTAGTGACACCGATCGATGGCACACCGGCTGATCTAGCCGGTATTCTCCCCGGTGATCTGATTGTTCGACTCGATGAGGCACCGGTTAAGGGGATGGCTCTTGATGAAGCCGTGAATCGAATGCGCGGGAAGCCGGGCACCACGATTGACTTGACCATTGCCCGGAAAGGCGCGCCGAAACCGATCCGGATCACGATCGAGCGGGCGGTTATCCACATCGATAGCGTGTGGGCACAATTGCTAGAAGGACATTATGCTTACGCGCGCGTCGCTCAGTTTCAATCGGGAACCGCTGCGTCACTACGTCGTGAATTGACCCGCGTGAAAAAAGAGGCGGGTGGAACACTAGATGGTCTGGTCCTGGATCTGCGTAATAATCCAGGGGGCGTCCTTGACGGTGCAGTTGATGTCAGCGATGTTTTTCTTCGCCAGGGGGTGATCGTGTCAACGCGCGGACGGACAGAGGATTCGAGAATCACTTTCAACGCGACGCCAAAGGACTACCTGCGCGGTGCAGCGATGGTAGTGTTGGTGAACGGGGGTTCTGCTTCTGCAGCCGAGATTGTGGCCGGAGCGCTTCAGGATCACGACCGGGCGGTAATTCTTGGTACTAAGACATTCGGTAAGGGTTCTGTCCAAACGATATTGCCGATGCACAACGGCGCAGCCCTCAAACTGACTACGGCTCGTTACTACACACCTAACGATCGTTCCATCCAGGCCCGAGGCATTGTTCCAGATGTTCTCACGGGGGATCTGGCCTTTGCCGATCCGGGGGAGGCTAGCGTTGTGCTGCGGGAAGCGAATTTGGTTGGGCACCTCGGTCAGGGGGCCACTGTGGAAGAGCCTGCGGGAAACGTCAAGGCGTCCCGCACGCGGCGCCAAGATAGTGACTACGAGGTGCGTGCGGCATTGGATCTGCTGAAAGGGATCAACATTGCCCGTCGCTACGCCGACTGACGTGAGGTGGTGATGCGGGCAGTGCCGAGCGCGCCTAATGATTTGTTCTTTTACGGGCTGCTCGACTTAAAGACGTCCGTATATTGATTTTTTTAAACTTTGCAACGAGGCCCGGCGTATAACAAAAGTTGTTTTGGAGATGCTGTAGTGACAAAAAAACTGGTGTTGGTCGATGGGTCGTCCTATCTTTATCGGGCCTACCATGCCATGCCGGATCTGACGACCTCGAGTGGTGAAACCACGGGGGCTATCTACGGTGTCATCAACATGTTGCGTCGGCAGATGAAGGAGCATCCGTCGGATTATCTGGTGGTGATTTTCGACGCGCCCGGTAAAACCTTCCGCGATGATATTTACCCTGCCTACAAGGCGAATCGGCCTCCCATGCCGAATGATCTGCGCTCGCAAATAGAACCTACCCACGATGTGATCCAAGCGATGGGTATTCCGTTGTTGTCGGTGGCCGCTGTTGAGGCAGACGATGTGATTGGCACACTGTCCACTACGGCAACGGCGATGGCGATCGACACTGACATCATGAGTGGTGACAAGGATTTCGCGCAGTTAGTGGGTAAGCGGGTCCGTCTGATCGATAGCATGAAAGGAGAAACTTACGATACGGCCGGTATTAAAGTGCGTTTTGGTGTTGAGCCAGAACAGATGGTTGATTACCTCACGCTAGTTGGCGACGCTGTGGACAACGTGCCCGGAGTGCCAAAAGTGGGACCGAAGACCGCAATGCGGTGGTTGGAAACCTATCGAACGCTCGATAATCTTGTTGCTCACGCTGAAGAAATCAAGGGCAAGGTGGGAGACAACCTGCGCCAATCCCTGGAGCAACTCGCTTTGTCTCGAGAGTTAGTGACGATTAAAACCGATGTTGAACTGGAGGTGACGCCGAAAGACCTGATGCAGTCCACCCCAGACGAGGATCGCCTGCGGGCGCTTTTTTCGCGGCTCGAATTCAAAACCTGGTTGTCCGAACTCGGCGGCACGAATTCCGTGGATACGCATTTACCAGAGGTTGACTACACGATAATCCTGGATGAGAAATCGCTCAGGCAGTGGATCAAGCGGTTGTCAAGAGCGGGTGTATTTTCTCTTGATACCGAGACCACATCGTTAGATACCTTGTGCGCCGAACTGGTGGGAATTTCGTTTACTGATCGTGTCGGTGAAGGTGCCTACCTGCCTCTGGCACATGATTATGTTGGAGCCCCTTTGCAGGTCTCTCTCGATTATGCGTTGACCTGTCTTCGGCCCCTTCTGGAAGACCCTAAGATTGGCAAGATTGGTCAAAACCTAAAGTACGATCGATCCGTGTTGCAGAACTACGACATCGATCTTAAGGGGATTCGCTTCGACACCATGCTGGAGTCTTATGTTCTTAATAGCACGGGGTCACGGCACGATATGAGTACCTTAGCGCTCAAGTATCTCGGTTATAAAGTCGTCAAGTATGAGGAAGTTGCCGGGAGTGGGAAGTCGCAGGTGTCGTTTAGTCAAGTCGATGTAGAGCAGGCAGGCCATTACGCGGCGGAGGATGCTGACATAGCGATGCGACTGCACGAAAAGATTTATCCCCAGTTCCAGTCGGAGCCCGCGTTGCGTTCAGTGTTGGAAACAATCGAGATTCCACTCGTGCCAGTTTTGTCACGAGTGGAACGGAACGGTGTGCGAGTGGACTGTGACATGCTATCTAACCACAGTATTGAACTGGGAGAACGCATTGCACAGATAGAGAAGAAAGCGCACGCGGCGGCGGGCGTTGCCTTTAATATCGCCTCGCCACGGCAGATTCAAGAGGTGTTGTTTGAAAAATTGGACTTGCCTATCATCAGCAAAACGCCCAAGGGACAACCCTCCACAGCTGAAAACGTTCTCCAGGAACTGGCTGAAGATCACGAATTGCCGCAGTTGATTCTTCAATACCGCAGCCTCAGCAAATTGAAATCGACGTATACGGATAAGTTGCCGGAACTCGTTAGCCCAGTGACCGGCCGTGTCCATACTTCTTATCATCAGGCTTCGGTCGCAACCGGACGTCTGTCATCTAGCAATCCGAACCTTCAGAACATACCGGTGCGAACAGAGGAAGGCCGACGAATCCGTCAAGCCTTTATTCCTGACCCAGGGTATGTGCTCGTGGCGGCCGATTACTCACAGATCGAGTTGCGCATCATGGCGCACCTCTCAGCGGATGAGGGACTGTTGTCAGCATTTGCAGACGATGCAGATATTCATCGCGCAACGGCGGCAGAGGTGTTTTCAATTAAGCCATCGAAAGTAACTGATGATCAGCGACGCAGCGCAAAGGCAATTAATTTTGGTCTAATTTACGGTATGTCAGCGTTTGGTCTGGCTAAGCAACTGGGAATCGGTCGCATAGAAGCTCAAGATTACATCGATCTCTATTTCTCCCGTTATCCGGGCGTGCATGCATTCATGGAAAACACTCGAGTGCGAGCGCGGGAACAACGCTTTGTTGAGACCGTATTTGGCCGCCGGCTATATCTGAACGATATGGGGTCGAGTAATCATGCGCGGCGGCAGGCCGCTGAGCGGGCTGCGATCAACGCACCCATGCAGGGCACAGCCGCAGATCTCATTAAGCTGGCTATGCTGGCCGTGGATGGGTGGATTACAGAGAAAAATCTGCAAATGCGGATGATCATGCAGGTCCACGACGAGTTGGTATTGGAAGTCAGCGAGGATGACGTCGACCAGGCGCGGTCTATGCTGAATTCACTCATGACATCAGTCGCTGAACTGGCTGTGCCGCTCAAGGTTGAGGTGAATGCCGGTAAGAATTGGGCAATGGCGCACGCCTAAGCGGCGGCTGTCGATGGTCAATTGTTGACGGGTCGGGGCTCGCTCATCAGTAGCTGGACGATTTTGTCCCGAGCTTCTTCTACACCCTCCTTTTTAGTGGCTGAGAAGAGTTGTGCGCTGAACAGCGGGAACTCGACCAGTTGTTTCTGCACTGTGCGCAGTGTGTTTTGGGCAGCACTTCTGGACAGTTTATCTCGTTTGGTTAGCAGCAAGTGAACCGGTAATGTGTGATGGCGGCACCAATTGAGCATTTCTTGATCCATCGCCATCAGGCCGCGGCGGATGTCGATGGGTAGGACGAGCCCTCTTAAAGCCTGCCGAGTACTGAAATAACGATTGATCGTTTTCTGCCAGTGTTGCTGCAATTCGCGTGAGGTCCGGGCAAAGCCGTATCCAGGTAGATCAACTAGTCGGTGGTCGGGGGTCAGGTCAAAAAAGACAATCTGGCGGGTACGGCCAGGTGTCTTGCTGGTCCGGGCGAGGCCCGTACGACCCGCAATGGCGTTGATCGCGCTCGATTTGCCGACATTTGATCGTCCGGCAACGGCAACTTCGCTGCCTGAGTCAATAGGCCACTCGAGGTGGGTGTGTGCGCTACAGACGAATTGGGCCTGATTTAGGGTCGCGCTGTTGATAGTCTTCATGGAGGTTATAATTGCGCGCCAGTTGGGGATGGGTCGGGGCCTGCCCCGTCAGTTGTGATCGTCACACCAATGTGGCAAGGCTTATCTGGAGCCGAGAACTTTTGGGGACCAGTGTAATGAAACGGCCAACATCGATCATTATCGCGCTTCTAATCTTTGTTGCCACACCAATTCACTCGGCGGTAGCGGGTGATGCTGTGGCTGGGAAAGTTAAGGCCCAGTTGTGTGCTGCTTGTCACGGTGCGGACGGCAATAGTGCGAACAGTCAGTTCCCCTCACTTGCAGGGCAGGTGCCCGGTTATATTGCAGCGCAATTGACTCTATATAAGTCAGGTAACCGCGCTAACCCAGTGATGGCTGGTATGGTGGCGCCGTTGTCGCAGACTGATATACAGGATTTGGACGCCTATTTTTCGGCACAGCAATCCATCCTTGGCAGCATTTCTGAAACCGATGTCAAGGCGGCGGAGAGCGGCGGTACGCTTTACCGCGGCGGTTTCAAGGCATTGGGTGTGGCGCCATGCATGGGCTGTCACGGGCCTGCCGGGCGTGGTATTCCACCGAAATACCCGCGTCTGACCGGTCAGCATCCAGAATATCTGGAACGGCAGTTGCAAGCGTTTAAGACAAAGACACGCAAGCATCGGGTGATGAGCCCAATAGCGTTTTTGTTGACTCCCCAACAGATGTGGGAAGTATCGTTATACGTCTCTGCCTTGAAGTAAGGCAGTGTTCGAACATCGAGGGTATGCGCGCTCTTTTCTTGCGGGGAGTGTCTTTAAAGAGCGATGTGCGGTGCCGACGAGTTCGTCTGTAGACATTCAGTAACCGACGTAGCATCCTGAGGTTATGATGGACAAGAGCAAACTCTGGTCCGGTCGATTTGATGGTGAAACCAGTAACCTGACCGAAGCGTTCACCGCATCGCAGCATTTTGACCGTCGCCTGGCCGAATATGATTTGGCTGGCACGATGGCGCACGTGCGGATGTTACAGGCGTGCAGCGTCATAACGCCTAGCGACAGTGAAGAGATTCTTACGGGATTGCGGCAGATTATTGAGGAAATCCGTGAAGATCGCTTCCCCTGGCGAGTGGAACATGAAGATGTGCACATGAACATCGAGGTCCGCTTGATCGAGCTTATCGGAGACGCCGGTAAGAAAGTGCACACCGGTCGTTCACGCAATGATCAAGTCGCGACTGATTTGCGTTTATTTGTTCGAGCAGCGATCGACCAGATTTTGCAGGCTATTTCTGCACTGCAATCCGCCTTGGTGGACGTCGCGGAGCGCGAGGCGGACACAATCATGCCAGGGCTCACCCATCTTCAAAGTGCGCAACCAGTGACTGCCGGCCATCACCTGCTGGCCTGGGTCGAAATGGTGGAGCGAGACTGGCAACGATTCGGAGATTGCCGACGCAGGGTCAATGTATCCCCGTTGGGGTCAGGCGCATTGGCCGGAACCAGTTTCCCCATCGATCGGGAAATGACGGCAGCAGAGCTTGGGTTTGAAGACATCTCGGCAAACTCCCTTGACGCAGTATCGGACCGCGACTTCGTGATCGAGTTTTGTGGTGCGGCAGCATTGCTCGGGATACACCTGTCTCGTATGGCAGAGGACTTGGTGTTGTGGTCGTCCGAGAACTGCCGTTTCGTTGATTTAGGTGATGCCTTCTGTACCGGATCGAGCATTATGCCGCAGAAGAAAAACCCGGACGTTGCCGAACTCGTTCGTGGTAAAAGTGGCCGATTGTTAGGTAATGTGACCAGCCTAATGGTCCTGATGAAAGGCCAACCGTTGTCCTATAACCGGGATAATCAGGAAGACAAGGAACCGTTGTTCGACACGGTCGACACGGTGCTGGCGTGCTTGCAGGTGATGACCGCCATGTTGTCCAATATGAGATTCGATCGCGAAGTCATGCGAGCGGCGGCGGTCCGCGGTTATGCGACGGCAACGGATTTGGCCGACTACTTGGTTCGCAAAGGTATCCCCTTTCGCGATGCGCACGCGGTTGTGGGCAAGGTTATTCGGAGCGCCCAAGATCAGGGAGTTGATCTTGACCAACTTTCGCTCGATGTGCTGCGGGAATTTTCTCCACACATACAGGACGATATCTACGATGTGCTCAGTTTGGAAGGATCAATAGCGGCCAGAGATCAGGTAGGCGGCACAGCACCTCAGCAGGTGCGTAAGGCTATCGACCGGGGTCGACAGCGCTTGGCGGGCCGATGAATATTGACTCTTATGCGTCGGATTCTGGTTGGGTGGGCCTCGCAAGGGAATGCCGAGTTGCTGGTCGATTCTTCATCAACGTTGTTTTGATCCTCGTTGTTGTCGTGCTGTTATCGGCGTGTGGGCAAAAAGGACCGCTGTATCTTCCTGAGCCAGTCGTTGATCAGGACCGAGCGACTGTTGATTAGGTGATCCGTCAGTGGAACCTTGTCACTACGAAGGAGATACGCTTTGGATCGAAGGGGCGTGCCTCACCGATATCGCAGCAGCGGTTGGAACACCTTGTTATGTGTATTCCCGTGCCGCATTAGAGCAGAACTGGTTGGCTTTTGACGCAGCGTTTGGCGACTATCCACATCAGATCTGTTATGCGGTCAAGGCCAATGGTTCCCTGGCAATACTCGATTTATTGCGGCGTCTGGGCTCTGCTTTCGACATCGTATCTGGTGGTGAACTTGAGCGAGTATTGTATGTTGGCGGCGACCCGAGTCAGGTCGTTTTTTCAGGAGTCGGTAAAAGCAAAGCGGAAATTCGTCGGGCGCTGCAAGCGGGAATCAAGTGCCTTAACCTGGAATCCGATGCGGAGCTTTATCGGGTTGATGATGTTGCGGAACAGTTGGGTTTAAAAGCACCGATTGCGATTCGGATTAATCCGGATATCGACGCGAAAACGCACCCGTATATCGCTACCGGACTGCGTGATAACAAGTTTGGTATTGCCGTTGAGGCGGCTGTTGAGACTTACCGCGTAGCGTGTGCGATGGACCATGTTGAGGTGCTCGGAGTCGCGTGCCACATTGGCTCGCAATTGATTGAACTCTCGCCGTTTCTGAATGCGCTCGAAAGAATCATTGATTTTATCTTCGAACTGCAAAACGAAGGGATCGAGTTAACGCATCTGGACCTGGGCGGGGGCCTTGGTATTCGTTATGGTGATGAGTCGCCGCCTTTGCCGCGCGAGTATATTGTGGCACTGCTTGAGATTCTTCATCGGCGGGATTGTGCGTTGCCCGTTAGTATTGAACCGGGACGATCGATTGTAGGTAATGCTGGTGTTTTGCTGACTCGGGTCGAATACCTGAAAGAGAATGCGTGGCGCAATTTTGTGGTGGTCGATGCGGCAATGAACGACCTGATTCGCCCCGCGTTATACCAGGCATGGCACGATGTCCTGCCGGTGAAACGCGCTGATGGAAAGCATTCAAAGGTCTATGACATCGTCGGCCCGGTTTGTGAATCCGGCGATTTTCTCGCCAAGGATCGTCGACTCGCGACAGCTGAAGGCGAAGTGCTTGCGGTTGGCTCGGCCGGAGCTTATGGCTTTGTCTTGAGTTCAAACTACAACGCTCGGCCGCGTGCAGCAGAAGTGATGGTGGACGGCGATGAATTCCATCTCGTCCGGCCACGGGAAACGTTTGACCAGATGCTGGGCCACGAGAGCCGGTTTCCTGGTTGACCATTGTGGTAAACCCTGAGCTGTTAGGATCAAACGGAAAGCACGCGAGATGGTGAACTGGTTGTTATCAGATCTCGCTGACCGGCGATTTCTTTTGATCACCGGGGTGTTGTGTGTGATGGCGAGTGTTTTCCTCTCTATCTGGACGGTGTACAGCGACCCCATTATCAATAACGATGGCGTTGCCTATGTGCGCACCGCGGAGCTCCTGGGCAACGGCCAGTGGTCTTTGGCGTTTGCCAATTTCCAGTGGCCGTTTTATCCGTTTTTTATGTGGTTGGTTTCCGCCTTAACGGGAGTGTCCCTTAAGGGGGCTGGGCACGTGATCAATACGGCGTGTTTCTCCGGTGTCATCCTGTTATTTATTGCTGTTATCCGGGCGCTCGGCGGCAAGTCAAGGCGCCTTACGGTACTGGCGGCCATTGTGGCACTCGCGCATCCGGCTTTTAACGAGTATCGCTCGTTTCTTATTCGTGACCCCGGTTATCTCGCCGCGTATTTAGCAGCGCTGTATTGCTTGTTGCTTTGTCAAAAGGATTCCAGTTGGCGACCTCGGGTTGCTGTATTGGTGGCGTTGGTGGCAGCGAGCCTGTTCCGCATCGAAGGGGTGGTATTTCTGTTTCTGTCGCCGTTGTTATTCGTCATGGTCAGCAGGAATTTCGATTGGCACCGTTGGCCGCTGCTTCTAGTAGCGGCTACGCCGATCATCGGTCTTGGAGTGATTGCGGCGGGGTGGTTTTTGGTGCCTGATGGAAAGATGGGTTTTTGGAGTGTGCTCAGTAATCCGCAGGGCGTGGTGGTGACGGTATGGGAGCAGGTCGGAAGCACTTTATCGGGCAAACTCGATCTCCTGCGTCAGGAATTCCTTGGTCGTTATTCGGCGGGGTATGCCTACGTGTTGTTTGGTCTAACGGTCACGACCATTGTGATCAGTGCCATCTTATCGGAGTTAACCGTGCCTTTCGCAGTGTTGGCGGTGTACGGCTACACCAGCGGCCTGTGCTTTCCCGATAGCGATCAACGCCGCATCTGGTTGGCGCTGCTTGCGATCAACCTGGCTATTTTGCTGGTATTCGTTTTGATCAAGTTGTTTCTTGCGCCGCGGTACATGTTGACATTGTCTGTGACGGCCCTGCTGGCAGTGCCGTTTGTTTTGGAACAGGTTCTAAAGCGAATTCGCTGGCGTGATTTGAAGGGTCCGCGATTGCTGGTGGCGGTGATTGTCTTGTTGTGGGTTGCTGGCGAGAGTATTAGCGGCATACACAATCCTGCGACAAAACTTCATCTACGTGAGTCAGGCCAGTGGTTACAGCCGTATACGGTGGGTCGCGCGGGTTCCCTGGTGACCAATGACAAAAGGATTCTCTATTACGCGGGACGCTACATGGATCGAACCCATATTGAATGGGAGCTTGCGTCGTTATTGCGCGGTTTGAAGAAGCAGCGTTGGGAAGGCGCGGTGTTCGCTGCGGTCCGTCTCCGTGCCGGCGAAGACGAAGTCGGTGTGGTGAGCACGCTTGGTCTTGAGCAGATCAAGCGTTTTGAAAACTCCCGGGGGGACCGAGTTCTTATTTTTTCTTTAGACCCCTGACGCCTTCTCTGTTAGGGAAGATATTAGCCGACGGCAGGTACCTCAAAGGAACGGCGTCCAGGGAAAGGGGGCTTCCCACTCGGCTTGGTGAGGGCATACGGTGCATTCGATGGAGCGGCCTCTGCTATTGTTCGGGATTCATTGGCAGCTAGAGACGATGCTTCCCCAACAGACGAGTTTTCACGCTCTATTGTTTTGACAACGTGGGCGGATCGGCGCTGGGCTGATTCGCCCACGGAAGTATCAGGCGTTGGGCTTGGGCTGGGGGATTCAGTTTTTCGCTGTGGTTTTCGCACCCTGTCTTGCTGCGATGTTTTTAAAGGCGCTATATCCTGCGGCAAGATTTCCTGCTTGTTGAGCGCATGTCCGATGAAGCTTTCGATATCGATCAGCGAGAAGGCATGATCTTCACAAGCGAAACTGATCGCATGCCCGCTGGCCCCTGCGCGGGCGGTGCGGCCGATGCGGTGAACATAATCTTCAGGGTCCTGCGGCAGATCAAAATTAAAGACGTGGCTGACGCTCGGAATATGAAGGCCACGGGCAGCGACATCTGTAGCAACCAGCATTTGAAGGCGCCCTAATGTAAATTCCTCCAGCAGGCGCTCTCTCTTTTTCTGCGGTACATCACCCGAGAGCACTCCTACCGAGTATTTTTGCCGCTCCAGTAAACGACCGATTTTCTCAGTAGTGCCCCGCATATTGCAGAATATCAGGACGCGCTCCCCGGCAAGCTTTAAGTAAACCCACTAGAAGCCCGAGTTTTTCCTCGTTTGCAGGGTAATAAACCTCTTCAATTAATTGATCAGCTACTGGTGTGTCTGACTCGACCTTGATTGAAATGGGATCGTTCATATGCTCGTACGCCAGTTCAGTAACGCGACGAGACAGCGTGGCAGAGAAAAGCATATTGAGTCGTTCAGCCGGCGGCGGCATGCGTCGTAGTACGTAACGTATATCGCGGATAAAACCCAGATCAAACATTCGGTCGGCTTCGTCAAGAACCAAGACCTGTACTCCCTTTAGGTCAAACAGGCCTTGCTTGTAGAAGTCGATAAAGCGACCGGGCGTCCCGATCAGAATATCGACCCCATGGCTCAGAGCTTCGGTTTGATCCTGATAGCCGGTGCCTCCGTAAACCAAGCCCATGCGCAGGGTGGTGTGCTGGGAGAGTTGAGCGGCGTCGCGATGAATCTGTATCGCCAGTTCCCGTGTTGGTGCCAGCACGACGGCACGGACACTCTTTGCTCCGTGTTCGGCATGTGGTGACTGACGCAATAGCCGATTAAATATAGCGAGTAGGAATGCAGCAGTTTTTCCAGTGCCTGTTTGGGCCTGTCCGGCCACATCCTTGCCGGCCAGCGCGAGAGGCAGCGCCTGTTGTTGAATCTGTGTGCAAAGCGAAAAGCCTGCCGTCTCGAGCCCGCGGATTAGTTCCGGCTCCAGATCAAGATCGGTAAATGGTTGGTCAGTGAGATAAGAAGCGTTGTCCATTAAATAAGTCTGTACGTGGTCAAATGGTGGGTTCTCCGATTTAGGTGACGCCGCGTGAGCGCGGGGCCGATGCGGTATTTTGGGTTAGCAAATAGAGGGGAAACGGCGAAAAACGTTAAGTCATACTATTAGGTTAGGCTAAGCTATTGGCGTGGTTTATCGCAACGCGGCCCGCCAAGCGCTAATTGATCCCGCATTAAAACAACTTGCTTCGAGTTCAATGTTTCTGGTACAAAACCATTCCTGTCGGAGAGGACGCGTAGAGGACGGGTTTAAATTCCCTTTTATTCGGCCGTATTATAACACGGTAATATCGGGGGCTCCTGCTGCGCCAGGCCCCCGGCCTAAGTAACCAACCAATCTTAAGGCTGCACACTGTATGGCGGAAAATATTCTGAACGTCAATGATGATTCATTCGACGAGGATGTACTGCACTCGGATATGCCCGTGCTGATAGACTATTGGGCCGAATGGTGCGGACCGTGCAAGATAATTGCACCGACGCTGGAAGAGGTCGCCAGCGAGTATCAGGGGCGAGTCAAGGTGGCCAAACTGAATATCGATGATAATCCTGGGACACCTCCAAAATATGGCATCCGCAGCATTCCTACATTGATGTTGTTCAAGAGTGGACAAGTAGAGGCAACCAAAGTGGGTGCTGTTTCAAAGGCACAATTGACGGCTTTTCTCGACGAGAATCTTTAACTTCATTTATGATCAGCGCATTACAGAACCAATCCAGCAGAATATGGCCGGTGACTGTAAAGCGCTAAAGTGGCGTAGACTAAAACGCCACAACGATGATATTGTGAACAAACACGGCAATATGCCGAATCGCTAAACCCCACCTTCCAACTTTAAGTTTCCTATCCAACAGCACCCGCCATCGACAATTCGTCGTTTGCGGGTCAGACCCGAGAAGTCCAGGTCTGTCACATTGCCTATCGTGAGTCATCTTATGTCACTCAGCCTTACAGAACTGAAGAAGAAGTCGCCCACTGAGCTTGCCGATGTAGCCCGCTCGCTCAAACTTGATAATGTTACGCGTCTACGTCGCCAGGACCAGATATTCGCGATCCTTAAGTCCCACGCCAAGCGAGGAGAGAAAATCACCGGCGAGGGAGTGGTCGAAATATTGCAAGATGGCTTTGGCTTCTTGCGGTCTTCCGTTAGTTCTTATCTAGCGGGTCCGGATGACATTTATGTATCGCCAAGCCAGATCCGACGCTTCGGGTTGCGCACAGGTGACACAGTAACCGGTCTTATTCGTCCCCCGAAGGACTCGGAACGCTATTTCGCGTTATTGAAACTTGAAACCATTAATTTTCAGCAACCGGAAGAAGCCAAAAGCAAGATACTTTTTGAAAATCTCGTTCCTTTACACCCCGACGAAAGAATGCGTCTCGAACAGGAAAACGGATCTTCCGAAGATTTAACGGCGCGCGTGGTTGATTTGATTTCACCGATTGGTATGGGGCAGCGTGGCCTTTTGGTGTCTGCGCCTAAAACTGGTAAGACCGTTATGTTGCAGCAGATTGCACACTCGCTTACTGCCTCTGTTCCAGAGTGCACATTGATGGTTTTGCTCATTGATGAGCGACCGGAGGAAGTTACCGAAATGCAGCGCACGGTACGCGGAGAGGTCATATCGTCGACCTTTGATGAACCCGCATCGCGCCACGTCCAGGTTGCAGAAATGGTGATAGAAAAAGCAAAGCGATTGGTCGAACACAAACAGAACGTCATTATTTTGCTTGACTCCATTACGCGGCTCGCGCGCGCCTACAACACCGTGCAGCCGGCATCGGGCAAGGTATTGACCGGCGGCGTTGATGCTAATGCCCTGCAGAAGCCCAAACGATTTTTTGGTGCTGCGAGAAATATTGAAGGCGGTGGCAGCCTGACGATTCTGGCCACCGCACTGATTGATACTGGGTCAAAGATGGATGACGTTATCTACGAGGAGTTTAAGGGTACGGGTAATATGGAGATTCACCTTGACCGCCGAATTGCAGAAAAGCGCGTCTATCCGTCGATCATTATCGGTCGGTCTGGAACCCGCCGCGAGGAGTTGCTGACTGATCCGACCGAGCTACAGAAAATTTGGTTGTTGCGCAAACTTCTACACCCAATGGATGACCTCGAAGCAGTCGAGTTCCTACTCGATAAATTGCGTGCCACCAAGTCAAATGCTGAGTTTTTTAAGGCTATGAATCGTTGATTTGCCTTGCCTGCGGTGTCTTAATCACATAACATCTCGCGTCCCCACCAAAGGCCATAGGGAGGCCAGTAGCGTTTCGGAGAATGTGACATGAAATCTGAGATACATCCGGCTTACGAAACAATCAAGGTCACTTGTGCTTGTGGCAACTCCTTTGATACACGTTCTACCCTGAGTAGTGATCTCAGCGTAGAGGTTTGTTCCGCCTGCCACCCATTTTATACGGGCCAGCAGAAGATGATCGATACGGCCGGTCGAGTAGGCAAGTTCAAGGCTAAATACGGTATTAAGGCCTGAGACCTACTCGCATAGATGTTGCAGGCTGACCTCCACAGCCACAAGTTGTCATCGTTTTGTTAAAGCCTTGGGCCGTGGGGTCGGTGATTGGGCTATGGTTTGTTCTAGTTTGGCCAGTTGTTGCATCGGATACCGCACCAGTACGTCGCGCTACGGTTGAAGTGGTCATCGATGGCGACACCGTGGCGCTTGATTCTGGCGAGACGATTCGCCTTGCGGGCATCAACACACCGGAGATCAAATCGGGCCAACCGTTCGCTGTCCTGGCCCAGCAGTATTTGGAGCGGCGGGTACGCAATCGCCAGGTCCTGGTAGAAAACGCGACCGATCCAGTGGATCCCCATGACCGGACCCTGGCTTATCTTTATACCTTGGATGGAGACAGTCTCCAATTAGCTTTGCTCGAGGCGGGTCTTGCCAGCGCCATTGTGATTGCACCGAATGATCGCCATCTTGATGAATACGCGGCGGCTGAGACTCGGGCGCGTTTAGCGGGGAAAGGAATCTGGGGGGTGTCAACCTATCGACCCCGGCACGTGAGGACGATGACGCCAAAGGATAGGGGCTACGGGTTTGTGCGGGGGCGTGTTCGGCGCACCGTACTGGGCAAGAAATGGTTTGAATTTCATCTTGCACGCAATTTTGTGATCCTCGTCCAACGTGCCCGTTGGCAACAGTATTTTGGTTATTCCCCGTGTAGGCTCGATCGGGCCGACGTGGTCGTTCGCGGGTGGGTGTCCGGCAAAGGTAAGCGCCTGCGAACGACGATCAGCCACCCGTTTATGTTGGAGCGCTGTGCCGATACGGGGCAACTGCTCTGCCATTGGTCTGACGCAGCTGGGCGTTTAGCTCAATAGCGGTGGGGTCGCTTGGATAACGACCCTTAAGGAAGAGTTTCCAAGTGACATCAGACGGCAAGACTCGTGGGGACGTGGCGTTGTCCCGAACGTCTTAAGAGGAAGATAAATGGGCGTTATTAGAAATGGTTCAGTTTTTTTGCTGGGGGTTTTTTTGATGCCTGTTACGACGATAGGTGCGGTGGAAAAGCTGGTGGCAATGGAATGTTCGGCGGTGGGTAAGAAATACGCGTACGAGTGTGTCGTAGAGTTAAGGGACGCCGGGACTGGTGGGGCGATAGTGGGAGCACAGTTCATGGTGGGGGCGCAGATGCTGTGGATGGCCGGAGTCCACCGAGTGAAGCCAGTGGTGGTACAAGAACGTGGACAGGGGCGGTACGGTTTTAGGATTGCACTGAAGAAGTATGGAGAGTGGGCGATCACGATGGATTTTTCTAAGCCGGAGCGGCATCGTGTAGTCAAGCATATGATGTTTGGCGAAGAGCAGGTCAGTCCATTGGGTGGGTATGTTCAAGGACATAAGCATAAGAAACATTCGATTGGTGTGATGGTGCACGATGCCTATGTGCGAGCAACGCCGCCGGGTCAGCCTAACGCGGCGGCTTATTTGGTGTTACGCAACAATGCAATGCATGACATTCGACTGGTGTCGGTAAACTCGGATGTTGCCGAGGTTGCTGAGCCTCACAGTCACGCTATGGACGCGGGTATGATGAAAATGCGGCGGGTCGGGCACATCGATGTACCGGCTGGCGGGGAAACCGTCCTGCAGCCGGGTGGGCTGCACATCATGCTGATGGGGTTGGTGAAACAGTTGAAACCAGGGGAGTACGTCTCGTTGGAGTTTCACTTTGACAATGGGCAAAAGCAGAGCATGCGCGTTCCGGTGAAAATGATCGCGGGGGTGTCTATGACATCGGGCCACGACAAGAAGAAACACAAACGGGATTGATGCTATGTGGAATGGGGTTCTGGCGCACAATACAGTTCACAACCGACACATCAGTTGATGAAGCGTCCTACTTGGTTGACGCCGGCGTTGTTCGCTGTCACAGCACTGTTGGTCGGTATCTTCGCCAGTGTGTGGTTAGTACCAACGAAAACTCCGCAACCTTATCCTGGAATGGGCGGTGATTTCACTTTGTCTGCCATCTCAGGCCCAGTGGCGTTGTCTGACTTTAAAGGCAAGGCAGTACTGGTTTTCTTCGGCTACACCCATTGTCCGGATGTTTGTCCGACCGATCTTGCACGGATGGGTCAAGTGTTAAATGCGCTAACACCGGCTGAAAGCAGCTGGGTGCGTGGTCTTTTTATCAGCATTGATCCTGAACGGGATACGCCGCAACGGATTGCAGATTACGCCCGCTTTTTCCATCCGTCGATTATCGGTTTGACCGGCACACCTGATGACCTTCATCGGGTCGCTAAGCAGTACTTGGTGCTTTATCAGAAAGCGGAAATTGGCGGATCGCAGGTGGGGTACCTGATGGACCATTCGACAAAAACTTACTTGATCGGGCGCGATGGCTACCTCGCAAAAGTGCTTGGTCATGAACTCGAGGCCAGCCAGATCCTCGCAGCGGTGCGTGATGTACTGATGAGCGATGCCTGACAACTCCCGCAAAGTGACCCTGAGGGACTGTGTTGAAGAGGTGGCCAGGCGACTAACCGAGGCCAATCTATGGTTCGGTCACGGTACTGACAACGCGTGGGACGAAGCGGTCTGGCTGGTGATGTGTGCCGCTGATATCACTATCAGTGAAAATGTGATTGATTGGCAACAAACCCTGTCAACTGCGCAGGGTTGCGCTGTGACGAATCTCGCTAATCAGCGCATCACCAGTCGACAACCTCTCGCCTACCTCGTCGGGCACGCCTGGTTTGCAGGATACCGCTTTGACGTCGACTCTCGGGTGATTGTGCCCCGATCGCATCTGGGGGAATGGATTGTTGAGCAACTGCAACCTTGGTTGGACCCGGCGTTGGTGATGGAGGCGCTGGATCTTTGTACTGGCAGTGGGTGTATCGCCATTGCACTGGCGCTTGAATTTCCAGAGGCCACGATTGATGCAACCGATCTTTCGGCAGAGGCGCTGGTTGTTGCGAACCAGAATGTTGAACGACATGGTGTTAGCGATCGGGTCCATTTATTCGAAGGCGACCTATTGGAACCGATTAGTGATCGTTGCTACAACCTGATCGTATGTAATCCACCGTATGTCGATGCGACGACAATGACCACGCTGCCTGATGAATACCAGCACGAACCGGCAATCGCTTTTGCTGGTGGTGAGGACGGCCTGGCCATTGTGCGTCGCTTATTGGCTGACGTTGAGCCGCAGCTTATGGCTGGTGGCTCGTTGCTTGTCGAAGTCGGTGCCGCGGCCTCGCAGGTAGAACTGGCATGGCCGACAGTGCCGTTCACTTGGCTGGTGTCGGACGACGGCGATCCGGTGATCTTCCTGTTATCGAAGGAGGAGTTGAGGTTACACCAACACAAGTTTACGAAGTGCTGAAATGCCTAGATCTCAATCATTTCGAAATCGATCTTCGTCGCATCACAATCAGGGCATTGCCAATTTTCAGGGATATCGGCCCAACGTATTCCAGGGGCTAGCCCTTCTTCCGGTAGTCCGAGTTCTTCGTCGTAGACAAAGCCGCAGATCACACACATCCAAGTTTTGTATTCCATAAGAGCAAAAAAAACCACCGTGAGTCTAACGTAGTTTAGTAAAGGGTTGGATTCAACAGAGAGTTGGTTGACACTACCTGTGACTGCACCTACTTACTAATTTTGGATATCAAGGCGATGACCCAAGCATCTGGCAAACTATTTGAACGCGCTCAGCAAGTAATCCCCGGGGGGGTAAATTCACCGGTCCGGGCTTTCAAAGCGGTAGGGGGTTCTCCCGTTTTTATGACGCGCGGAAAGGGGCCTTATCTATACGACAGCGAGGGTAAATCATACATAGATTATGTGGGTTCATGGGGGCCGATGATCCTTGGCCATGCCGACTCGGACGTCGTGTTGGCGGTACAGACTACGGTTGAGAAGGGTCTCAGTTTTGGTGCGCCGACGGAGGCTGAGACGGCAATGGCCGAGCTGATCTGCGAGGCCATGCCCTCGATCGAACAGGTGAGAATGGTCAATTCCGGCACGGAGGCGACCATGAGTGCTATCCGGTTGGCGCGGGGCTTTACTGGCCGAGACAAGGTGATCAAGTTCGAAGGCTGTTACCACGGACATGCTGATGGGCTGTTAGTAAAAGCCGGTTCCGGTGCGCTAACACTGGGAGTGCCAACCTCTCCTGGAGTGCCGGTGGCGATGGCACAGCACACACTGACGCTGGAGTTTAATAATGCGCAGCAGATTGAGGACGTATTCAGTCGAATGGGTTCCGAGATTGCCGCGGTCATCGTGGAGCCTGTCGCAGGTAACATGAACTGCGTGCCGGGTTCGGCAATATTTCACCAGGCGTTGCGTGATCAGTGCAACAAGTACGGTGCAGTGTTGATCTTCGACGAGGTCATGACAGGATTTCGCGTCGCACCGGGTGGTGCGCAGGCACTTTACGGGATCGCCCCTGACCTGACGACGCTCGGTAAAGTCATCGGCGGCGGGCTGCCGGTTGGAGCATTCGGTGGTCGTGCGGACATCATGCAGCATCTGGCGCCAGTGGGCTCGGTCTATCAGGCAGGGACCCTTTCGGGCAATCCGCTGGCGATGGCGGCAGGTCTTGCTACTTTACATAAGGTGTTGGCCCCCACCTTTTTCGAACAACTTGAGCAAAAGACCAATCGTCTCGTCGATGGATTGCGACGCGCCGGTGAGACTACGGGTGTGCCGATGGTTGTGAATCAGGTCGGGGGGATGTTTGGTTTTTTCTTTACTGCCAGCGGAAACGTAACGTGTTTCAGCGAGGTGATGTCAAGCGACACGGATCGGTTCCAGGTATTTTTCCACGCGATGCTGGAGGCCGGGGTTTATTTTGCCCCTTCCGCATTTGAGACTGCTTTTATGTCAATAGCCCACGGTGATACGGAAATCGACCAGACTATTGAAAAAGCGACCGCCGCTCTGCACGCGATGGCATAAGCCATCGCGTGCAGGCTCTGGCGTTTAATGAATCGGCTGGTTACAGAGTAGCCACACCGACCCTACCGCTGCGGCAATGCCTCAACGGACTAGGACGGATAACGACACGTGAGCCAGCCCGTTCGTAACAACGGGTTGGCGGGGTTGTCAGTCAGTCCGCAGGTACGACGTCTTCGGCGGCGGGACCTTTGTCCCGCGTTACCAGACTAAATTCCACGCGTTGGCCTTCGGCCAGGGTTTTAAAACCATCTCCGCGAATTTCACGATAGTGCACGAATACATCAGCCCCATCTTCACGCGCAATAAAGCCGAAGCCTTTGCGTTCGTTGAACCACTTAACGGTCCCGTTGTGCCGCTCGGACATAACTCCTCCAGTCAAATTACTTCACAAAGCAGACGGTCGGAAAAATGGATGCCCGACCGCTACTGGATGGCATTGTAACGGTCTTGTGTCCGGACGCAAACGCTTATGTTTCTAGTTCTGAGTAGGTTTTTCGCAACACGCGCAGTGGCGTGGCGGCATTTTGGTTAAACCAAGTCTCTATTAGCCGGAAGGAAATAGAAGTGGGCGTCGGTGGAACGAAGGTGCCGTCGCGCATTTGCGTTTCGATTTCTGTACGGGACAGCCACTTTGCCTCATCAAGTTCATGGTCGTTAAGACGGATTCCAGTGTCGCCCGCCTTGGCGTGATAGCCGAGCATTAAAGTGCCGGGGAACGGCCATGGCTGCGAGGAGTGGTAAGTGATGTTAACTACTTCGACCCCTGTTTCTTCCGAGACTTCTCGTACAACCGCTTGCTCGGCACTTTCTCCTGGTTCCACGAAGCCGGCAATGGTGGAGTAACGCGCCTTTGGCCACTGTGCCTGGCGACCGAACAGGGCGCGTGTTCCATTTTCAACCAGCACGATGATGGCCGGATCGGTGCGAGGGAATTGCTGGCGAAGACAGTCCTGGGCGGTACACCGCATGACGTGGCCTCCGTTTCGCGCTTCGTTAAGTGTGCCGCAGCGGCCACAGTGGCGGTGTGTTCGCTGCCAGTGCACCATGGCCCGTGTGTAACCAAGAAGCGCACAATCAGTGTCAGGCAACAGGGGTGCGAACTGACGCAGGTCACCAAACAGGTGCCCTGCAGTGTGCGCAGATGAGGCAGGCTCGATATCGATCGCAAAATGGTGTTCACCATTGAAGCGACCGAGATAAATCATCGGCCCGGCGGGGTGGAACTCGGCGTCAAAGATAGATCGAGTCAGCGCGGCGACGGCGTACCCCGTCGTGCTGCTCGACACCAATACCTGTGAGTCAAGCACGGGAAGGAATCGAGCGTTGGTGCTGTCGGCCAGCACCGACAGTTCTTCATTGTTTAGTCGATATTCGGGTGCGCGATCGACAGTGACACTGGAGAACAGATTCGCTGTGCTGTTCGAAAGATGATCCACAATACTGATAGTCTACTGATTGGGGTAATCCTATTTCGTGAATAGGGTACTACATGGCGTTGGTTAACGTGTGCCCAAGCGTTATGGCAAACGGGTACAATTCGTGACCCTGCGTCGTTGCATTACTCTTCACCCGTAGGGTTCGGCTTGTTCCAACCCACCTGACCGAATAGCCAAGCCCACGCCATGCGATCTGAAATTCGCTCACTCATCACTCGCGCAGTCGATGTCTTGCTGCAAGAGCGCTCAATCGATCCGGGCGAAATGCCACTGTGGACCTTGGAGAGGACCAAACAAAAGGACCACGGTGATTTCGCGAGCAATGTGGCTCTGGTGCTGGCTAAACCACTGGGTAGCAAACCTCGAGATCTGGCACAGGCTGTCTTGGAGCGGTTGCCTGCGTCCGGTTGGATCACGCGAGCCGAGATTGCAGGCCCAGGATTCATCAATTTTTATCTGTCTACAGCAGCCTACTATCAGGTCATTGATGATGTGCGCAAGGCACAGAAAAACTATGGTTGTTGCCGCATTGGCAAGGGCCAACGTGTGTTGATGGAATTTGTTTCCGCCAATCCCACCGGACCCCTACACGTCGGTCACGGGCGTGGTGCGGCGTATGGTGACGCCTTGGCACGGGTTTTGCGAGCCGCGGGTTATGACACCCAAAGCGAGTACTACATTAACGACGCGGGGCGGCAGATGGATATTCTGGCGCTGAGTGTTTGGCTACGTTACCTTGAATTGTGCGGCGAGTCGTTCGATTTTCCGAGCTCAATTTATCAGGGTGATTATGTTTTCGACATTGCTGCCATCCTTCACCGCGAAGGGGGGGCGCGCTACCAGCACGTGGTTAGCCCATTGATGCTGGACTTGCCGACCGATGAAGATGGCGCGACGGATATGCTCATCGAACGGGCGCAACGTTGTCTTGGCCCGGAAGGTTTTCAAAAAATTCATGAGTTGGCGACAAACACATTGGTCGAGGATATTCGTCGTGACCTCTCCGCGTTTTCTGTCGATTACGATCAGTGGTTCTCGGAAACAAGTCTGGTGGCGTCTGGCGCGATGGAACGAGCGGTGCAAAAACTGAAAGACAATGGTTACCTTTACGAAAAAGACGGTGCCTGGTGGTTTCGCTCAACCGATTTTGGTGATGAAAAGGACAGGGTGGTGATTCGAGCGAATGGCAAATCGACCTACTTTGCTAGCGATATTGCGTATCACTTTGACAAGTTGGAACGTGGTTTCGATGAGTTGATTAACATCTGGGGCGCAGACCACCATGGCTATATCAGTCGAGTCAAGGCTTCGTTATCTGCACTTGGGTGTGATCCGAGCGCGTTGCATATCCTACTGGTACAGTTTGCTGTGCTCTATCGGGGTGAGGAAAAGGTGTCGATGTCAACACGTAGCGGTGAGTTTGTCACGTTACGGCAGTTACGAGAGGAAGTGGGAAGCGATGCTGCCCGCTTTTTCTATGCGATTAGAAAACCCGAGCAACATATGGATTTCGATCTTGAACTTGCAACGTCCCAGTCAGCCGATAATCCGGTCTATTACGTTCAGTATGCCCATGCGCGTATTTGCAGTGTTTTTCGTCAATTGGAAGTGAAAGGCATTCAGGTCAATCTAGAACGAGCTGATCATCAGTTACTGAACGAGGAGCGGGAACTGGAGCTGCTCCGTGCATTATCGCGCTATCCTGACATCATTGAGTCCGCAGCGCGTGCGCGAGAACCTCATCAGCTGGCTTATTTCTTGCGCGAACTCGCTAACGATTTCCATACTTACTACAACGCCCACCCTTTCATTGCGGCAGAAGATAGTCTTCGCCTGGCCCGCCTGGCCCTGATCGACGCCACTCGACAGGTCATCGACAACGGGCTTTCTATGCTGGGCGTTTCGGCGCCCTCGAGCATGTAGGCGTTCGTTTTGCAAAGTCGTTCGAAAAGCCAGAGTGCCCGAGTAACCAAGTCCAGGGGGACCCAATCATTCGGCGGTATCGTTCTACTGGCTATCGGTGTGGGGCTGGGGTTTGTTGCAAGCCTGGCGTATCAGGGTATCGAGAGTGGTGAATCGGATCGATTGGGTGCGGGGATCATGACCTTGTTCACGCCGACTAATAAGCGACCCACTAACCCCGACGATAGTGCAAATGAGGCAGAGGCCGCGTCACCCGAACGGGCAACCTTTGATTTTTATACGGTCCTGCCAGAAATTGAGCAGTTGCTACCCACACAACAAGGTGTTGAGACGCAGGCGACACCACCGGCTAAAGGCACTCCTGAAAAGCCCTCTGCCCAAGACAAGGAGCCCTCCAGCCAGAGTCACTACATGCTGCAGGCAGGGTCTTTTCGAGAAGCCGGTGCAGCGGATCACCTGCGAGCTCAACTGACTCTCGCGGGTTATCGGCCGATCAAGCAGCAGGTGACGATTCAGGGGCAGGGACAGTTTTATCGCGTACGCATTGGGCCTTTTATCGATATGGCACAGATGGAGGCCGCCAACCGTCGTCTCACGGCCATGGGCATCAAAACGCTTCGCCTCAAAGTTTCTCGGCGTTAAGGACGGGCCCGTTACTGCAGCAGCACAGCGTGGTCCACACGACTCGGCACAAAAGTCGTTGCTAAAGAGTTGCCAGCGCGTGAAGCGCTACCCGATACTCTATGGCGGACTTGATACTTGGGTATCCACAATGCTGCAAACACGAACAGGGGGTCGCATCCTGGTTGATGCACTGCGTCACCACGGAACGGATCATATTTTCTGTGTGCCGGGCGAGAGTTTTCTGGCAGCGCTTGATGCATTGCACGATGTGACCGACATTCGCACCGTTGTTTGCCGTCAGGAAGGCGGTGCGTCGATGATGGCAGAAGCCCATGGCAAACTGACGGGCCGCCCCGGGATTTGTATGGTGACGCGTGGCCCCGGTGTCGCTAACGCGATGTCAGGCGTACATATTGCCGCGCAGGATTCGACCCCTTTGATTCTTTTCGTGGGGCAGGTCGGTCGAGACATGGCGGGTCGCGAAGCGTTCCAGGAAGTTGAGTACCGCGTTTTGTTTGCCGACATGGCCAAGGCAGTTGAGCAGGTTGGGGATCCCGCCAGAATGCCGGAGATTGTCAGCCGCGCTTTTCATACGGCGGTGAATGGTCGAGCCGGGCCGGTAGTGGTGGTATTGCCCGAAGATATGTTGGTGGCGGAAACTAAAGTGTCAGACACCGGTCCGTATCACCGATCGGAGGCAGCCCCTGCGGATGAGCATTTGGCACAATTGGCACAGTTGCTGAACAGCGCCGAGCGACCGCTGGCGATTGTTGGTGGGCATGGCTGGCGGCAAGAGGCGCGAGAGGCATTTGAGACTTTTGCTTCGCGCTGGGGGCTTCCGGTTGCCGCTGCATTTCGATTCCAGGACCGTTTCAATAACACGCATGACCATTATGTAGGTGACGTAGGTATCGGAATCAATCCCGTTCTGGCTGAGGCGGTACGCAATGCTGATCTCTTGTTGGCGGTTGGAATACGGTTGGGTGAGATGACCACCGGAGGTTATTCTCTGTTGGTGCCGCCTTGTCCGCGGCAGCAGCTGGTGCATGTGTATCCGGGTATCGAAGAACTGGGCCGTGTGTATCAGCCTACCCTGGCCATTAATGCCGGGCCGAATCGTTTTGCGCAGGCTTTGTTTGGGCTTGAGCCCCCACAAGCCCCGCGCTGGCCGGCCTTACGCGCGGCGTTGCGCGAATCGTATTTGGCCTGGCGGCAACCGGTGGCGCATCCGGGACCACTGCAACTCGGTGCCACCGTTGACGCGTTGACCAACGAGTTGCCAGACGACGCGATTATCACCAATGGTGCTGGCAACTATAGTGCTTGGGTTCACCGACATTATTGTTTCCGTGGGTTACCAAGTCAGTTGGCACCCACATCCGGCTCAATGGGTTATGGTCTACCGGCAGCCATTGCGGCTAAGTTGGCTTACCCCGAAAGAACGGTGGTGGCCTTCGCCGGTGACGGCTGTTTCTTGATGACAGGTCAGGAACTTGCGACAGCGGTGCAGTATGCTGTTGCGGTTATCATTATTGTGGTGAACAACGGAATGTACGGCACGATTCGTATGCATCAGGAACGACACTATCCTGGCCGGGTTAGCAATACGGATTTGGTTAATCCTGATTTTTGCCTGTTAGCAACGGCTTACGGTGTGCATAGTGAAAAGGTGCGGGCCACAGAAGACTTCTTACCCGCGTTTCGCCGTGCCCAGGCTACGGGGGCACCCGCGTTACTCGAACTGGAGATTGATCCGGAGACGATTAGCCCGACTGCCACGGTCAGTAATCTTCGCGCAGCGGTGCAAGGCTGACTTTCGAGTGCAGCGAAGCGAAGTCATGGAGCGTGGCGCAGATATGCAATTACAGTTGTGTAGCTGGCCTGAGGTCGAACGCTATCTCGAGAAATCGACCACTATCATTGTTCCGATAGGATCGGCCGAACAGCATGGGCCGATTGGACTGATTGGTACAGATGCCATCTGTCCCGAAGTCGTGGCCCGAGGTGTGGCTGAGCAAACGGTCACGTTGGTGGCCCCCACGCTGTCTTTGGGTATGGCCCAGCACCATCTTGCTTTTCCTGGCTCGATAGCGCTCCGCCCGTCGACACTGATGGTACTCATCAATGACGTCGTGCGTTCACTGTTACGCCATGGCTTTGACCACATTTATTTTCTCAATGGCCATGGCGGGAATATTGCTACGGTGACCGCCACTTTTTCAGAAATCTGGGCGGATGCGAGTTTCGCCGGCGAGTCGCGGCCTGCGCCCCGATTGCGGCTTTATAACTGGTGGTCCGGGGAGCGGGTTCGCGGATTGTCCCGAGAATTGTTTGGCGGGGCAGAGGGCAGTCATGCGACGCCTTCAGAAGTGTCTCTTAGTTATTACGCCTATCCGCAGGCGGTTAAGCAGGCACCTTTGTCACCCAAGGTGGCGCCAGTCGGAACCATCCGTGACGCTGCAGATTATCGGCGCCAGTTTGCTGACGGGAGAATCGGGTCAGATCCCTCACTCGCGAGTGTCGAGCACGGCGAGCGTCTTTACCATGCGGCAGTGGCTGATGTGGGAGAAGATCTTCGCCGTTTCGGTTCGACTGACTGAACAGCTATTGAGCACATGACGACATCTTTTATCCCTGAATTAACCGCCCAGGTGAACGACTTCGTTGCTGAACGTGACTGGGAGCAGTTTCATTCACCCAAGAACCTGGCGATGGCGATGATCGTTGAAGCCGCTGAGTTGGTTGAGCATTTTCAGTGGTTGACTCAGCAGGAAAGTGCCGCACTCGATGTTCAGAAAAAATCTGCCGTTGCGGACGAGTTGGCCGACGTATTGGTTTATCTTGTGTGTCTGGCAGACCGATTAGAGATTAATCTGGAAGAAGCCGTGTTACTGAAGATGCGGAAAAACCGTGCCAAGTACCCGGTCGAAAAAGCGCGAGGGAATGCTCGCAAATACTCCGAATTCTGATTCCCTCTGGTAACGGGGTCTGCCACGATACGACGAGAGGCTACCGTAGAGCCCACCTGTAACTCACAAGCGATCAGGGTTTGTTTGGGTAAGGCGTCGCTTTCGCCATGCCGTTAAATCACGTTCTTTTGATGCAGTCGATGAAGCTCCGCCGCATCGAGGCCTAACAGTTCTCCAAGCACCTCTTCGGTGTGTTGGCCCAGCATCGGCGGTGCGTGCCGATAGGAGACCTTTGTTTCCGACAGTTTTGCTGGACTGCCGATCAGGCTGACAGGCTTGCCACCGGTAGCGGGGTGATCCATTGTTATTTGCATGTCCCGCGCGGTTACCTGTGGATCGGCGAATACTTGATCAATGTTGTGGATGGGGCCGCAACTGATTTGGTTTTCTTCCAGTTTTTCGAGCCAATAAGTGGATGTCTGTTGTCGCATGACGTCATTAAGAATCTCGGTCAGCGCATCGCGGTTTCGCACGCGGGCCTCGTTAGTGACAAACCGGTCGTCATTGAGCAGTTCGGGTACGCCTGCGAACTCGCAATAGCGCTTAAATTGCTGATCATTACCCACGGCAACGATGATGTTGCCGTTGGCGGTTGGGAAAACCTGGTAAGGCACAATGTTGGGGTGGGTGTTGCCGAGCAATCCCGGCACGTCTCCTGAGGTCAGGTAGTTCAGCCCCTGAATGGATAACATAGAAACCTGGGTGTCTAATAAACTGATGTCCAGGTGTTGTCCTTCCCCGGTGACTTCGCGGTGGCGCAACGCGGCATTGATGGACACGGCGGCCCACAGACCCGCGGTTAAATCGGCGATTGGAATGCCGGCGCGATGGGGTTCTCCCCCGGGGGGTCCGGTAATACTCATGATGCCGCCCAGGCCTTGCGCCATGAAATCGTAGCCCGGCTGTTTCGCCTTGGGTCCGGTTTGACCGAATCCCGTGATAGAGCAATAAACCAGTCCCGGATGTTCGGTACGCAAACTCGTGTAGTCCAGGCCAAATCTGGCGAGATTGCCCACTTTAAAGTTTTCTACAAGCACCTGACATTCGCCAATCAGCCGCTTGGCCAAGGACTGACCTTCGTCGCTGGTCAGATCCAGTGTGACCGAACGTTTGTTGCGGTTAGCTGAGAGGTAATAACCGCTTTCGGTGGTTTCGCTGCCGTTCGCGTCAAGCACGAAAGGCGGGCCAAATTTTCTCGTGTCGTCACCGACATCCGGACGTTCTATCTTGATGACATCGGCACCGAGATCACCCAGGATTTGTGTGCAACTCGGGCCGGCCAGAATACGAGTCAGGTCGAATATGCGAATGCCGGCGAGGGGACCGCTCATGGGGACTGTGTCGCGATGAGGCTCATTTCGGTTCTCCTACTAAAGTATGTCAACAACGATCAAAAAGTGGCGTTGGCGCTCACCCATCAAACTGTCGGCCGCAGTGCGGCGTTAACGAATAGGTAAAAGCACTCGGTATCCTACCTCTAAATGTTCTGATGGGAATGGTAGGTCCTGGTAATTACTTCAGGAGCTAAGCTCATGCAGGAAGTCGGTCGCACAGTCCTTGATGCTGCGTTGGCCCATGGCGATTTGATCGCACAGTGTGGTGATCAGTCCTGACTCATCACCCAGTACTTTACCCTTAACAAGTTCAGCTGACGACTGGGCTAGCAGTTCGCGGATGCGAGCGTGTCGTCGATCTGCTCGTGTTGAGTTCTGCCCTTGAGCGGCTGTATTGGCCGCAGTGAGCATCTCATCGATGCCTTCGCCCGACAGGGCGTTGGTGGCGATCACGGGCACCTTGCGGTTGCCTGATTGTCGTAGTGCCAAACCTGAACGCAACTGTTCTATGGTGGTCTTGGCCGGGATCAAATCAGCTTTGTTGACGACCAACACGTCGGCGATTTCGAGGATACCGGCCTTTAGTGCCTGAATGTCGTCTCCTTGCCCGCCCGTGCAGACAACGATACGGGCATCAGTGATTTGGGTGATTTCCTGCTCGTTTTGGCCTGTTCCCACAGTTTCAACCATGACGACGTCAAAGCCGGCCGCGTCGAACACGTCTACCATGCGATGAATATGCCGCGTCAGGCCGCCGAGGTGGCCTCGCGAGGAGAGTGATCGTATGAAGACCCCCGCATCTTGGGCATGATTGGTCATGCGCAGGCGATCACCGAGAATGGCGCCGCCTGTGATAGTGCTGGAGGGATCAACGGCGGCGACGGCGACCTGGAGACCTTGCCTGCGCAGGTGAGCAATGGCCGCATTGATCAGCGTCGATTTGCCGCAGCCGGCGGGACCGGTTAGGCCGATCACGGTGGCTTGACCGGTGTAACCAGTGATTTCTTGGCAAAAACGAGAGGCGGCGACACTGTCACCTTCAACCAGGCTGAGGGCTTTCCCAATGGCAGCGCGGTGGCCTGCGCACACGGCGCTTGCCAGTGAGTCAGTGGGTTTTGAGAGATTGACCATCACTCAACAATCAGGGGTTGACCCAATCCAAGTTCACGCCGCAGACAGGCGACAGTCTCACCATGGGTAACTCCGATCGCGGTGCCGGCAACGACCGTGGCAAACACGTTATCGTCTTTTGAATTTGCAGCGCGTGCGATATTCGAAAGTGCTGCGCTGACTTTTTCCTGGTCTCGCTGGCGTTTGAAAACGCGCAGTGACTCGACATGTCGGCCCATGGTCTTCGAGTCAGGACGTTCGGTTGCTGGCGATGGGTCGTTAGTCTCGTTGTCATCGGTTGTGTAACAGTTAACGCCGACGATTTTTTGTTCGCCATTTTCAACGCGTTCTTGCCAGGCCAGTGCAGAGCGGCCAATCATCGCCTGGACCAATCCCTTTTCAACGGCACGGTACATGCCGCCTGACTCGGCAATGGTATCCATGACAGCAAGAATTTTCTCTTCCATCTGGTCGGTGAGTTGTTCGATGTACCATGATCCGCCCAGGGGATCGATGACATCGCACAAATGCGCTTCTTCTCTCAACAAATTCTGTGTGGCGACGGCAACGCGCGCCGGACCCTCATTAGGCGTGTTAATCACCTCGTCGTACGCATCGGTATGCATTGACTGCAGGCCGCTGAGAATACCCGCAATGGCTTGCACCGTGACGCGTGCAATATTGTTTAGTGGTTGCTGCCGCGTCAGGTCAACGCCCGAGGTTTGACCATGAAACTTGAAGCGTTGGGATCTAGGGTCCCGTGCGCCGAGTTTGTCTCGCGTTAGGCGGGCCCAGATGCGTCGCCCAGCACGAAACTTGGCAACCTCCTCAAATAGGCTCATCGATATATCGAAAAAGAAAGTGAACCGTGGTAGGACGTCGTCCGGATCCATGCCATGGTTGATACAGTCTTCGCCGTACTGCAGGGCAGAGGACAAGGTAAAAGCCATTGCCTCAGCCGGTGTTGCACCGGCTTGTTGCATATGTTGACCCACTACGGACAGCGGATTCCACTGTGGCACCCGCTCGCGACAATAGCTGATGTGATCGAGCAGAATGCGACGCGCACCGGGGAGTGACAGGCGAAAAAACATGTGGTTAGCGACACAGTGCGACAGGTAGTCACTTTGGTTCGAAGTTCCTGTGATCTTTTGCCAATGGACGTTGCGTTGTTGCGCCACGTTGAGCACAAAGGCGAGCAGGGTAAACGGTGACGGGTCGTTCATCGATGTTGAAATCTCTCCCACCGGGACGCCGTCCAGGGCGGTTGCCATATGATCAACAGTGTTCACCACGGTGCCGCAGGTGCCAAGCAACGGCAGTGGCACCTCATCGCAATCGTTACCACGGTAAACCGAATTACACGGAATAAGGCTAATGGCGGTGGTCCCTGCATCGAGCAGTTTCATCATCCGTCGGTTGTACTCAGCCGGTGTACCCAGCCCGATCAGTTGCCGCTGGCTCCAGGTGCGGCCCCGGTGCATCGTGGAGTAGATGCCCCGGGTATAAGGGGCTTGCCCCGGTAGGCCGAGTTGATCAACGTAATCCAGGAGAGGATCGGTGTCGGGCAGATAGAGTGGATCGATCGCTATTCCAGATCGGTTGTAGATCGGTCGCTCGTTAGCAAGATTCTGTGCGTAGGTGTTTTCCCAATGTTCGACTGCTTGGTCGTATGCGCCTAAGCGTTGTTTCCTAGTGGTCTCGGACATAGCTATGGCGTCTCGTCGATGGTGGCGGCACTGTCGTTTCGTGCTTCGGTAGCAAATGTTGTCACCTGTGCGCAGATGGATGCACTGGATACCCCCGGCTCAAAGACGGCACTGACGCCGGCGTTAAACAGCAGGGCGTGTTCGTCGTCTGGGATGATTCCACCGACTACGACCCGTATGTGACCCAGTCCGGCGACCATTAGTGCCCGCATCAGGTCGGGCACAATCAGATGGTCCGTTGACAATGAGCTGATGCCGATGACATCGACATCTTCTTGCAGCGCTAGATCAACGACGGCATCAATCGACTGCCAGGGAGGGGTATAAATGACCTCAAAACCCGCATCACGCAAGAAGGCGGCCACCAGGCGGCTGCCGCGGTCGTGTCCGTCAAGGCCAATTTTAGTAATGAGTACGCGCGAGGGACGGGTAGTTTCGCTATTCATAAGCTTCTCGCAGATGGCTGTGCGAGACCGTTGCGCAGGAGTGTTACCGTGAGGTGAGCAATGTCGGGCGGCGTTGCGCCGCCGTGTCCGTACCAGAACGGTGTCCAGTTGATGGCGCCGAGCAGTAATAGGCGAACCAAGCCGCAATCGGTTTGGGGAACCAGCGGTAACTCGGTGATTAATGCTCGAAACAGCGCTTCGTAGCGGTCACGTAGTGCGATCAGTTCGATTCTTGCCTCGCTGACATCTTCGGGCAGTACGCGGGTCATGACTCGGGCGTAGTCATTGGGTTGCAGCACCGCCTCGAGATGCGCGCGCACGGCGCTTTCCAGTCGTTGCCAGGGACAGTCGAGCGTTGCGATGCTAACAGCCAGGCGTTTTGTGACGCGGGTAACGGCTTCGCCGTAGACTGCGATTAAAAGCGCGTGCTTGGATCCGAAGTGAACGTAGACTGCCCCTGCGGTCATGCTGCACGCGGCCGCGATCTCGCGCACTGTGGTCTGGTCATAACCGCGATGGGCGAACAGATGGGCCGCGGCATTGCGCAGTTCCAGGCTGCGATTGTTGGCACGTGACGGCCGGTTCGGAGCGCGCATGGGCAGATCACTAAGTAAACGAATGTTTACTTTACGTTTTGTCGGGCCGGTCTTCAAATCGGCGAATAATGGTTTAGGCCAGAAAAGGGGCCCTATACGGGTAAGAGAAGCCAGTGATGGAGCGCAAGAAAAGGGTCGCGGCGCTGGTGATTCACGGTATCGGCGGTCAGCGCCCTGACTTTGCTGAACCCTTAATTCGGGGTGTAAACCGCGAAGTGAAGCGGCTGGGCGCGGACGCGAGCGCGATCGCTTGGCAACCCGTTTATTGGGATGACTTGCTCGTGCCGCGTCAGCAGGCCTATCTGAAGCGGGCGCTTAAGGATGGGCGTCTCAACTATCAGCGCCTTCGCCAGTTCGTCGTGTCTGCACTGGGCGACGCTGGCGCGTATCGCCAGCGTCCTTCTGGCATGGTGGCCGGGGCCCAATCGGGTCGCACTTACGAGCGAGTGCACGCGCGTATACGGGAGCAAATGTCGGGGCTTTATCATGGCCCATTGTCCGAGCGTCCTTTACCGTTGGTGCTGATGGCGCATTCTTTTGGTGGCCACATCTTGTCGAACTACGTTTGGGACAGCCAACAGACCCCTGACCGGACATTGAGCGCTTTTGAACGAATGCACTGGTTGGCCGGCTTCATCACCTTTGGTTGCAACATTCCCCTTTTCACTTTCGCCGTTGATAAGCCGGTGCCCATCCGCTTTCCCGCGACTCGATTGCCAGCACGTTTCAAAGAAAAAGCGCGTTGGCTCAATTTCTACGATCCCGACGATGTCTTGGGTTGGCCACTCAAACCCGTCAGCCCCGCCTATGCGCGGTCAGTTGACGCGGACATTCGGTTGCAGGTCGGTAGTGCTGTGGGCGGTTGGACTCCGGCGGCACACCTCTTGTACTGGCGTGACCGCAGATTTGCTCGCCACGTCGCAGAGTTTCTGGCGACTTTTGTCTCTTAAGAAGCGATCGATCAGTTTCGTCTCTGGCAGGCCTGAACGATCGACGCCACGTCGAGTTGATAGGTCTCGTAAAGCTCGCTGAGTGTTCCCGACTGACCAAATTGTTCTACGCCGAGCGCATTGACGCGCTGTCCCCGCACGGCGCCGAGCCAACTTAAAACCGCCGGATGGCTGTCCGAAACAGTGACGAGACGGGCATTGCCCGCCAGTGGCTCGAGCAATCGTTCGATGGCCGCGGTTGTTTCCCGCTCACCGACTTGACGCTCGCGTTGTGCCGCAAGCCAGCCGCGGTGCAGTCGGTCTGCAGAGGTCACTGCCAGCAGACCCGCGCCGGGTTCGTATCGGGTTATTGCTTTGTGCGCTTCGAGCGCTTGGGGTGCCATGACGCCCATATAGGCGATGACTAGACTGGCACCGTCCGCTGGCGGATGCAGCCAGTATCCCCCTTCAATGATTTGATCGGCAAGGCCCGTATCCAGAGGGCGTTCGCGTTGGTCGATGCGACGAGTACTGAGGCGCAGATACACTGAACCGCCGCGTTGGTCACCCAAAAGATCACTGGGTTCGAGTGTTTTTTCCTCGGCCTGCAGGTGTTCGAATGACCAACGTAGAATGACCGCAAGTTCGTCGGCGTAAGCCGGTTCAAACGCGGAGAGGCCCGGTTTGGCCATGCCCAGCAGCGGTGTCGCGCTCGACTGGTGGGCGCCTCCTTCCGGCGCGAGTGAGATACCTGAGGGCGTTGCCACCAGGATAAATCGTGCGTCCTGGTAACACGCGTAGTTCAGCGCATCGAGACCGCGGTCAATGAACGGATCGTAAAGCGTGCCGATCGGTAGCAACCGCTCTCCAAACAGGGAATGCGATAGTCCGGCGGCAGCCAACAGGATGAAAAGATTGTTCTCGGCAATACCAAGTTCCAGGTGCTGGCCTTTGGGGGAACTTTCCCACTGGCGAAGGGAGTTCACTTCCCCCTCGGGGAAAAGATCGCGCTGGGTACTGCGATGAAATAGCCCGCGACGGTTAACCCAACCGCCAAGGTTGGTTGAAACCGTGACATCCGGCGACGTCGTCACAATCCTTTCGGCCAGTGGGTCGTTGGCGCGCGCGATACCGTCGAGGATGCGCCCGAAGGCCTCTTGTGTGGAGGTCCGTTGGCTGCCTGGTGTTTTCAGGGTCTCTGGCACCGGAATGGATTTGGACTGGTGACGCCGGGCTTTTTTTGTATTGAAGGGAATATGCTCGACGAAACGCTGCAGTAGCGTGTCGGCGATTGGCAGGCCCTCAAATGGTTCCCATTCGGCGCCTTCGGTGATGCCGTGCTGTTGCCGCATCGTATCGACTTGTTCAGGCGTCATTAAGCCGGCGTGATTGTCTTTGTGTCCGGCAAGGGGCAAGCCGTGTCCCTTGATGGTGTAAGCAAAAAAGCAGGTCGGTTGATCATCTGTAATCGCCTCGAACGCTTCGAGCATGCTCTCCATGCAGTGTCCGCCGAGATTGGTCATCAGCGTATGCAGGGCGTCGTCGTCGTAGTGACCAATCAGCTGCTGTACGCCTGAGCGAGCGCCAATGTCATCCAGCAGGCGTTCCCGCCAGGCAGCCCCGCCCTTGTAAACGAGGGCCGAGTATTGCGTGTTGGGGCAGGCGTCGATCCATTGGCGAAGCGCTTCTCCCCCAGGGCGGGCATAGGCCGCTTGCAGCAGGCGACCGTATTTGACCGTTACGACTCGCCAGCCCATGCTGTTAAATAATCGGCTGAATCGATTGAGCAAGCGGTCTGAAATGACGGCGTCGAGGCTCTGCCGGTTGTAATCAATGACCCACCACAGGTCACGGACATTGTGTTTCCAGCCCTCTAACAACGCCTCATAAATATTGCCTTCATCGAGTTCGGCATCCCCCACCACCGCCACCATTCGGCCGCGCTCCGTAGCCCAGCCGTGGGCATCAAGGTAGTCCTGCACCAAGGCGGCGAAACTGGTCATGGCAACGCCGAGGCCGACTGACCCGGTAGAGAAATCGACATCGTCGATATCCTTGGTGCGCGATGGATAGGACTGAGCGCCTCCTAAGGCGCGAAAACCGGCCAATTGCTCACGTGTCTGGTTGCCTAATAGATACTGGATCGCATGAAAGACCGGGCTACCGTGCGGTTTGACCGCCACTCGATCGTGCGGGCGTAGCGTGGAGAAATAAAGGGCGCTCATCAGCGTCACCATCGAGGCGGATGACGCCTGGTGACCGCCAACCTTGAGCTCGCCGTCACTCGAACGCAGGTGATTGGCGTGGTGAATCATCCAAACCGACAACCAGAGAACTTTCTGCTCCAGCGCTTTTAGTGCTGCCAGACGGTCTATGTCGGTGGCCGGAAAGATGGGTTCAGCATCGGGATCAAGTAGTGCGTGATTCATGGCAGAAACTTTGCAATCGCGTTTTTAGCAGTATATTTCGAACCCTTAAGCAGAGGATTTCTTTATTGCTAATAAATGGGATAATATAGCAATATTCATCTATTTATATAGTATAATAAGACAGATAATGCCTAAATCTCGCTTAGATTCAATCGATTTAAAAATTCTTAACATCATTCAGGGGGCGGCGCGTATCTCCAACACTGAGTTGGCTGAGCGCGTCGGTCTTTCCCCCTCGCCGTGCTGGCGGCGGGTTCGGGTGCTGGAAGAATCGGGCGTCATTCAGCGCTATGTCACCCTGGTGAATGCCGACGCCGTGGGCTTGCCAATCAACGTATTTGCCACGGTAACGCTGGAAAAGCAGGTAGAAGGCGCGCTGGAGCGCTTTGAAGCCGCGGTGGCTTCACGGCCAGAGGTGATGGAGTGTTATCTGATGACCGGCGAATTTGACTACTTGCTCCGCATTGTACTCCCCGATCTCGCTGCATATGAGCGCTTTCTTATGGACCATCTCACTCGTATTCAGGGCATTGCCAGTATCAAATCCAGTTTTTCTCTAAAACAGGTTCAGTACAAGACAGCATTGCCTATTTTTGTTGTAACCTAGCGCTTATCAGCGGTTGAAATATGCTTACTGGCATTGCGGCAAAGTTGTAACCGTATTAAGGTTGGTCCTGATCGTTTGCGACTGCGGTCGGATACGCAATAAAGTTACTCTTGTAGAAGATAGTCAATGAACAAATCTATCGGTTGGTTATTGGGCGGAACGTTGATTTTGACAGGGTGCTCTATGCCCTACTCATTTGATGCTGACGGTAATTTTTACTCTCAGGTCCCGCTGGCAGAAAAATACCCATTCACACTGCAAAAGAAGATGCAGGCAGGCCACCACTGGAACGTTTTGGCTCAGATGGAGGGCGACCGTATCCTCGAGGCCTTAGAGGGTGACAAAACCTCGCTCTATGTGGACGGCACAAACGCTGGTAGTAGTGCTTTTCGACAGGGCTTTCAGGATCTTTTAACCAGTTATCTGGTGACGAAAGGTAAAGTCGTTTTGGTCGATAAACGACTGGCTAAACTCAATGGCGCCTATACGGTGAAGTACAAGATGCATGTCTTGAAACATGGTGGTAAGGACTACGCGCCGCCGGCTTTCTGGGTGACGAATGTGCGAGCCGTGACCGCTGGGCAGCAGAATCTTCCGGACCATCTTTACGGTCGGTTGACTCGAAATACGGAAACCGAATTACTGATCACTACGCAGGTGACTCACGAAGATCGACTATTGGTATCAGGTTCGCGGCTCTATTATCTGAATAATGGTGATGTGGAAAATTATTCAGATAAGCCCGTTGCGGTGGTAGTGCCGCTGGCGCCTAGCACCGGTATTAAGGTGGTTAACGTTGATTGACTGGTATTGAGCCGCACTTATCAGGATGTTTTTTGCTAGAGGTTTCTCCGTGCGCATGATGAAAAATTTGATCGGTATCGTCGCTGTTGGCTTTCTTTTACTCGGCCTAACTGCTTGTGAGACCACCTCGCCAAAGGGCATGCACGTGCATCCAAAGGTGGGGCTGAATACGCTGACCAAGCTGTTCGAGCAGAAGGTGACAGATGATGACCTGGTGGGCTCTAGCCACCGCGCAGCGGACAGTATGATTAAGAAAGCCGGCGCTCGTTTGGATACGCAACGATCCATCGCCGCAGCCAGTTTCGTCAATATCGATGATTTGTCGGAATCCTCATCTTTTGGACGGATCGTTTCGCAACAATTGGCAAGTC
>Ga0187827_10001220_pt1 | contig 38573 bp, 35 predicted proteins | sample ETNtaG_39_FD_167969 | JGI IMG/M metagenome (GOLD analysis project Ga0187827, IMG submission 167969) | Marine microbial and viral communities from oxygen minimum zone, Eastern Pacific Ocean - ETNP2014_SV_150_PacBio MetaG (Illumina Assembly) | ecosystem: Environmental > Aquatic > Marine > Hypoxic...
GTACACCACATACTGGCACGACACCTGATGGTGAAATGCACACTCCTGATGAAGGCGGTACGTCACATACAGGCACAACACCAGGAGCAGGTGGTACACCACATACTGGCACGACACCTGATGGTGAAATGCACACTCCTGATGAAGGTGGCACTGCACATACACCGGATGAAGGTGGCACTCCAGAAATGGCTACCCCAGATCCAACAGGAGAGCTAGCTGTTGAGGATGATGAATTTGACGATGAGGACGATGAGGATGACGACTGGGATGATGAATTTGACGAAGATGAGGACGAGGACGAGGACGAAGACGAAGACGAAGAAACCAATGTCTAGATTGTACTAAGAATTAGAAGCAATCACGCCTCACTCATAACATGGGTGAGGCGTTTCGTTTTGATCTTTGTTGAATATATATGACAATGGATCATATCGATTGCTGTTGAACATACCATGATTCCGATTAAGTTAGAGCTAACCAATTTCCTGCCTTACAAGAACACTCAAATTTTGGATTTTAGTGGTATTCATGTTGCCTGTCTGGTTGGTGATAATGGGTCTGGAAAATCATCCTTGCTTGAGGCAATGGTTTGGGCACTGTGGGGTAAAGCCCGAGATGGTAAACGTAGTGACGATGAACTCATACATCATGGTGAGACTGAGATGCGAGTTTCACTTATATTTAAACTTACAGGTAATAAATATCAAATAGTTAGGCAGCGTAAAGTGGGAAAGCGTGGACAGCTTGTTCTGGCACTACATGTCTATGATAATGCTACAGAAAGTTGGCGGGATTTGTCAGAAGCTGGTAGTCGTCAAACTCAGCTAAAAATAGACGAACTACTCTGTATAGATTACGATACTTTTATGAATTCAGCATTTATTGCTCAAGGTCGTGCGGATCAATTCACCATTAAGTCCCCATCTAATCGCAAGGCTGTATTAGCAAGTATTCTTGGTCTTGATCAATGGGACATATTTCAGGATCGTGCTCGCAATCATAGTGCTGATTTAAACGAAGATTTGCGTATATTGGATCGTAACATTGAATCAATCGATCGTGATTTGAGTAGCCGGTCTGATGCTGAAAGCGAGTTATCCGAAGCCAAAGCACGTTTGGCTGAAATAGAAAAAAAGACACGTGTGGCTGAGAAAGATATGGCAGATGTGGAACAGGCGCGTCAAGGTCTGGCTCACACTCGTAGAGGGATTGATGATTTAACTGCGCGTATAAAACAAGATGAAAGTGAATTGTCAAGTGTGGAGAGTGAACTTGGTTCTTATTCCTCAGAAGCTGACAAAACATTATTGGAGTCCGAACTTGCTAACGTAAAATCGCGTTTATCTTCGCTCAAGACACTAGAAATCGAATCCAAAGACGTACTAAGGCAAAGAACCAAAGCGTCTGAAACCAGCGCTCGGTTAAAGGGTGAAAACGAAATACTTAAATCGGAAGGAAACAAATTAAATGACCGCATAGAAATGTTAGACACTGCAACTGAGCCGATTTGCCCCACTTGTGGTCAAGTGCTTGAAGGAGACTCAGTAAAGGTGCATTTGAACACTGAATTGAAAGAATGGCGTAGTCGTTATTCGACGCAGCGTGATGCTCATGAAAAATTGGATGAAAAAGTTAGGAGTCTCGACAAGACATTGTCAAAATTAGATAGCGAATTGAAACAGCAAAATAAGTTAGAGAGACGTTTAGCTGAAGTTGAATTGCAGATTTTAAATATTGCCAAATTGAGTGAAACGTTTGCAAGTATGGAGGCACGTCGTAAAAGGTGGCAAGATAATCTAGGTCAGGATCGCAACAAACTTAATGAAATGGAGCTTGAACAAGCAAGGCATTTGTCAAGTCTTCAGGCAGCCGAGGAACGACAGAATCATCTGAATGATTTGAGATTGGAGCAGAGAATTTGTACTGAAAAGGTTGGTAGTGCAAGGCAGAAAATTTCTGCGCTTGATAATCTTGTAGAGCGACGTAAGTCTCGAGTTGTTGAGAGAGACAAAGTGGCCGAGCAGATTGGCATTTACAGTGAATTGTATGATGCTTTTGGTAAACAGGGAGTACCTGCAATGATTATCGAGGCAGCTGTTCCAGAAATAGAAAAGACGACCAACGAACTGCTTGGAAAGATGACCTACGGGAGAATGAATGTGCGATTTGATACCCAAAGGGCTTTAAAATCAGGTGATACCAGAGAAACGCTCGACATTAAAATCGCTGATGATCTTGGTACACGTAACTATGAGCTTTATAGTGGAGGGGAATCTTTTCGAGTGAATTTTGCTATTCGCATAGCTTTAAGCAAGTTGTTAGCACGGAGAGCTGGCGCACAGTTGCAGACCGTTGTGATTGATGAGGGATTTGGTACTCAGGATTCGCTTGGAAGACAGAAGCTCATTGAAGCTATTAATACCATTCAGGATGATTTTAAACGTGTTCTAGTGATAACACACATTGAGGAACTAAAGGATATTTTCCCTGCTCGAATCAATATATTGAAGACTTCTGAGGGATCTAAGATAGCTCTTGGTTAGATTTTGTTGATAGTGAAGCACAAAAACAAGTGTGGCGCTGTAGGCTTTCCTAAGCAACCTCCACTTTTTCCTCGGCAGGTACTTCATTCTTATTTTTCTTAGCTTTCTTTCTGTTGTCCGATTTTTTCTCAGATATTGCACTGAATTCCAGACCATTATCCTCAGTGGCATCTACATTCACACAATCCCCATTGCTGAAATCTCCACGTAGCATTTTCACTGACAAGGGGGACTCAATGTGTTTCTGCATTGCACGTTTCAGTGGGCGAGCTCCAAAGGCTGGATCAAATCCCTGATTGGCTAACCAGTCCCTAGCTTCTTCTGTAAGATTTACTGTGAGCCCATATTCTGCTAGCCTTTCTTGGATTTCATCCATTTGTAAATCTACTATTTTGCCCATGTCTTCTGCAGTAAGTTGTGAGAATATAATGATTTCATCAATACGATTAAGGAATTCGGGCCTAAATGTATCTTTGAGCGCCTTTTGAATTTTTGAGTCGTTTTCATCAATGGATCCATTCTTTTGGGAAAGGAATCCTACAGAGCCTGAACCGGAAGTAAACTCAGTTCCTAGGTTTGAAGTCATAATCAGCACTGTATTACGAAAATCAACAACACGTCCTTGACCATCGGTCAATCGTCCATCATCTAATATTTGAAGCAGTGCATTCCATACTTCGGGATGAGCCTTTTCAATTTCATCAAATAGCACAACTCGGTATGGACGTCGACGCACTGATTCAGTGAGTTGACCACCTTCCTCATATCCTATGTACCCCGGAGGTGCTCCAAATAGGCGTGACACAGTGTGTTGCTCTCGATATTCCGACATGTCTATACGTACTAGTGCATCTTCGTCATCAAATAGGAATTCTGCTAAGGCCTTTGCTAACTCTGTTTTACCAACTCCAGAGGCACCTAAAAATATGAAAGATCCTGTTGGTCGTTTGGGGTCTTTAAGTCCGGAGCGTCCACGACGTATGGCATCTGAAAGTGCACTTATAGCCTTCTCTTGAGCAATTATGCGTTGTTGCAGTCGTTCTTCCATATTAAGTAATTTCTCTGCCTCAGTCTCAAGCATCTGAGTGAGTGGTATTCCAGTCCAATTTGAAACCACTTCAGCTATATCTTCTGTATCAACTACCTCGTTTAACTGATGCTCTTGCTCCCATTGGCGACGCATGTCATTAAATTCTGATTCTATGCGTAGGCGTTCTGCCTTGCATTCAGCAGCACGTTGGTAGTCACGCTCGGTGCTAGCTGTGTCTTCATCAGACTGTAATTTGTCGATTTCCTTTTTCTTGTCCTTAAGTTCAGATGGTAAAGAATACAATGCCACTCTGAGTTTGGCAGCTGCTTCATCCATCAAATCAATTGCTTTATCAGGCAGTTTTCTGTCTGTGATGTAACGATGGGACAATTTTGTAGCAGCTATTAGTGCTTCTTCCGTGATATTTACCTTATGATGTTCTTCATAACGACTGCGCAAACCCTTGAGCATTGCAACGGTTTGCTCTATATCAGGCTCTTCAACAAAAACAGGTGCGAAACGACGTTCTAGGGCAGGATCTTTCTCTATGTGTTTTCTAAATTCATCTAGTGTAGTAGCTCCAACACATTGGAGTTCTCCCCGTGCTAAGGCTGGTTTGAGCATATTGCTAGCATCCATTGCGCCTTGTGCTGCGCCTGCACCTACAACTGTATGTAGCTCGTCTATGAAAAGTATTATGTCTCCCTGACCTTCCTGTATTTCTTCTATTGCTGCCTTGAGACGTTCTTCAAATTCGCCTCTAAATCTTGACCCTGCTATCATAGATCCTAGGTCAAGTGCTACAACAGTTTTGCCACTAAGAATTTCTGGCACATCATTGTCTGCTATTTTTTGAGAAAGACCTTCTAATATGGCTGTTTTCCCCACACCGGCTTCACCAATTAGCACAGGATTATTTTTGGTACGCCTCGAAAGAACCTGTATGACTCTCAATATTTCATCATCACGTCCAATCACAGGGTCAAGTTTTCCAGAACGAGCAAGTTTTGTGAGGTCACGGCTATATTTTTCTAGTACTTTGTATCTAGATTCTGCTTGTGGCGTTGTAACTCGTTGGCCACCACGCAATTCTTTAATTGCACTATGAACTCGATCTGGATTTACACCTGCTTCTGATAGTATGCGAGCCACATTCGTGTTTCGTTCCGACAATATAGATAGGAAGATGTGCTCTGTGGATATAAATTCATCTTTTAGACTATTGGCTTCTTCATTTGCCAAATCAATAATGCGTTTGACACGTGGTGTGATAAATACTTGGCCGGCGCCACCACCATATACTGCTGCCTTGGGACTGGCTCTCAAAACATCGTCGAGGCGTTGTTTGATCAGCTCATCTTCCACGTTTAGCATATCCAATATTTGAGGGATAACTCCTTCGGGTTGCTCGAGAAGTGCTAGGAGAATATGCTCGGTATCAACTTGATTATGGCCGTACCGCTGCAGAATTTCATATGCTCTAGCTGCTGCGTCCTGTGCACGTTCCGTAAAGCGATCGAATCTCATCATGTCAATATACCTATTTTTCTTTGTGTATTGATAGCGACATCAAGCAAATATCATCAAATTTCGTTTCATCTCTTTTATTATATACGTAATGTGTATACAAAACATTAGTCTTACCTATACAAAATGTTAGATATTATCATTGATAATCTTTTTTGTTCAATGAACTCATCCATTCGTGTCGCTCATAATTTATAATATTATCAAAACCATCGTATTCGAAGTGGTATATAGATGCTGGCGCACCATTTATCACGAGTGGTCCAACAACATGGATATTGTGCACTACTTCACTAGAAGTAAAAACCCAATCCATTTGTTTCCATTGCAACTCGCCTTCATCACATTCACATATTGTTTCAGATTGAACTTGAGCAGTGTAAAGTGCGAGTGTTCCGTGGATATTTTGAGAAAACCAATTAAGCAACCCGCCGAATCTAGCCTTAGTCAGTACTATACCAGTTTCTTCATGTGCTTCTCGTAAGCAAGCTTGCAAAGGAGTTTCATCCTTTTCAATTCTGCCTCCTACTCCATTCCAAAGGCCCTCATTAGGGGGGTTGTATCTAAGCAGCATCAGGATTTTTTCGTTGCTAGTGATAAAACAAAGTGTATGACTTACGATTGAGATATTCGTAAATTTATGCACTAGATTGCTCCAAAATATCTAGATCCGTCAATACATCTGACGAAGGTAGTAGCTTGGCTGGACCAGCAATTTGTCCTGGTATGATGTCTAGTTCTAGGTCGAGCAGGGAAATGTTATGCATTACTTCATCTTGATAATCTGAGTGAGTTAGAAAAACCGTACTTGGACCTGTATCGGTTGAGAAGTACACAGGAACATTTTTCGCTCGAAGTCGATGACACATTTGAAAGAGCAAAATATTTTCGGGTTCCCATGCAATCAATGGGTTGGACAAATTTGTAGTCATTGAAACTCCATGGAGGCGCATGCTATCTTTCTCAGCTAACTGTGCTACTAATTTCCAATCCAGTCTATAGATAGCATCAATACACTTCATAGTGTCTTGGACGCGATTCTCAATCCAATTTCTAAAAAAGGGACTGTACACGGCTGTTTTGTGTGCTTGATCCGTTACTAAACCTATGCTAGATTCTATAGGCACTGTAATCAAACACATATCATCTAATTGGTTTTCAGTATCAAGTCGGATAGCGAAGCAGTCGTCATGAGCAATGCCTGGGTAAGATAGCCAGAGGGCTAAACCACCTACAGCGCTACGACAAGCTGATCCAGACAAGAGGCGGGCTGTACTACTCACAAGCCTCAGGTCATTAGATGTTTCTGTGCCAAGCATAGCTGCTATAGCAGCTTTGGCTAGAGCAGCCCCTGCAGCTGCGCTCGTACCTAGCCCTTTACCATAACCCCCTCCTTTGACTACATTTTTTGAACGCACAGTTGCCCTGTCGTTACTACCTGCTAATTGACGTACAAAATCTAATATTTTTACAACTCTCTTGAGCTTGTTGCCATAAATTGGCTTTCCATTTATATGGAGATTGTCATGTTCTATTGCTTCATTAAAATCCACATGAGTAATTGTGTAGGCCGCGTCATTGTTAACGGAAATGCTGGGCATGTAAGCTGTACGCCATTCAGAGTCAGCAAGACCATGATATTTTAATACGCCCTGCATAGCATATGCTTTGGATGCAGCACTGCCGTTTCCACTAGATTTCCAGCTTTTGCTTGTAGGTTTAGGTGTCGGAATGTTGTTTCTATCCAATAATGATAGGATATCTTTGACAACATTTTTCATGTTAGACGAATACTCGTCGTAACCTGAGGGAATAAATGTGCTGACCGATTGTGCGAAGTTATGTTTATTATCGATTATTTCTTTCTCACTCATTACAGTTTAGACTTTGTACAGATTCTATTACATTTTTACTCAAAGTTGTCCTATTGTAGCTTAGAGTGTAAATGACAATAATTGTAATTAGTTAATGTGACATAGTTTTTTCAACAAAATTTTACTAAGAACTGGTGAATTTGCAGAGTGGACTTTTTGTAGTGCATTTTCAGTGTGATCCACATGGTTGTCTTTTGTTAGCTAATTACAACCATGTGGATCATCAATGCATTGATGGGTCTACGTTTTGTGACTTTATTCGCTTGGGACTACGAGCGTTTGCCCAACGTATATCATGAAAGGTTCTGATATATCGTTGGCTGCCGATAATGCATCTACAGACACTCCAAGCTTTTGTGAGATAGAAAACATTGTATCACCTGCATTCACTTCATATGTGTCAGATGATAAAGCATTAGCCGGGGCCATTATCGATGTTGCATTCTCATCTTCTACAGTATTGTTTTCTACAGGTGCTTGTTCTTCAATAGAAATTTCCGGTTGATTTGCACCTGGAATAACTAATTCTTGACCAGGGTAGACTTGCTGATTAGCACCTATGACAGGATTTGCTTGTAGTAAAGCTATTGGCGTAATATTGAACATACGGGCTATTTTGTATACCCAGTCACCAGATTGTACTGTGTATGTTCCAGGACCAGCTCCTACAATTGTTTCTGCCGTAGCTTCTGAGTTTTCCGTTACCGGATCTTCTTGTGTCATTGTTGCGGAATCAGCACTTTCTTCTAATTCGTCTACCACAGTAGTCTCAGGTGTGGTTTCACCGTCGGAATCAGATTGTTCCACAGTAGTATTTTCAGCATCTTGTTGCTCTTCGTTAGTATTGGTTGTTTCGTCAATATCATCATCGAGCAGTGCTTGCATGCTTGAGTCTGAGTCTTCCATACTGGTATCAGAGTCGCTCATTTCGTCAACTACGACTTCTTCAACAGTGGAATCGTCAGGCAATATACCTTCTGTGGCTGAGCGGTTGCAACCTATCAGCAACAATGATGCAACCAAGATTAATGAGAGCATCAACGCATAGTATTTTGAGTAATAGTGCTTCATAGCGCACCTCCTTACTGAATGAATACAAGCCGCTATCTATCTTACCTAACTAAATCCGGCCTGATACACATGGTAAACCAAACAATATTGCTTGGCATTACCATGATGGATGCAAGAGATGTGCCAACTGTAGTAGTAATTTAAAAAAGTTCTTTTAATTGTTGTCGTCAGGATTGATTGTTCCTGGCTGAGACATTTCTACTATTTCACCATGGTGATTTACCATAATGCGGAAGCCTAGCATACCAAGCCATTGCTTAGCTCCGCCAGGAAGACCTTGCTCCAGTAACATATCCATGTGATCATCAATATTGTTAAGTGAAGAATCGATCATGGCTTTGGTAAAGAGATCATCCTGTCCTGACATTTGCAGAGCACTATCACTGATTACGTCTTTATGGTTGATAATCTGATTACGTAACTCACTCAGTACAGCCCGGTCTATTTTGTCTGCAGATACGTGGCGGTGGAATCCATCATCATTTATTACGTAATGAGCTTCATTTCCTACATGAGTTGTACCTACTGTCTCATTAGACTCGCTTACTATTAGGCCGTGGAAGAGTGGTTGTCGACTCATTGTCAATTTTTCTCTGGGTGAAATTATATGTATACGGGTAATCTCTCACAAGTGATATCAAATCTTGCGTTGTCTTTTGATCAACCAGTCTTTTAGCACGTCAGGTAAGAAGCGTGCAAATATATCCGCTACAACTCCACTTATACCAATTCGGTAGCGTATACGCGGTTTCCTTGATGTTAGGGCATGTACTACTGCCCGCACAACTACTTCAGGAGTGCTCATAGATTGTTCGACATTATCCCCTCGTCTTAGCGCAGCTTCAAATGCTGGACCATAAAGTACTTTAGCTTTCTCCGGTAGTTTGTCAATCATCAATTTGGTAGCCTCTATCGATTTGCTCCATATGGGCGTAGAAATTGGTCCGGGCTCAATGACAGATACATTAATCTCCCATGGCATTAATTCTAACCTCATAGAATCTGACAAAGCCTCCAACGCAAACTTTGAGGCAGCATATGGACCGAGGAAAGGTGTAGCTACTCTACCACTTACAGAGCTCATATTAATAATACGGCCTTTAGCCTGACGTAATAGAGGGAGTAAAGCCTGAGTTATCGCTATATGACCGACAACATTAATTTCTAACTGTGATCGTAGTGCATCAATTGGAACAAATTCAAGAGGTCCAGCAATGACAATGCCAGCATTGTTAATGAGACCATATAGTCCGACAGACTTTAGTTGGGTTTCTATAATGTTGGTCGCTCTAAGGATGCTGTCAGATTTAGCTATGTCAATGTGAACAGTAGTCAAGCGATCGCTTGAAGCTTGTTGCAAAGATGCGGCATCAGTTTCAGTGCGTATGCCAGCAATTACTTGGAACCCCAGTTTGTCTAAGTGCAAAGCGCACGCTCTTCCTATCCCGGTAGATGCTCCTGTTATTACTATAGTCTTAGAATGCATTGATTGTGACATAGTCGTATTATGTCCACATGAATTTCAATTTCGTGAAAATCAGTTTATCATAATTGACAACATTAGCACCTAATGAGCCGAAAGTTTTACCGGTATGTTGCCAGGTGCTATACTCAAGTAAACAGTAATTGTATAGGAGCATTCAATATGCGCACGATTAGTTTTTTGTCAGGTGCATTATGTGGAGCAGCAGTTGGTGCTGTGGCGATATTGTTGTTTGCACCGACTTCAGGTAATGAAATGCGAAGAAGTGTGATGGTCAAGGTAGGTCATATTGTCGACAAGGGAAGGAAAAATATACTACAAGAATAATATTCCTCAATAAAATATATTGTTATAACGGCTTATATTCACACATGCTTTTAAATCAACAAATATTCCTTTAGTGTGTTTCAATATAATAACTAGCTAGTTCTGTAGTATATGGTGTTGTAGCAGCGACAACAATGGTTGTGCCAACATCAATTGCGAACTCTGCCTTCCCATCTTTTACTTCTACTTTAGTTACCTCTTGAGATTGTTTATTCACTAATTGTAGTGACCAGCTCTGTGGGAGTATGTTGTCAAATCTTACCCATCCATTGGATTGCCACCCGCCGTCCCCACCTTCGAAATCTTCCTTATAGCCTATCTCTTTAATGGAAATGTCATCTAACATAAAGCCCGGGTTGTTGATAGCAGCATCTGTTATATATTCGAATCTAATCAATATTGTTTGTCCTGCGAACTGACTTAAATTTACAGACTCTTGTACCCATTGCGGTTGTTGACCTCTGCCTGAATGGTCGTTATATCCCCAGCCTAGATTGTTTCCAGATGGATTGTAATCGGTACCTTGAGGGGTATCTATTATCTGCCAAGTTTTACCATTATCTGTTGATACTATCAAATATACATAATCATAATTATTTTCTAATGACCACCATGCCCAGTAGTTGAGTGTAGCAGTAGTAACGGCAGTCAGATCTACTGCCTTTGTGAGCTTTGTATCACTACTATCATGTCTATTACTCCAGAACATAAATTTACCAGAATGGGGATGCACATTTGCTACGCCAATTTGATTGGAGCCAATGAAAGAAACTTTTGTAGGCGTACTGCACACAGTTTCTATGTAGTCGGCCCCATATTGATGGACAGTTAGTTCGCCAGACAAAGAGTTGCAGTCCATGGTTTTATTTGATATTGCTAGTGGAGCATCCGGATAATTGTGATATCCATATCTACCATCTGACCATGAGGTGTCACCTATGTAATTTGCTATCAACCAATCTGCAAAAAATCTAAGCGCAGTTATAGGTTGTCCTGTGTTTGTGTCTAAGATGTTCATTTCTGAAAAAACTTTATTCATTGCTACAAACCCGCTATCGGTATGTGCTATCAAGGCGCGAGAAGTTTGCTCTCCGAAGCGGTCTAGCAAGTAATTTAGGAAAAGAAACGATGCTCCATAATGTGGTATTGAGTCTGCACTTCCGCCGGATGCACTCCATGCGTTTAGTTGTAAATCGGGGTTAGATGCAAATGCTTTATCTACAACCTGAGGTACGAACCCATTGAGCATTTCAGCTAATACTGAAGCGCCTTCATTAACCCATGTTTCTTCATTTGCATCATTAGCCCAGTGCACCATATGTTGTAATTCATGAGCCAATATGCTGCCCATGTCAGGATCATTTATGTTAACTGTATCTGCATTAATGTAGAACATCTCTTTTTCGTTGGAATATTGGTGCGCAAGTTTTGAGTACTCATCTGTTGATGCATAATATCCACCCACTGAATTGCCAAGTCCACCAGTATATAGAATGTATAGTCGTGTATCACCATCTACGCCTGGAGACCATTCTTGACCAAAAAACTTTCGAACATTGGGAATAATGTTAGTTTCAAAATTGTCCATGACTGACTCAAGTGCTACCATGTTGTTACGCACATCTAAGTTTGATTGTGCAAAGAAATACACTTCTTGCCCTCGAAAAACTAGTTCTGCGGTTACATCAAAGTGCTCGTCGGTGTCAAGATTTGTGGCGGAAAAAGTTATTTGATCATCGATGTTGTACTCGTCCAATGGTGCCCGAACTGTAAGAGGTATATGAGATTTGCCAAGTAAACGCATAGCAACTTCGCGCAAGTTATTTTCTGGTATTGTCATTTCCCTGATTATTTGTAGAGTATCCTGATTTGTGAGTTCAGAAGAAGGTTTTGGAGTGGATGTTAGTCTGGCAGATGATTGATTATTTGATTTAGACGTCATTAAAGAATCCTGTACCATTACCTCAGTAGCAGTTGCTTTGCTGATAGGTGTTGGCACATTTGTTTGGTATGTTTCGCTGACGATTTCACTAGTAACTAAACTTGATTCATGTTGCACTATAGTTGCGGTATTATCGAGTTTAACAGTTACTGATTTATTAAGTGGCATACATGCAGTGCTGACCGTAGTCAATATTATTGCATACGATATTGTTGATGATATCTTCACTTCAATGTTCATGGGTGCAAGTACTGTGAGTGGATTACTGTAAATGAAAATATATTTCCACAATGGTTTTGAAGGCTACCATGCGCTGTGATTTTACATGATATGCATACTATATCATTATATGTGGTTAGTGCACATATTAGTATTGCAGATATAATCTAGCTATGATTACTCACAACTTCATTTTAGTAACCGTCTATTGTTATAAATGTATTATACAAAGTGCATATTAGCGAACTTTCTCTAACTAATTTTCGAATATATCGTCATTTGGAAGTAAATTTACCTTTAGGGCATTTGATCTTAGTAGGTAGTAACGCACAGGGCAAGACAAGCTTGCTCGAAGCAGTTCACTATCTTGCTGGAGCCAACTCTCCTCACAAAGGTAGTCACCGTCAATTACTTCATTGGTTGGCTATGCAAGAGGACCCCCAGCCTCATCTGAGGATTTGTGCTGAAGTGGTCTTGAAAAATGAAACACGTAAGGTAGATATTAGACTGCAAATTGACAAAAATGGTAAAGATCGAGAGCCACGTATGACAAAACATGTGTTTGTTGATGGATTGAAGATGAATGTAAGTTCTTTGAGTGGAGTTGTCAATGTTGTTATGTTTCTGCCTCAAAATATGGTGCTAGTGGAAGGTTCTCCCAGAGATAGACGTAATTACCTGGATACTACTATTTCTCAAGTGGATTCTGTGTACGCAAATGCTGTGCGTGATTATGCCAAGATTCTTACACAGAGAAATGCACTATTAAAAAAATTGCAGGAACGACAGGACACGATGCTTGAAGAGCTTGAATTTTGGGATGAACAACTATGTGAAAAAGGATCAGTTGTTGTTGCTCGGAGAGCTCGTGCATTATCGGAAATACAGGACTATGCTACTAATATTCATAGTGAATTGACTAATGATTCAGAATATTTGCAACTGAAATATTATCCTAGCTTTGATCTTAATCAAAGTCAGGATAATCAACTCACATTAGGTCTTGACGAATCGTTTGCAGGCACTACAGTTTCAGCAGATGAGATGGTAGCACTAATGAAGGATAACATTGTTAAGTTACGTAAGGATGAGAAACGAAGAGGAATGACATTAGTCGGACCTCATAGAGATGATTTTCGATTTGAAGTTAGCGGAATTGACTTGAGCCTTTTTGGTTCTCGTGGACAGGGTCGTACAGGTGTACTGGCACTAAAACTTGCTGAAATGGAGTGGATGCGAGATCGTAGTGGAGAATGGCCAATTCTATTGTTGGATGAAGTACTTGCAGAATTAGATTTGCAACGGAGGAAGGACCTGTTGCAGCGTGTCCACGAAGCCGAACAAGTGATTATGACAACTACAGACCTAGATATGATACCTGAGCAATCTCAAGCACGGGCGTGCATTTGGAATGTGGCGCGAGGCACATTATCATCAGCTAGTTAACTGTAGTGATTTAAATTAACGGACGTTTCTTAGGTATCCCTGGACGACGTGGATATTTATGCGGAGTTGCAGACATCTTTTGCATTACGATCAAGTGTCTGGTTTCGTGAATGCCAGGTAAATCTACAGGTACTATCTGATCTAGACTGCCTCCCAATTTGGACCAAACTGACGTTGCTCGTGAAATTTCCGACTCAGACACTGATGTTGTTTGCGCTAGACAGTATCCAGGCACACGAGTTAATGGTAACAAATACTCTGCTAGTACCGGTAGACTGGCTACGGCACGGGCAATAGCCCAGTCATAATGCTCTCTATGTTCATAATCTTGGCCGAGCTGTTCAATTCGCTTATTTAACACTCGGGCATTAGATAATCCGAGTTCTCTAACGATCTGCTTCATGAATATACACTTCTTCTCTTTCGATTCTACAAGAGTAACATCAATGTTGGAACTTATAATTGCTAAAGGTATTCCTGGGAATCCTGCCCCTGAACCAACATCAACTAATTTGATACTTGCATGCTTGCCTGCTATATTGTGAAGTGGTAGAAGGCACGATAATGAATCCAGAAAATGTTGTACCAATATGTCCTGACTGTCGATTATTCTAGTTAGATTGATGTTCTCATTCCAACGTCTCAATTCTGTTTCGTAATAGTGGAATGCATCCACTTGTAACTTGGTCAGATTTACTCCTACTAACTCAAGTACCAGCTGTCTCAGTTTTGCCATGATTGTAAAATCAAGTTTACTCTACTTGGATGTACCCATACTACAGAACCCAACTGAACTGCTTTAGCCCCTGCTCGTAGAAGTGTCTGGACTTGGTCATTGTTGTGTGCATCCCCCGCAGCGATTATAGGCAAGCTCATTGTCTGAGACAGTTTTCTAACCAATGTTAGTATTATTCCAAAAGTGTTAGCTCCATACATTCGGCCCTCAAACCAGGATGTTTTATCCGGTATCGTCGTTCTGGCTGGGGCGGTGACAGTAATGGCTTGTGCTCCATAATCTTGGGCTAGTTTAGCAAACGTTTCTGGATTTTCAAATGGAACTTTAACTATAATAGGCAAAGAACCTTTTGCTGCTTTGGCTATTATAGCGGCTGCATGATTAGGGTTTTCATGATGGTGAAATCCAAGTTCAATCCCCAGTACGTTGTCCTGTTCTTCAAGTTGGTATATGCATTCGTTTACTTCATCTGGATTGTCTACTGCTAGATGCACTATTATAGGGCACGAAAATTTGCTCCACTTCTTTCCAAATTTCAGTAATGCTTTGTGTATACCAGGATTGGGCAATCCGGTATGCAGTACTATTCCAGGGTCGATTTCTCGTATTTGTACACCTCGAGCAGGCTGGCGCGGATATGCTGTAATAGGGTTGGTTATCATTGCTCCTAATAGATGCATGTTGATTACTTTTGAATACTCATCTACAAATCCCCAGCACCCAGACTCAGCAATAAATGGACTATTCAATGTCAAACCTCTTTTGTGTCCAGGAGCTAGTTCAATCTGAGTGAGATTAGCGGGTAGATTACTGACCATATTAGTGTTGGCAAATTAGCAGAATGTAACTAGCGGCTCCAAGTCTTGTGTTTTGTCCTATGTTACTCAATTTCTAATTTCAATTCGGACAATTTAAAGAAAGGACCTTGCTTACAAGCTAATTTCCATCCTGACTTAGTATAAACAGTGCATCCATGACAGGCTCCAGCACCGCAAGGCATCATAAGATGACAAAGAACATGAATGTTGCTGGATATTGGGTCTAGCAACTTATGGATAATTGTTCCGGGCTTGAAATCCATTAATGTTTGTTCTGCCCATTCAAAATGGTTTTCCAAGAGTGGCTTCAGTTCACCTGTATGAACTTCAATTCTTGGATCAAGCGATTCCAATGGGTATTTGCATGATATCAAAAATGTTACGTCCATGCCACATGTCAGAGCTAGTTGTGCGAAAGGCAGCAATTTGTGTGGGCTCGTATTGGCTACAAGCAGTAGATTTCTGGCAGTTTTGTTAAGGGATACAGGTTGACCACAAGGACCAATTAGTTCCACTTTTGAGCCTAGACTTAGGTTTTGAGATTGTTGGTCTTCATTTTTTATTTCGATTGTAAAGCTGTTACTCTCGGTAGTCGTCGGAAATACAACTGTATTCACATATGGGTAGATGGTTGCCCAGAATCTGGCTAGCATAAATTGTCCAGGAAGTGGAATGTGATCGGAATGTAGTTTGGCTTGGAATCTATCATTTCCGATTGTAATAAGATCTGTGCATCTACCGGTACTAAATCTCATGCTGGCATGATAGCACAAATGTGGGCTTGTGCAGTTCACGGTCACTACCAGCATATTATGATATTATGATAAAGCGATAGTTAGAATTGGCTCATGCGATTAAATGAGATGGAAGACTTGGATTACAGCATTGAACCTATGGACAATCTAGGGGTAGGACTTTGTGTTACTTGTAAGTATATAAGAGTAGTTTCAAGTGATCGAGGATCTTATTTTGTGATGTGTAATTTGGCAAGACAGGATAAGAAATATGACAAATATCCTATACTGCCAGTTCTCAGTTGTAATGGTCATACTGTCGCTATTCAACCAGATGACTAAACGAAATCTATATAGTTGGGAGCAACAAGAAGCTGAGACTGTATTTTCCGCGTCTATAGATTACCAGAGGATAATTGTCCATGAAGGCGTACGTTGGACCAATGTTGTAGATGATTGGTCTCGTAGTCTGCGATGTATTCCTGCTCGTCCTCACTACCAACAAAATGCTATAGCTATTGGTTTTCACTGCTACTTTCCTGTGTGTCTCCCGACCACATGTTTGGTAGGGAATGATAATTTCAGATTGTCTATGGGCTGGTTAATTCATGAGCTTGTCCACGTGTGGCAATTCCAATCTATGGGATGGAAGTATTTGACCAGCACATTAATAGCACATATTCGTGAGGGAGTTGATGTTTATGATTATGGAGGAGTTGCAAATCTTGAAAAATTACGTTTGGATGGTGTTAGCCTTAAAGACTACAATTTGGAACAACAAGCAGCAATATTACAAGATGCTTATCTGAATATTTATGACTCAGATTGCAGTAGTGTATGGGGTGCATTCATAGCTGATGTCAGATGATATGTTGCCGATATGGTTGCCCTAATTGTTAGGTTGCGGTAAAGTGCAGTAATGAATATCTTAATAACTAACGACGATGGAGTAACATCAGTTGGACTACATGCTTTAGCAGATTCATTAAGAGAAGTGGGAGATGTTACAGTTCTGGCACCTAACCGTAACTGGTCAGTGTCAGGACATGCGAAAACTCTTGACGAACCGCTGAGATTGCGTAGTGCTTATCTTCCTGATGTTAGCAATGCATTCACAACAAATGGTAGTCCCGCTGATTGCGTAGTGCTTGGACTTCTTGGAGCTCTAAAGAAGCCTATAGACCTCGTAGTTGCCGGTATCAATACCAGTAATAACTTGGGTTATGACGTTAGCTATTCTGCCACAGTAGCTGCCGCTACTGAAGCGGTGATAATGGGTGTACCTGGCATAGCTATATCTACCTTATTTCATGAAGATATAGGATATGGTCCTGCGGCTCAAGTTGGATTGCAGGTGGTGAGACAAGCAGTGCAGCATGGTTTGCCACCTGCGACTCTACTGAATGTGAATGTTCCTACTATTACTCTTGATCAGATGAAAGGTTTCGAGATTACTAGACAATGTGATAGTGGTCATCATCAGGATGATTTGGTGCAATACGAAGATCCTTACGGAGAGACATATTACTGGATAGGTGGAAAGCCGTTCAACAATCCAGAAAAAATAGGAACGGATATTGGCGCTATTGCCAACAACTATATTTCAGTCACTCCTTTGAAGATTGATAGAACATCAAATTCATTTATCTCTGATCTAAATGATTGGGTTTTGGAAGTTCCAATTGATCAGCTTTAATACTAGTTAATAACATTGTAAGTACAACTACTAAAAGACATTGTATGTGAAATCGAACTGATAGAACTGGAGGCACAACTATATGTCAATATCCCCTAATGATACTTTGTTACCGTCAGATGACAAACGCGCCTGGCGTTCATGGGCCTTATATGACTGGGCTAATTCAGCATTTGCCACTACAGTTATGGCCGGTTTTTTCCCACTATTTTTTAAAGCATATTGGGCGAATCCTAATAATCCAAGTGAAAGCACATATATTCTTGGGCTGTCTAATTCAATTGGTTCTATAGTTGTAGCTGCTTTGGCGCCGTTTCTAGGTGCCATTGCCGATAAAGCTGGTGCCAAAAAGAAATTCCTTGCTCTGTTTGCTTTTCTGGGCATAGTAATGACTGGTGGGCTTTGGATGGTACAGCAGGGTCAGTGGCTTATGGCAGTACTGGTATATGCTGTGGCGGCAATCGGCTTTTCTAGCAGCAACCTGTTTTACGACTCGCTTTTGCCGGTAATTGCTCGCAGAGAAAAAGTGGACTATGTATCTGCTTTAGGGTTTGCTTGGGGGTATATCGGCGGCGGATTGCTTTTTCTGATAAATGTCATAATGTATCTACAGCCCGAACTGTTTGGTATTCCCGATGGATCTACTGCAATCAGAATTTCATTCGTAACTGTGGCCATATGGTGGGCAGTTTTCTCAATTCCGGTCTTCCTTTTTGTAAAAGAGCCCACTAAGCATGATTCTGTTGGTGCACTGGAAGCTATATCTTCTGGATGGAAACAACTTGCAAAAACTATAAGTGATATTAAGCATATGAAAGTGGTAGGGATGTTTCTGTTAGCGTATTGGTTTTATATCGATGGAGTAGATACTATCGTAAGGATGGCAGTTTCATATGGGACTGATCTCGGTTTTGATAGTAGTGCACTAATCACAGCTTTACTACTTGTACAATTCGTGGCCTTTCCAGCAGCACTTCTGTACTATCGTTTTTCCAATGTGGTAGGAGTTAAGCCTGCCATTATGTATGCTATCGGTGGTTATGCTGTAATAACATTTCTAGCTTATTTTATGAATGCAACTTGGCATTTCTATACTCTGGCCGTAATGATTGCTCTTTTTCAGGGTGGTATCCAAGCACTTAGTCGAAGTCTTTATACTCGCATCATACCGACTGAAAGATCAGCTGAATTTTTTGGGTTCTACAATATGTTCGGCAAGTTTGCGGCAGTCATGGGTCCTTTCTTGATGGGATATGTGACTCTTATGTATGATAATCCGCGTTTTGGCATACTTTCAATTTTAGTGTTGTTTATGTTGGGAGCATTCTTTTTAGCTAAAGTTGACGTAGCCAAGGGAGAGCAGTTAGCTAGAGATTACCTGACTAACTAAATGTAGTGCATATCAAGTTTGAGCAAGCATTAAAGTATTGAGATACGGAAAGGTTATTTATGTTTGGAAAATATACAGATAAATATCTTATAGGCATTGTGGTTGGTTCTATAGTGCTTGTTATAACTTCGATGTTTATGGTGCAATCTATGCCAGAACCATCTTACAAAGATGGAATTTCACCTGAAAGTGTTGCGCACAATTATCTTTTAGCTTTGCGTCAGGATGATTATGTACGTGCTTATGGCTATCTATCTATGCAGTTAGATGGTTATCCTCAAACTGCCGATGAATTTGAGGATTTGGTTTTGAATAATGCTTGGGACTTCAGGATTGATGATAATGACAATGTGCAAACTGAAGTCATTGAAGTTGATATTGAAGATGATAGAGCCGGGGTTTTAGTGCGGGAGACAACTTTCTACTCAGGGGGAATTTTTAGTGATGGGTATGATTCATCTACATTTCGTATGACTCTTCGGCTTGATAATGAAGTTTGGAAAATACGCTCTGCGTCGCAATATTGGTCAAATTGTCTGAGTGATTCTAGTGCATGTTAGCTATATTTGCGATAATGGCGTGCGATGAGTAGTGTACGTCGTTGGTACTTGTTTGCAGTTTGCGCTGTAAGTATTCAGTCAGTGGCTTGGGCAGCAATTGTACTGTTGCGAGGTCTCCTTAATCCCAGGCTTCAAGCAGATTTTGAATTGATTTCGGTACAAATTGCTGTAATCATAATTGGCCTACCAATTTTTTTGTGGCATTGGGGTAGAGCGCGCGATCATTTTGTGAATCAAGCTGTGGATGGAGTAGTAGATGTAGGACCTGCACCAATATATTTGTATTTAATGTTGTTGGGATTGATTGGACCTATTGTTGCCAATGCGATTACTCTGTTGGTTGCTTTATATCACATAATATTAGGATCGTCCTCGAAGTTACTCCCAAATGGTATGGATTCATCCGAAGCTATTATCAGCTCTGTTGTTGCTTTGCTAGTGCTATCTATCTTGTCACTCTATTTTCGAAGACAGGAACGTGAAGAAATTGATTTAGATAGTAAAGAGAGTCAGGGGAGTGTTGCAGATGTAAGGCGCGGATATTTATTCTTACTAAGTATTACGGGTCTATCACTTACAATTTACAGCTTGATAGGGCTACTGGATTGGATGTTGTTGCAGTTATTTGTGGACCAGACAGTTACTACGCTTACTAATGCTGCTGCAATTGTGGGAAATGAAGTTGCTCGTCTATTGGTTGGCTTAATTCTCTGGCAATTGTCATGGGGTCGAGCCCAAGCTTTGTACCATTCTGGCTTACGAGATGAGCAAGAATCATCGGTGCGCAAGCTGTATCTCTACGTTTTAGTGTTTGTAGGCTCACTGGCAGTTGTTACTACTACAGCCACTGTTTTATCAGGTGTTCTACGTGCATGGCTTGGATTGGTTAATGATGGTGAAATTCACATAGCTGTTAGTTCGATAATTGGTTTTGGCATAGTGTGGTCATATCATGCGTTTGTTTTGCATCATGATGCAAAACAAACGCATGATACATACAAAGAGGCGTACATTAGAAGGATTTATAGATATTTGCTAGCAACCATTGGTTTTGCTGTTGTACTGGTTGGTCTAGGGGGTGTGATAGATGTAATTATTCGCATGATATTTGAACAGAGATTAGGGAATCTACTGCGTGAACAAGTAGCTAATGTCTCAGCTGCTCTGATGGCTGGACTACCAATTTGGTTATTATCATGGCGAAAGATACAGGAAGCATCCAAAGCTGACAATGATTTGGCTAAACTTGAGAGGACATCTGCAGTTAGAAAGGTTTATATTTATTTTTTCCTCTTTGTAGCCACAATGACCGTCCTCGCTAGTGGAGTTGCCATAGTATCTCAATTACTCAATATATTTTTGGGAAACGCTTCGACAGACAATTTAGCCAATCTACTAGCTCACGCTATTTCTTATAGCTTAATTGCTGTTGCGGTTTGGTTATATCATCGCGCTCTTCTAAATGAAGATCGGATTCACAATATTGATGACCAAAAGCAAGTTGGAATGAATGGGGGTAGGGTGGTGATTTTTATGCCTGACGCCGATGATATTGGTGTTAGTCTGAACTCCACATTGGGTTTACAGTTTCCTGAGATTACCATAGCGTTGACCTATAGTGCAGAAGATCTTGCTGATTTGTCAGCTGCTGATGTGGTTATCGCTCATTCTGACGATATTGGTGCTGTTGCAAATACTAAATCTCGTAAGTTGATAGTACCTTCTATTCCTAGTCATGAGTGGAACTTTATTGGAACATCTTCTAGGTCAACACAGTCACAGATCAAAGACTGTATGAATGCCTTGCGACAAATTGTGTCTGGAGAAGAGATAAAACCATCACGTAGATTAAGCGGATGTGTACTTGCGGCATCAATAGTAGTTGGTGTCGTAATTTTATTGTCATTTGTGATGCCGTTTATTATGTTTGTCACTGGGATGTGATGAGCTTATAGTAAAACCTACTTTTTGGAGAATAATGTGAGTAGATCTATCGGATTTATTGGTTTAGGTGCAATGGGTACAGGTATGGCTCTGAATCTTCTTAGAGCTGGGTTCGAACTACATATATGGAATCGTTCTGCTAGTAAGATGGATACACTATTAGAGGAAGGTGCTATTTTTGCAGCAAATCCATCGGAACTAGCTAATTCTTCCGAAATATCTATTATATGTGTCAGTGATACTCCGGATGTGGAATCCGTAGTACTTGGTCATGATGGCATTATTCATGGAGTGCAGCCGGGTTCTTTAGTAATTGATACTAGTACCATTAGTCCTAAAGCAACACGTAATATTTCAGCACGACTAAGGGAAAGTGATGTGCACATGTTGGATGCTCCTATAAGTGGGGGTCCCGAGGGTGCTGCGAAGGGTAGTCTTAGTATTATGGTGGGTGGTGACACTGATCAAGTAAGACGCGCTATGCCTGTTTTGGAAGTTATGGGTGACAATATTACTCATGTAGGCAATTCTGGTGATGGTCAGTTGGTTAAGTTGGTCAACCAGATTTTAGTGGTGGGTAATGCACTTGCAATGAGTGAAGCTTTGCTTTTTGCACAAGCTGCTGGTCTTGATTTGAATAAAACTTTAGAAGCTGTTTCTAGTGGGGCTGCCGGGAGCTGGATGCTGAGCATGCGTGGCCCACAAATTCTTGCACGTGATTGGAGACCTGGTTTTACAATAGATCTGCAGCAAAAGGATTTGCGCATAGCATTAATGGCGGCTGATGAACTTGGAGTACCGGTTCAGATCACCAGCATAGCATTTCATTACTATAGGTTACTACAAGAGCAGGGATTAGGATCGGAAGGTAATCATGCTTTGATTAAGGCTTTTGAACGTCTTACTAATATAGTCGTGGGTGCTCACTTGTGACCCAGGTATTCACCTGTGTGGTTTGTGATTCCCAACTATTGGGTTCGGCATGAGAGCAATTCAGGTTGTAGATGATGAGGCAAGAACATTAGTATGGGGAAATGTCTCAAATCCAGTATGTGGTAGAGAGGAAGTTCTGGTAGATGTATGTGCTGCTGCTCTCAACCGTGCCGATCTATTACAACGTGCTGGTAAATATCCTCCTCCTTCTGGAGCTTCGACAATATTGGGGTTAGAGATTGCTGGCAGGATATCTATGCTAGGTGATAAGGTGCATGACTGGGAGTTAGGTGATCGAGTTTGTGCTTTGCTGCCAGGTGGTGGATATGCTGAGAGCGCAGTAGTGCCTGCGGCAATGCTTATGCCTATTCCTGAGGATTGGAGCTATGAACAAGCAGCTTCTCTGCCAGAATGTTTTTTGACAGCTTTTGCAAATATTTATATTGAAGCTGGATTGGAATCTGGAGAATCTCTTCTTGTACATGGCGGTGCAAGTGGTGTCGGCACAGCTGCTATTCAGCTTGCATCTATCACAGGCAATCCTGTCTTTGTGACAGCGAGTAGCTTAGAAAAGGTGACTGCCTGTACACAGTTAGGGGCTGATTTGGCAATTAATTATCGGAAATATGATTTTGTTGAACAAGTACATAGCTATACTAATGGCAAGGGTGTAGATGTGATTATGGATATAGTTGCTGGAAGCTATATGGAGCGTAATATAAAGATATTGAAATCTCAAGGACGATTAGTGGTTATAAGCACCTTGGGAGGAGTCCGTGCAGAAATTGATTTGGGTGAGTTAATGAGACGACGAGCACGGATTATAGGCTCCGTTTTACGTAGTCGTTCCATTCTAGAGAAGATTGAAATAAAACAGCGCTTCATGGACTTATTTTGGCCTCATGTTGTTTCGGGCAAAATATTGCCAGTAATTGACTCGATATATCCTGTTGGTCAGGCCATGTTCGCACATCAGCATATGCAGGAAAATAGAAACATAGGCAAGATAGTGCTAAAGATACAGTGATTAGCAACAAATACTCCTCGAGATGGTCAAAACAAACAGTGCTTTACACGTGTCTAGTAGCTGTATTGTTACTGAGTTTTGGCCTCCGCTTATTTAGGATACAGCATCATAATATCTGGGGTGATGAAGCATTTAGTATAGCTTTTAGTAAGCAAGCGCTAAATTTGGTATTGTCATCTGGCGCAGAAACCCACCCGCCTTTATATCACGCCTTGTTACATATATGGATGTCTCTTGTGGGAGATAGTATGTTCTCGCTGCGCTATTTTTCTGTTTTACCCGGTGTGACTATCATAGCAATTGTTTTTGCGATAGGACGTAGATTGATGGATGATCAGATTGGTCTAATAAGCGCTGTGATGATGGGGGTTTCTAGTTTTGCTGTTTATTATAGCCAGGAAGCAAGAATGTACTCGTTGGTTGCATGTTTCTGTGCAATAGCATTATATGGTCATCTACGATGGGAGCTGAGACATAGTAGTAGATGGCTAATCGCATTTGTTGTAAGTATGCTAGCAGCTGTTTTTACTCATTATTATTCGTTTCTTGTTTTACTAGCCCAGAATATGTATATGTTTCAACAGCGTAAGAAAAATTTGGAGCAATGGCGCAAATGGATGTGGGTTCAGGCAGTTATATTCATAATATATATGCCATGGGCTTTGACTCAGCTGGATTTTATAACTGCTAAAGCAAGTGCCCGATGGCAGGAGCTTGGTATTGGTGGTATGAACACTGTCTGGGTTGGAACCCTGATGGCTTTTGGTGTTGGAGAAACTGTTGCAACATATGGGCAATGGTTAGGTATGCTGTTGTTGATTCCACTGGCTACAGGGCTACGAAGCAGCAGTTCTGGCACTCAACAACGGACTGCAGTTTTTTACTGGTTGACTGTGCCATTGGTCGCTGCATTTATAGTTGCACCACTGATGCCTTTTTATTATTCACGCTATCTTATTGTTGTACTACCTGCGTACTTATTACTTTTGGCAAATGGTTTTAGGTCCAATAACACCCTATTAGGGGGTTCATGGCTAATTTTGTTTGCAGTCGTTAATGTGATGTCCCTAAAAAACTATTTTTACGACCAACAATATGCCAAAGGTGGTTATGGAGATCTAATAGCATACATTCAAGATCATCGTACAGATGGGGATGGGATTCTATTACAGAATGGTGCTCAGGCACCTCTATATGAATACTATCAGATCCCAGAAATGAAATCATATAATATGCCTCCATGGGATGATTCTGAGATGCAGCCATTGCTAGAACTGGTTAGTTCTCAACATCAAAGAATTTGGCTAATTATGTATGGTGATGCAGCGGGTTATGATCCCGAACACATGTTAGAAGGATGGTTGCACCAGCGTGCATTTCGCTCATATCATGGTGATTATGTTGATGGTAGCCTTGATTTGTTCGTACAGAGTGAGATTGTGCCCGGCAGCGTGCCCGAGGTACGCTTCGGCGACATGATTGCACTCATCGGGTTTGGTCATGCTGAGAGTGTGCCCACACCAGGAGGCACGCTGCCGGTTTCGCTAGCGTGGCGGGCACTGCGCTCGATGGAGCTTGACTATACCGTGTTTATACATCTTGTGGATAGAAATGGCAAATTGTGGGCGCAGGCGGATAGCCAGCCCGTGGGCGGAACGCACCCGACTTCGAGTTGGCAGCTGGGTGAGACCGTGATTGACCGTGTCGCATTGCTGCTGGCCGCTGAAATGCCGCCCGGTGAATACCGGCTACAAGCAGGTTGGTACGAGTTGGCTAGTATGGAGCGATTACCTGCATCCGGTAAGGATAATATGTACGACAGGGTAGATCTTGGAATCGTTGAAATTCCATAAAACAAATAATAGATTATTAGTAATGCTAGATCATGTTACTGATATGTAGATTTCAATCCAGGCATTTATAGCAATTGCAAGAATTGCCTTTGGCGCTGGAATTAATGTTGCATCTAGACATAATTAGAGTATAATCAATTCAGGAAAGTCTTTAGAGGTTGACTGCGACATAATTATTCTGAAATAACTTTATTGACGTGTCGATTGGTCACGTTGTTCAAAAAGGGATTTAATGTCAAAAAATAGTCTTGCATTCTGCGCTCATCTGAGTATTATGATGGGCGATTTGCGTTTCAAGCATTTGATTCGTCTGTGTCTAGCATTAATTGGTGCGTTAATCCTCTGGGCAATGTTTGCTCCGCTGCCAGTATATGCTTCAGACTGTGGCCCTGGTCTCGTGCAGTGTATTGATACGGTAGGCGACATTACTAGCGTGCCCATTACGGTAGCGGGCACCTGCGACGATCGAAATAATTGGAACAAAGACCATTATGGTTTGGGTGTCCGGGTGATAGGCGTGGACAATGACTTAAACCATAGTTTAGGGTTCACGCCGATGTCAGGTGCGGTCTCGACTACGGATGATGCGGGAGGCTCAGATGGGCGGACGGATTGGGAGTTAGAATGGGCTCCGGTCTTCAACGGGATATTCAAGATACGGCTCGATTGTTACAACGATACAGGGTTCTCCTCCGTTACTTCAGATAATTTCACAGTCAACGCTGCGGGCAATTACTCCAACTTCAATGTGGAACCCACCAACGCTGGGGCCGGTTGGATAGCAATGGTGTTGGCGCCCGGGAAAAAAGAAACTATTGCCCCTGTGGCAACCGGCGACCTGGTACTCGTTATTGAGGACACAAATTCGGATAGTGAATCTGACGCCGAGTCTGTTGATGAAGTCTTCCCGGCTGGCACCGAGTTTACCCTATCGTACGACATGCCACGTATTGATCCTCTAAGGTCACCTCGTAGGACACCATACGCGCTTTTCTGCATGGCGGATTGTCAGTCGTGGTCGTACAGCGAGCCTACGCTGACCGCTACCGTCAAGACCGTTCGGCAGGTAAAGTCAAACGGGGATGTACGTGAATCATCCCTGGGATTTATTACCTCGCTTGCCTCCTCAATGGAGGTAGTGGAAGGCTCCCACTTTTCTGGTATCGGTGTGCATTATTCTGATATGTCATCCACTGATCCCAGAGTGCTCTCGAAGAGGACTGGCTATTCGGTAAATGGTTTCACAGGCACTACCGCGACCTTCAAGATGTTCGCCCCATTCTCGGTGTTAGATTGGATGGGCATAACCAACCCGATGGAACAGTGGACCGGTTTCTTGGGCGATGATGTCTCTAATGCGAACGTTACCAAAACTCGGATTGCCGGCGGATGGCTTATGGAATTTGACTTCACCTTTGCTTCGAATAAGAAACCAGGATCCGGACCACCGCCGCCGGCTGAACCGAACAATAGCGGCTACTGGGCAGAGAAGTTCTCCGGCGTTGTCTTCGATGATTATCAGGGTCTGAATGTCTCTACTGGCGGCAACAGTTTCAGCGGTGGGGCGGACTACATCACGTTCTCCGGTGACACAATCTGCATCGAGCCACCAGTGGGATTCAGCGCTACCGGCTTACATGTGAACCAATCCACCTGGTATTCAGGCGCGAGTTGCTACACCAGTACGGACGGTGCACGCGTGGATTTTGGTATTTCACAGGTACCGACAGCGGCACCAACAGCAGCTGCTACGGCAACTCCGATTGGTCAGGCACAGGGTACAGTGAGCTCTAGTGGAGGTACAGTTAGCAATGTTAGCTCTGGTGTAACGCTTACTTTTCCGTCTGGGGCTGTACCTGATGGATCTATAGCGACCATCAGCCCTCTTACTGTTGGAGAGACACCTACTATAGGTGCTGGTTTTTCTCTTGTGGATACGGTAGTTGAAATCATAGTACGTGATGCTGGCGGAAACACACTAAGTGATTTTAGTGCGAATCCGGTACGGATGTGCTTTGACTATACTGCCGGACAATTACTTGCTGCTGGTGGGGATACTACTAATCTAGAGATAGTACGGAACCCTGGGTTAACTGATGAAGGTGCTATAACATCTAATCGTGCCGTGGATAACGATGCTCAGCAGATCTGCGTAGATGTCACTCAATTTTCTACCTGGGCAATGGCTGCACGTGTACCAACTGCATTACCGGTCACGGGCACTATGACATATTTATTATTGATCTCCGGTGTTGTTGCAGTTGTGCTTCTACTTAGTGGCGGTGTAGCACTACAGTGGCGACGTAGACATCGTTCCTAATTGCACAAAGTACATATATATTTCCCATTTGCACCACAGTATTTTTACTGAATGAGTCTGTTGACGTTTTTTGGTAAAGGAAGCCTGGGTCTATGTAATCTTGTTGCTAGACTGTTGATAGTACTATCTGTAGTAATTTCTCTCGCTTGTTGTAGTTCTGCCGAACTATCTGAATCGTCCATTGTAGTTGTTAAAAAGGACCTGATGGCACCTGCAATCACAGTAGTGACTCAGACTCCCTTACCTGTTGCTATAGTGTCAACTCCGCCTGTATTGGATTCGGAAGATGTACATACTACAGTTGGTACAAGCAATGTACTAACTGTTACTGCAACTGCCATCGTATCAGTAGAGGCCACACTTGAGCCATTCATTTATGAGGTATTGCCTGGAGACTGGCTAATGAAAATAGCTCAAAAATTCGGATTGGCATTGCAGGAACTAATCGAAGCTAATCCCACTGTAAATCCCCAGAACTTACAACCTGGCGAACGTTTGGTTATCCCAATCATTGGTAGTCGATTACAGGAAATTGATGAACCACTATCTGAATCTCAGGAGAGCAGCTTTGTATCCGTTCCAAGTGAGCTTGCTGATTTGGCATCTCAAGAATTTGGTGATGAATTACCACTACAAATCAGCATTCCTGTTATAGGTATTGAGGCAGAAGTGGTGCCAGTAGGTTGGCACACTGAAATGTCATCTTCGGGCAAAAGGGTGCTATGGCACTCTCCGGGTAATGCTGCAGGCTTTCTTGTTAGCAGTTCTATACCCGGTACTGGCAGCAATGCAGTTTTCTATGGTCACCACAATGTGAAGGGTAGCGTTTTTCGTGGACTAGATCGTTTGAAGTCAGGAGATGAAGTTACAGTAACAAATAACGTAAAAACACTCAAGTATGTTGTACAGCATGTAGATGTATTTGAGGAGAACAATGTAAGCTCGTCTCAGAAGTTGGTCAACTTAGAATACTTTGCACCCACGGAGTATGATCAACTTACTATATTGACATGTTGGCCTTTTACCGGCAATAGTCATCGTGTTGCAGTAATAGCCAATCCTATTGAGTGAATTCAAGTTTGGCACGTGTGACTACTGGGTCATACTTGAAATTTTCCTCATCACTGACTTGGTCCCAACTCGATTGTACGAGCACATCAGGCATTACACCCAGTACGCCTATATCTCTGCCTAATGGGCTCACATAGGAGGAATTTCCAAAAAACACTTCGCCTCCATCAGGTAAAATGAAATGATCGAAATCAAAAACATACCCTAAGGTTGGTTGCCCAATCACGGTGGCGCGGCCTTTATCCTGTAAGGCAGCCGCAAAAATCTCTGAAGCTCCTTGAGTATCTGGTCCAATCAATAATACTAGCGGAATAGTTTGAGAACCTGATATATCTTGTGCATCTACAGTTAAAGCATAGTCGTTATAGCGAGTATATCTGGTTCCCATGTCTCCGTCGGTAAAGAGACTTAACATGCTTTCGAGAGGCCAATCATCATTAGAATGAGCAACTCGCATATCTATTACTAAGTTTTCTATACCATTCTGATCTATGAGCGTTTCTATGGAAGTAAGCATGTCACTCATAATATTTACATTGCCACCCATTGGGATACGTATTAATCCTGCTTTTGCAATTGGCAAATAGGTATATCGAAGCATGTCAGTTGCTTGCAATCGTTCCCGGGTTACTTCTACAGTTCGTTCGCTACTATTAGGACTAATAACCTGGAGAGTCACAACGCTGCCGGCTGGCCCTCTTACTCGATCTACGACTGCTATACCTTCTTCTTTTGTTACTGGTTTGCCATCTACAGAGTAAATCGAATCGTGAGCACGTAGACCTGCTTTTTCTGCTGGCGATGACGTAATCACAGATAATAGCACTATATGAGGGATTGGTTCATTGACTACTGTTATGTAGGCACCAATACCTTCGTAAGAAAGTGTTGCTTTAAGGTCTGCAGCTATTCGCTCCGAACGGTTGCGATATATTATTGTACTGTCAGGAAATAAATCTATGAACGAATCAATTAGACTATCGAATTCTTCATCTGTAATCCCGGAACTCACTTGTCTACGTGTCTGCATGGGCATTAGTTTCCAGTCAAAATCTGTGTTTCCCACAAATATGTAGTCAGGTTCTAGTCTTGTCCAAAATGCGTCATATGTGCGCAAATGCAGTTCTGTTCTATCAGAAGCAGGTAATGGGGTGGGTAGACTTAAGTTATCTATATCCTCTGCATTACAAGCAGTAAATAATCCACTTATTTGCAACAATATGATTATAAAAAATGGACGTAAGATACGATTGGTTACACTAAGGGCTGATCTTACAACTGACATGGTACTTCATGCACCAGGATGGCGATCGACTGCATCTCCATGATATTTGTCCCAGAGCTCATCGGTTTCAAGGATAGTCACTCTAAAGGTTTCGGCGTACATCATATCGTGTTCTTCAGCTAGTTTTGCAGCTCGGTCTCTGACAGAATCGCTTGGATCCTTGCCTTTGAACTGACTTTGATGTGCTAACAAAGCTTTTAGTTTTATGTCCATAGTGTCGTCAATTGATAAAACCAGCTGATTGTCAACCGCGGTTCCACTAGCATACACCTTACGTGGTTTGAAGGCAGTAATGTTTTCGCTTGATAATTCTTCAAACATGTTGGGCTGTCCTGCTGCTGGAAATATTGCATCCACAGCTGCCATAGCTGCGGCACGATGGTCAGGGTGATTGATATAGCTGTCTCCAGCCCAAACTAGGTTGGGGTCTCCACAGATAATTACCTCTGGTCTAAAGCTACGTATTTCTCTTACAATCTTTTTGCGCACTTCCATTGTAGGTTGTAACATACCATCTGGCTCACGCAAAAAAACTACGTCAGTTGCTCCAACAATATCGGCCGCTTGTCTTTGTTCGCGCTCACGTATAGCAGCCGCTTCTTTTCTGGTCATGCCCGAAGAAGCTATACCTGCATCTCCGCTAGTACAAACCACGTAACAAATTCTTGAACCGGATTGTGCCCATCTGGCTAGTGTTCCGGCACAGGCAAATTCAATATCATCTGGATGAGCCATGATTGCCATAGCAGATTCGGGTAAATATAGTTCGTTATTCTTCATAGATATGATGTAATTCCTTGTATACTTGATGCTGTTTGTAAAAAGTCTGGACGAGAGTATAGCATAATTGTAATGGGTTTCACCAGATTTTACTTGAAACCAATTATAATTCAATCTGTATATTAGAATAATATTTGGGTAGGAACCTATCTGCTGTGGCGAAAACTCGAGTACATAATTTTTCTGCTGGGCCTGGAGCGCTTCCGCTGCCGGTTTTAATGCGAGCTAAGCAAGAGTTGGACGAATTACCTGATGTCGGTATGTCGGTTTTAGAAATTAGTCATCGATCGAGCACATTCAATGATATTATTCAAACTACTCAGAACAATCTTCGAACTCTTCTAGACATACCAAACAATTACCATATCCTCTTTTTGGCGGGTGGGGCTAGCCTTCAGTTTTCCATGGTCCCTATGAACTTTCTTCGTAAATCAGGTGAATGTGCTTATTATATTGTAGGGGGAACATGGGGACAGAAAGCTATAGAACAAGCTCGTAGGGAAGGAGATACGTCTAGGTTGTGGGACGGATCAAGCGAAAAATTTAGTCGTATGCCATCTTTCGATGAAATCAATCCCATATCAAGCGGTGCATATGTGCACATCACATCTAATGAGACTATTCAGGGAATACAGTTGCAGTGGGAACCTACATTTGGAGTACCTTTGATATGCGACATGTCATCTGATTTTCTATCAAGACCGGTATCTGTAACTAATTATGGTCTTATGTATGCAGGTGTGCAGAAAAATATTGGGCCTGCTGGAGTGACAGTGGTCATTATTCGTAAAGATATGCTTGAGTGTATTCCTGATGGTTTGCACTCTATGCTGGATTATAGGGTGCATGTAGCTAAAGATTCCAGCTACAATACGCCACCGGTTTTCTCTATTTACATGGCTAATCTTGTAACTAAATGGCTGCTTGAAGATGTGGGAGGATTGGCTAAAATGAACGCTATAAACCAAGAGAAAGCAGATATTCTTTATAGTACTATTGATAATAGTACTGGGTTTTATATAGGTCATGCACATGAAGACAGTAGATCAGCAATGAATGTGACATGGAGGATTGAGGATCAAACCCTTGAAGAAAAATTTGTGGCGGAAGCATATGACAGTGGACTACATAATCTTAAAGGACACCATTCTATTGGGGGTTTAAGGGCTTCTATTTATAATGCCGTAACATTAGAAAGCGTGCATGCTTTACAGTATTTTATGCTTGATTTTCAGTCTCGATGGGAATAACTATTGTATCGGTAGGAAAGCATATAAAAAAACCTCCCTGATCAGGGAGGTTTTTTGTTTCTACACTTACAAAAGGTAGAAGGAAATTTACATCATACCGCCCATACCACCCATGTCTGGGGCTGCTGGCATTGAAGGTCCGTCTGCCTCTGGCTTTTCAGTTACCAGTGCTTCTGTAGTCAGTATCATCGCTGCTATTGAGGCAGCGTTCTCAAGTGCTCCTCTAGTAACTTTAGCTGGATCAATAATCCCTTCAGATACCATATCAACATAATCTTCTGAGAGAACATTGAATCCAATTGAGGAATTCTTCTTTTCTTCTTGTGCTCGGCGCACATTGTTGATGATTACAGATCCATCTTGCCCAGCATTCGCTGCTATTTTGCGCATCGGTACTTCTAGTGACTTCTCTAAAACATCTACGCCACGTTGAGCGTCTTCGTTATCTAATGAAATTTTCTCAAGTGCAGACACAGCATTCATTAGGGTCACGCCACCGCCTGCAACAATTCCTTCTTCTACTGCTGCACGGGTTGCCGAGAGAGCATCCTCAACACGATGCTTCTTTTCTTTGAGCTCGACCTCAGTAGCTGCACCTACACGTATCACAGCTACACCACCGCTCAATTTAGCTAAACGTTCTTGAAGTTTCTCCTGATCGTAGTCGGATGTACTCTTTTCTATTTCGACTTTTATTTCTTCTATACGCCCCTTGATCTTTTTCTCATCGCCCTTACCATCTATTACTGTAGTGTCGTCTTTAGTAGAGATTATCTTGCCTGCTTGACCCAGATCAGCAACAGTTGTGCTTTCTAGTTTACGACCAAGCTCTTCAGTAATAACAGTGCCGCCAGTAAGAACAGAAATATCTTGTAGCATTGCCTTGCGTCTGTCGCCAAAGCCTGGTGCTTTTACTGCTAAAACGTTTAGCATGCCTCTCATTTTGTTGAGCACTAAAGTAGCGAGGGCTTCGCCTTCGATATCCTCTGCGATGATAACTAGATCACGCTTGCCAAGCTGCACCAGTTTTTCTAGCAAAGGAACCAAGTCCTGGGCTGCAGATATCTTCTTGTCGTGAATCAGCACATATGGGTCATCAATTGCAGATTCCATGGACTCTGGACTAGTAACGAAATACGGTGATATATATCCGCGATCAAACTGCATACCATCTACGTACTCAGTTTCAAATTCCAGTCCTTTGGATTCTTCAACCGTAATTACACCATCTTTACCTACTTTATCCATTACCTCAGCAATCAGTCCACCTATTTCATCATCTGCGGCTGAAATTCCAGCTACTGAAGCTATTTCTTCCTTGGTGTTTATTTGTTGAGATTGTGCCTTGATGCTTTCAACTATCGCCTGAGTTGCAGCTTCAATGCCTCGTTTTAGAAGCATAGGATTCACTCCGGCAGCCGCCATCTTAAGGCCTTCATGTACCATTGCCTGAGCAAGTACAGTTGAAGTAGTGGTGCCATCACCTGCTATATCGTTGGTTTTCGTTGCTGCCTGTGAGAGCAGTTGTGCACCCATATTCTCGTAAGGGTCCTCAAGTTCTATGTCTTTAGCTACAGTGACACCGTCATGGGTAACTGTTGGAGCACCGAATTTTTTGTCCAGTGCTACATTGCGCCCTTTAGGGCCTAGGGTGGTTGACACCGCATTGGCCAACTGATCTATTCCTGCCTTAAGCGCACGGCGGGCATCTTCCTCAAAAACTATTTGTTTTGCTGCCATGATTTTAGTCCTTTCCTCTTTTTCTAGTTATTAATATTATCCGGTTACAATTGCCAGAACATCACTTTCTTTCAGTATAAGTAATTTTTTACCTTCAATCTTTATCTCTGTGCCAGCATATTTTGCAAACAGTACTTCATCGTCAGCAGATACGTCCATATCTATGCGATTTCCGCTTTCATCTCGTGCTCCAGGCCCTACAGCAACCACTTTACCTTTTTGAGGTTTTTCTTTTGCTGTTTCAGGCAGAACTATGCCGCCGGCCGTAGTTTCTTCTTGTTCTATCGGCTCTACGATTAGGCGTTCGCCTAGCGGCTTTAGATTAAGTGACATCTTTTTTTGCCTCCTAGTAGTCTATATTAGTCTGTTATATATTTAGCACTCCTTAAGAAAGAGTGCTAAATAATATGTGGATGATAATACCGCATTCGTACTCAGTCAAGGTATTTTGATGATTTCTAACGAAGCTCTAACATATCAGTATCTGTTTCATCTTAACATTGAAGTGCTAAAACTCATCCAATAAGATTTCTATGTGTGGCAAGATATCATTTGGGTACCAAACTCCGACATGTTCATAGCGAAGCATTCCTTCGTGATCAATCAAATAGGTTCGATAATCGTGATATACCACCACCATTTGATTTCTATTCTGTACTTCTCGATAGATGTTGTATGATTTCCAAACTTGTTCGACTTCTTCAAAACGACCAGTAAGAAAATGCCAGTCTCCACCAATGCCTCTAGTGTAAGTCGACAATCTGTGTGGAGTATCGTGCTCAGGGTCAGTGCTGATCAGTATTTGAATTAAGTCATCAGCATCTGACCGTCTGGAGAGTTCTTTTTTTGTTTTGACAAAGTTAGCTGCTACCAGTGGACAGGCTTCAGGACAATTTGTATATAGGAAAGTCATCATCACCACTTTGTGTTGGAAATCATCTAAGCTGACAATCTCTCGATTTTGATCAATCAACGTAAAGTTTTTTGCTAGAACTGGTGGCTGTATATCTATGTGCTCAACAACACGGAAGCCGGCCGCTTCGGGATGTTCCACGCCGGGTGAATTCAGAGTCGATGTTGGCTTGGGAATCGTTGGTGTACAGGTGGTCAGAAGTAGTGCTAGGAGGGAAGCTTGAAGACGAACACTATGCATCCAACATTCCTTCAATGGGACCACTTGTGTGTCCTCCTCTCGAGACATCATTAGCTTTATATGTTTCTTCTGTCTACAATCTGTTCAATAAGAGTGCACATAAACCAACCGGGGAGTTATCCCGATATTGTATTTGTACTGATACTAGAGCCATCCAAAGGGAGAAAGGCGTTGGTATGCCCTGAGCACAAACAGTGCTGCTATCACAGCACTAACAATAATGAAGTTCTGACCGAACGAAACCCACGCTTGTACCCCTAAAATTACCGCCATAAGCACGTACCATAGGCAGACAGCCGCCATCCAACGCCGGCGCCCACGATATTTGGCAATTAATGGTGCTACTCTGGGATTTTCTGGAAACAGACGGATGTTTTTGTCGATGCGCTCCTGTAGATAAAAGACCATATAAATGTTCATACATACTAGCAGTACTACCAACAACACTTTTGCCAAAATACGCAAGTTGGTCTGTAAGGTTTGTAACAATTCACCATCTGTTTTTAATATGATAATTGTTATTCCTGAAATTAGGAGCGAAATTTGATATACAAGACATCGATATGATTGTGCACGTATGATATTTTCCTGTAAGTCATCAGCGATGTTGAAAGGTGGTTCCAATTTGCTTCGTTCCCCAGTAAGAATAAGCGCGTAGAATGGCCATGCCATAAAGATTGCAGCAACGGCATGTACAATAATTAATATATTCACAATAATGTTTGACATTTACACTCCTTCGTTAGTGATCATAGCAATGTGTTGACCTCGGAATGATATTATTATCTTGATAACAATGGTTATTTGTTATCTAACTGCACCTCAGCTGTAACAGAGATCCATCCAGCATTTTCAAATTCAAGCATCAGGTTGACTGTTTGGCCGATCTCTAGAGGAGTGTTCAGGCTCATCAACATGACATGGTAACTCAATGGCTGAAAGATTATGGTTTTGCCTGTAGGAATCTCTAGATACGGTACATGCTCCATTCGATGTAAGGCACCTTCCATAACTGTTCTATGTACACTGGCGGTTGATGAGAATTCAGACTTAACGCCTATCAGAGCATCATTCGTATTGCCCGTATTTTGAATTATCATGTAGCCAGCGGCATTTTCCATCATTGGATCTGGGCGTATCCACACATCTTCGACACTTATTCGCGATTCTGTAGCACAAGCCATCAGCAGACATATAAAAGATAGAGTTGAGACAAATCTTTTTCGTATTATGATGATTGCTCCTGTAGTTTTCTAATGTCAGCCGCAAAGGCTGAAGTTGGTGGTAAGCCGGAGTAACGTACTTGAACTAGGCCAAGCTCATCAATTAGATAAGTCAAGTTAGAGTGTCCCACTAGTGCCCCTTCCTTCTCCACGTATACATGAAATGTGTCCCAAATTTCACGCATGATATCCAGCTCCTCTGTTAGAAATAACCATTGCCCTCCCAAAGTTTCCGTATATTGTTTCAGGCGCTCTGGAGTGTCTACTTCAGGGTCAACTGTGACAAATACAAGCTGGATGTCGGCATCTAATGCATTATCGAATTCCTTTTGTAGACCGAGGAACCGCCCAAACATTATTGGGCAGGTATCGGGGCAGGAAGTATAGGTAAAAGATAGTAGTGTTATCTTTCCTAGTAGATTGCTGTTCGATACATTATCGCCTGTATAGTTGATCAAATTAAAGTCTGCTATCGGGACTGGCGGTACCATCTTGTCTCCTACAAAAATATCATCCGGTATTGGTGCAGGTGTGAGATTGACAGTATCCAGATAACTGGGCTGAGAAGATTGTCTTATCCATAACAAAACCCCGATTGTTAACAGCAATAGACTGATCAGAATTGTATTTACGAATGGGCGAAATTTAAGCATAATGATCAAATATCATTATTTGTTTATTGACCTAGCATAAGCAATGATATCGGCCAGATCTTGATCGGTCAAAGCGGTATTACCGCCCATTGCAGGCATATCTACTCCTGTAGTGTTGTCTTCATGTGTGGCTGGCCTACCTGCTTTAATAAATGCCATGAGATCTTCATCAGATGTATTTTTGATGAAATCACTTTCAGTCCAGTCTTTGCCCAGATCCTTAATCCCTATACCATTTGGTCCATGACATGCTACACAAGTGGTGTTGTACGCTAACATACCAGACTCTACGTTACTAACAACACTGGTGAGAGTAGGCTTAGCTCTGGTAGGAGTAGGCTTAACGATTGCTGTGGGTTCTGTGCTACTACATCCGGATATCACTAGCCCTGTTACTAGTACTATCATTAGCAGGAGAATATATGTTATTCGATTGCTATTAATTGTTAAGGTCATAGTGTTTCCTCCTATGTTGAAAAAAGTTGTTATTATTTGTATAAATACAGAGTGTCGAAAATGCTATTATGCTGATTGCTTTGAATAATAGTTTGTGGTGTGATCATAGCAATCTCCTTGGTAAGAGTTTCATAAGTGAGTGGACCAAGAATAGTATTGTGGTGAGTACCGTCAGGTGTTATGAATAGAGTAGTAGGCAGTCCCTGTACTTTGAAAAACTCTGCTAGTTGCACATCTGAATCTTGTGAGTTGGGATATGTGACTCCAACTTCATTTAGAAAATCTAGAGCATCGGCTTGTTTGTCCCAAATATTTACTCCAAGGATAACTATGTCTTGATACTGGTATTGCTGCCATACAGATTGGAGAATCGGCATTTCTTTGCGGCAAGGATAACACCACGAGGCCCAGAAATTGAGCACAATACCTTTTCCGTGATGACTACGTAATTGTGGTGCTTGTACTCTTTCGAATGGTTTGAATATGATTTCATCTTCAAGCTTGATCTGTGACGGCATGTTTGCGTTCCAGTAGGGATGATTGGGTGTTATTACTTCATAGAGTACATATATCCCTAGAAGTAGTATTACTACCCAATAAATGGTGTTTTGCTTACTATACATACCGCACCTGAACTTGGTCAGATTTAGATTTTGAGTTCTGCATATTCCTCAAAAAAGCCAACTCATGGGCTCGACAATCAGGCGTGCAGGTACAGAAAGAACATTGGCTACTCCTTCGGGGCTGACTAGCAACATTGTTCCTAATCCTATCAGTAAGATTGCGTTGGCAATGAGTAATTGGTGTCGCAAGCGCAAGGAGATATTTAACAATGCTTCCCCGAGTCCAGTAGCGATAAGTAAAAATGGTACTGCAGTGACTATCAAGTAAGCTAGTAATATGATTAATGACCAGTAAATGTCGTTCAAGCCTGCATAAATCATTACTGGAAAAATGATAGCAGTGGTCAATGTCGGTGCACCGGCGACTGAGCATACCATAGCTAGTGAGGCTCCCATTGCCGAGGACGAACTCGAGGTTAAGGTTGGTACAGGAGTTTCCGTTGTGGTAAATTGGCCAATTGCTGGGAATTTTCTGATGATCAGTTTCACAACTGTATTTTCTAGGTAGATGATTGGCTGCCAACTGCGCAGTAAACCTAGTCCGACAATTATTAGTAGTAGACCACCTATTATCTCTACCGGGCGTATATCCTCTACAGTGACATCAAACGTACTGGCAGCGATAGCTACTGCTGTGTAGCATGCTACCAGAGCTGTAAGATAATAGAGAGTTCTTTTGGTCATCTCGGTACGGATCTGCTGTTTCGTTGATTCAATGTTTGATTTCCAGGAGGTACCCATTGTGACCGAGCCAACGGTTAATGATCCGATCAGACATGGAGTACAGGTCAGTAACATTGCAGCCATCGCCGTACCTATAAGCATCAAGAGTCGAGTCACATTTGTAGTTTCCCCATCACTAG
>Ga0187827_10001222_pt1 | contig 38482 bp, 31 predicted proteins | sample ETNtaG_39_FD_167969 | JGI IMG/M metagenome (GOLD analysis project Ga0187827, IMG submission 167969) | Marine microbial and viral communities from oxygen minimum zone, Eastern Pacific Ocean - ETNP2014_SV_150_PacBio MetaG (Illumina Assembly) | ecosystem: Environmental > Aquatic > Marine > Hypoxic...
GGCGAAGTCGCTGAGCGAATCGGTTTCGATTCATTCTGGTTGCCAGAGAGCCATTTTAACGGGGAAATCTCAATCCCCTCGCCACTAATGCTACTCGGAGCCATCTCCGCCCGAACCAGTAAAATCAAACTGGGTTCAACATCATACCTACTACCCATTCGCCACCCCATTCAGGCGGCAGAGGAGGTCGCGGTTCTGGATCGCCTGTCCAACGGCAGGGTCATACTGGGCGTAGGTCGCGGATTTCAGGACACCATGTTTACTGTATTTGATGTACCCATTAAGGACAAACGAAAACGCTTCAAAGCAAACCTGGAAACCATGATTGCGGCATGGCAGGGAGACCCGGTGGCAGAAGACGCGGATGGCAAGCCAGCATTCCTTGCTCCTTTACCGGTACAAAAACCTCACCCACCCATCTGGGTCGCTGCGTTCGGTCCTTTGGCAATCAAACAGGCAGGAACCCTGGGGTTACCCTATATAGCTTCTCCCATGGAAACGCTGGACTCGCTGCTCGACAAATACGCTCAACACAAGGATCACTCGGAAAATGCTGGTCACGGAGCGATAGAGACTACACCCGTAATGCGCACCCTATTTATCAGCGAGAATAAACAACTGCTCGATACGGTTCGGGAAAACCTGAACAAAGAAGGCATGAACCGGATACGTGAACAACCTGCTGACCTGGACGACTGGGCTATTGTCGGAGACAGCGCTTATGTCAGGGACAAAATATCGGAATACGAGGAAAAACTCGGATTGGATTACCTTATAGCCAGGGGACGAATCCCGGGCGTCGACAATGAAACACAGATAGCTTCACTAGAGCAACTCGCCAAAATCACCAGCCTCTGAGGCCCTGTGCAGATTCCTAGTCAATTACCTTGATCAGCTGACCTGGCTCTGGCTGCCCGTCCGGGTACAGGCCATTAATGACACGTAGTTTATCCAGGGCATAATTGGTAATTGGGGATTGATCAGCCAGATCCTCCATGGTGGTATCTTCCTCAGCTCTGACCACCTGCACCCTCGGCACCTTGGCAATCTTGAAATCTTCACGCTTCATACGATCAAAGCTGAATATGGTGGCAATAAAGTCCTTGTCGTTGGCGATTTTTCGCAGATCATGTTTGCCTGCCCCCTGGAGGACGTAGGCAAGATGTTTGCGGGGATCAAACAGGATGGCAAAACGAACCGGGCGGGAACCAAAAGTAGAATCTGCCCTGTCTGCAATACCAAGATAAGCTGGCAGCCCCCCGATGGTGATTTCTCTCCCATCACGAACCTTGTATAGCATCGTTTCCGTGGCAAATTTCAGCAGTGTGATTTCCCTGACCACCTGATGAAATGAAATGAAAACGGATGCATCAGCAACGGCAGATACAATCTCAATCCCCCTTCTTGTTGGCTGTCCTTCTTTCATCCGCCACCCTTCGGGAAAGGATAGTTTTATGCCGTACTTGGGGAAATAAAACCTGTTCTTCCTGACAACTCCAACCTTACGCGCACTCCCCCAGGACAATCCATTTAGTTTCTCGAGAAACTCATCTGTTTTGATGAATTCATCATAATCTTTCACCAGTTTTGCCGAAGCACGGATGGCCTCTTTATATCTGGTGTCATGATCCGGGTGAGTTGAAAGAAAACCATGATAAACGGCGGGTTTTCGATTCTCGATGCGGGCCTGTTCTATTTCAATTCGATCTTTAGCCTTCAGGATCTCTATGGTTTTCAACATGGCTTCCGGAGAATAGCCCGCCTTGGCCATATACTTCGCACCTACTTCATCAGCTTCTAGTTCATACTCACGGCTATAACCCGTCAACAACACACCACCAAAGATGTTGCCCAGTTCATAAATCCCAGGTTGACCTGTTCCGATCGCTAATACCGTGTTGAGGATATTGAGTCCCTTCTGGCGGTTCTGCCGCCTGAGCGCGTGTTTCTCGGTGATATGTGCTACCTCGTGACCCAGCACGGCTGCCAATTCTGACTCTGAATTCATGTGGGTCAGCATGCCCCGTGTGACGTATACGTAACCACCTGGTAGGGCAAAAGCATTGATCATGTCATCATTGAGAATCGTGAAATGGAACACGAGCTCTGGCCTGCTGCTCTCCCTGGCGACCCGCTCACCCACCATGGTGATGTATTCCTGAAGATCCTTATCCCGATATACACCGAATTTTGCCGTTATCTTTTGATGCTCCGCCTGCCCCAGTTTGACTTCTTCTTCCTCTGACAGGGCCATAGCCTGGGTTGATCCCAGTAACGAAAACAAAACTATAATAAGCCAGACCAGATTCTTCAATATGTGCTCCTGGTGAGAATATAAATCTATCACATGCCGCCAGTGACCACCTAACTGGTTGCTGCCCGGAAATGGCATATTCTGAACCAAATTCGCACAACACATAAACCGTTAGCCTGTAAAAATAGCCATTTAGGAAGAATTGGGCCGCTTAGGACTATCGGACTCCCACACAAACCGGCTCGATGTTGGAAAACGGCCAAGAACTAACTAGTTGTTCCGTTCATCATCCGACTCGTTCAATCAGAAAATGTCTATCGATCATTGGAAACTATCTATCACCGGGGATAGTCGCACAGCAAAGCTGAAGCCTGGCTGAACCTTAATGCGCTGACAGGTAACTCTTAAACGGAGTAATGATCGTAATTTACACGGGCGGCTCACTACATGATAATGACACGGAGTTTTTGCAAGTAAACTAATATGAACCACTGCCCAGGTATCGTTCTGTTTGTGCTGCTCATACTCTCGTCAACGGCAATGGCACAGGATGAGGCGATACCGGACGTCCTCAAATCAGGGATCAGCCCGGACCTGGACTACGATTACAGGGGTGAAGCCGATACCTTTGAAGCGCTCATAGACAGCGTTTCTGAGGAATACGGCACCTTCGCCCCGGAGCTGATAGAGCCCTTGTTACAACTGAGCCATACCTATGTGCAAATGGGCGATGTGGAGCAGGCCCATGAGGCATTAAATCGAGCACAACATATCACCCACAGAAATGGTGGGGTCTATTCTCCAACACAACGCGATATCCTTCAACGCAAGACCCGGCTGTCCCTTCAATCAGATGACCCCCTTGAAGCGAACAAGCAGCAGGAATTTCTATTTTTTGTCAACACACATAACTTCGAAGATCTCGAGCTCCTGCCCGCCTACCTTGATATCGCCAAATGGTACATAGAGACAGGACAATATTATCGCTCCCGGAAAATACTGCAGGAAGCCATTACTCTAATAGAGGAATCAGTAGGCGAAAACGATTTGCGAATGCTGGAACCACTGCAATTGATCGCCAAGAGCCGCAGGCTTCAAGGGGTTTGCTGCAGCGAGAAATACCTCTCCAGGATACTGGATGTCATTGAAAGTAGCAGCGATGTCCCTGCGGATACGATAGCGATGGCTTACGCTGGGCTTGCCGATGCATATACGATCAGCGGCAAGTTCGACGAGGCGGCCAGCTTCTATTCCATGGCATCTCAATACATGAGCACCGATCAACACCAGGGGCCGCAAATGATCGCCATGTCAAAGCAGCTCGATCGAAATAGAATAGATCACATGAAGATCTTTCGACCTAATAAAGACATGCTCAACCGATATCGATATCACCCCTTGAACCGCAGGTCACTGGAAGAACAGCTTGCTCTATCAAGTCAGCCGCCGCAACGGTTTGTTCTTCCGCTAAACGAGAACACTTATAATGTAAAAATCAGAGACTCTTTGGAGTCTGCGGAAAATTCTGATCAAAGTGAAAGGCTGGTAGGTAATCCTTTTCAATTCTTGTTCAAACACCTAAAAACCGTTTTGCCGCACTCACTATACGACGGGGCTAAACTCGCAAATGTATTCATTTCCCTCGAATTCACGGTCACTAGGACAGGAACCATCCAGGACATTGAGTTAGCCGAGTCTAATGCACCAATCAAGCTGAACCGTCTGATGAAGCAGGTAATGAAGAAAACACGCTATAGGCCAGCTCTCGTGGACGGGCAACCAGTGATTAAGCACAAGGTAACTCTGACACAATCATTTGCTCCAAATTAGATAGAAGAGAATTAGAATGGCGATAATTCAAGCGTTAGTAAGAAGATCAGTTTTCGCTGCACTCTTCCTGGTTCCCGTTTACTCTGGCACCCTGATTGCCGAAGAAGTTGTAGAAGAAGTTGTAGAAGAAGTTGTAGAAGAAGTTGTAGAAGAAGTTGTAGAAGAAGTTGTAGATAAAACTGTGCTCGAATACTACTTTAACGACCTGAAGTTCGATGATGACGAAAACCGCCACCTGTACGAGCAGATGCAGACTCAAATACAGAATGAGCAGCTAGAACCTGCTCGGGAAAATGCAAAGGTCCTTATAGACAACAACCCCAACCTCAGGGAAATCAACCCGGTACTATATGGCAAATTGCAGACAAATCTCGGTGTCCTGCTCTCCTCACAGGGCTATCTGCCAGAGGCAATGGAAGTGCTGGATAAAGCGCTGGCATCCATTGAAGCGAAGGCCAACCCATTCAGTATGACGCTGATGAATATTCTAATGGCCAGGGGTCTAACACAAACCGAGCTGGAAACTTTCTCATCAGCAGAGGAGTCTTTTCGTAGAGCACAGCATATTTCACACCGGGTAGGTGGCGTTTTTACGCCAGAACAGCTGGAAATCGTTGATCAGATCACAAGGCTAAACCTCCGGCAGGGAAAGCTTATTGCGGCTGATCGTGAACAGGCGTTCAACCTGCGAATCAGTGAGCAGGCCTATGGTGAAGAAAGTGAAAAACTACTGCCGGTTCTACAACGTCTTGGCGCCTATTTTGCAACGCGCGGTAATATGATGCCGTTATCAACGGTACCCGATTATCGCTACTACCGTGAAGATCTATTCAGGCGATCAATCGCCCTATACCAGAGGGCAATCAGAATAATTGAACATAGCTACGGTGTAACGGATCTGCGCCTGGTAGAACCCTTACGCGGGCTAGCCCGGGCAAGACTCCTGCAGATCACCAATCGACGTGCTTCAGAAGCAGCACTGGAGCGTGTGCTGTCTATTGTCGAAAGTAACCCTGAAACTGATTTGCCCGACCGAATTGCCGCGATGGTCGGTCTGGGTGATATCTACACTATCACCGGTGACACGAGGGCAAGTGAAGTCTACCTCCAGACCTGGCAATTGATGCAGGAAAATGAGCAGCAGAAGCAGTTGAGCACTGAAATATTCGGTTCACCGACACGACTGTACCCGGAAGGATCAAGAGTACTGTACCTGGATCGCAGGCCGGATGCGGCAGCGGAAGAAGATGTAGAACTGTATGTCGATGTTGAATATTCAATAAGTGGAAATGGCCGTGTAAAAAACATTCAACTGCTCGACAAGAATGTCCCAAATGCGCAGGTTCGAAACCTTCGTTCAAGACTGAGCGCTACCCGGTTCCGACCAAGGATCATCGATGGTGAGTTGGTCGCAACCGAAAGCCTTATGGTTCATCAGACCTACCAGGTCATCGGCTCAAATCCATCAGAAAAAAATGTTTCCATCAAACAGGACGATGAACTACTCCCCGACGACAAACGCCCTTAACTGTTTGGCCAATCCCTTACAGGCCGCGTTGCCGGGTCTTGCCAGGATGGGAATTGGCACTATCAGCCCTGCCAGGTATGAAGTACCATTGGCATCTGCACTGATTTGCCCCGCAGTAGTCAGGTTATCCAGGTCCCAGATAGAGGCCTCATAGGAAGCATCCTGCTCCCAATAGCTCATACCGAAACAACCACCACCGAAAGTACTGATGGTACAACTCATGGACCCTCCTTTGTCCACAGTTACAGTATCACCATCGATCCAGGTGAGGTAACGAACATTGGCTTCATCGATACGATCCTGTACGCCGGGTTGGGCGAACAATCGACTCAACTCTCCCGCCGAAGTAGGCGCCGTTCTTGGTTCAAACCATGGGAACAGGTTGTCCTTGAATTCCTGGTCCGGTATTAACCTTATAGGCGTCGCACCCTTCACAAGAATATCCGAAATGCAGTCGGTAAAGCTTTCTTCAGTCTGATGGTCGTTGTAGCTGGCTCGACCGAGGATCACCATGCCCTCACCGCCGGCTATTCCCGTAACACCTTCCCGGGACTGTTCGATGCGTGAAGAAACACAGCCGGCAATCAGGACAGGGAGCAAGATCGCTACTGCCCTCTGAATCATGTTTTTATTCTGCAACGGTCGCTTCAATGTTCTTTACCCACTTGATAATCTGAGGTTGTTGGGACATTTCTATCGCTATTCGAGCGCCACCATCTCTTATGGCCAGCATAGTTGCATCACCAAGCGCTTCATCCGCACCAAACGACCCGCCTTCACTCTTGCCATAACCAACGATATTCCAGTCACCAATGACCTCTCCCTCCCTGTTGTACAGTAGAATCTGATATTCGATAGAAGCAGAATAAAACTTAAGACCAGAAATTGCTGGTGTTAAGAACCCGTATTTAGTTATTCGTGGAACCAACACACCATCGAGATGCTGCATTTCCCCATCCGGGAAGGGAGGCTCCGATACCTCTTCCACTGCCGTAAACATGCTTGATAACAGGTTCTGGAAAAAAGTGAGATTTTTCCCGCCAAGGGGGATCTTCCAGGTACCTGAGTCCTTCAGGTCTTCCTGGTAGTGGAATGTCCTGAATTCGTCTGAGAAATGTACACCGATGTTCGCGGGTATTTTGGCAACCAGTGGCGTTGGCACCGTACCTTCTACCCTTACATTGGTTGTACAGGACGTGAGCAAAATGCCCATCACCAGTGCCGCCAGGTGTGTTTGGTAACTAAAATGGCCCATTGACTCTCACAAACCTCTGCTAGTTAGTTCTATATGACCCGCCCTGGTTCAAATACCTTACATTTCTCTCGACGGGGATTAATACTAAACCTATACATTGAACATTTCCTATAGAATTTGGGTCAAACAGGGAGGCAGGCTATATTCTGCGCCCGCACAGTTTTATTCAGTTAAACTTCAGGTTGCATTTGAGAGAATTGCTTCAACTAATGATGCTAAACGTACCAGTTCCAGGAGCGATAGAGTGACAAGAAGACACCAACTTGCGATTCTGTGCATTGCTGTAGCCCTATGGATTCAAGGGTGCCAGAGCCCCCAGCGTTCAACACCGCCGCCCTCGCAGCAGCCTCCATCACTGCCCAGCTCGTCACCTCCGTCGAGTTCACCTCCATCGAGTTCACCTTCGTCTCCAAGCCAGTCTCCGAGTAAAAAGTCACCCCAGCAGTCAAGGAGTGAGAAGAAATCCTCCCCCTCATCCCAGCCACAGCAGACCTCAACCCCAGAACTGTCAATACCGGATCCAACTGCTTCGCCAACCTCATCCTCACAAAAGGGTGAAAAAAGCACTAAATCAGGATCGAAAAACCAGCAACAGGCTGCCGAAGATCTGAAGAAGGCGGGTCAGAGAGTTGCCAAATCAGGCGAGGAAATCGCTCAGGCGGGGGGAGAGCCTTCAGCGGGTGGACAGCAGAGTGACCTGCCTCAGGACCCCCTGATGACCGAATCCGGTTCAGGAGAGCCTGACCCCTTGATGCCCGAAAGTGAAGATCAATCTGATTCTGATTCAGACATATTCGCGGATAGTGATGCAGAGCCTTCAGCGGGTGGAGAGCCTTCAGCGGGTGGAGAGCCTTCAGCGGGTGGAGAGCCTTCAGCGGGTGGAGAGCCCCCAGCGGATGGAGAGCCCCCAGCGGGAGAAGTATCGGGTGATATGGCAGGTGACCCAACTTTTGTCAGCGACGAAATCCGAGCCGCCCAGGAAGCACTCCTGGAAGCGAGTATCGCGCTGCAAACAGCAGGAGGAACACTCGAAAATGCCTCCACCAAAGAAGAAATTGAAGCCGCAAAAGAAGCTCTCTCAAATGCAAGAGTCGCTATTATCATTGCTGGTCAGGATTTGATTTCAGCCAGGCTCGAGGAGCCAGAAATGGTTGGAAGTCCGGAAATGGAAGGTATTTTCGATGAGGCCGAAGACGCACTGAATGATGCCAATGTCGCGATTGTTATCGCAACAGATTCAATTTTGTCGAGCCAAATAGAGCTACCAAATTTATCCGGAGTGCCGGGCGAGGCTGGAAGAATGGGAGAACTCGACAAGGAACTTGATGAATCCCTGGTGATATTCGAGGGCGAAATTCTGGGGGCCAGGCAGGCGATCATTGACTCCGCCCCGCCGCCAGTTACTAATGACTCTATTCCAGGCAATGTGGTTCTTGGAGGCGCCTCGGTCGGTGATGATGACCCCGTATTCGATGGTGAGATGAACTCAGCAGAAGTGGAAATTCAACAGGGTCGTATGCCAGAAGGTAAGGAAGTCGATGTGGCAAGCACCTCTGCAACACCGATCCCAGAAGATATCCCTAACCCTCAGGGCGATGATATTGTCGCCCAACAACTTCGTGAAGCCGCTATTGCCGAAAGAGACCCTGATCTAAAGGCGAAGCTCTGGGAAGAATACAAACGATATAGGGCAGGACTATAACTCACCGAAATCATTATGAAGAAAATGAACAATACACTACCCATATGTCTGATTCTTATATCCGTTCTCTTTACGCATGCATGCACCTCGACTGAAGTTGTAACAGCAAATTCAACGCCCGCGGTCCAATCGATGGAGCAGATCCCGGATGAACTTCTGCTGGACATAGGCATATCACCACTCGATCCGAATCTTCAGAAAGCAGACGCGGCGAATGCAAAGAAATTGATCGTCCCTGACGTTCGCAATGCCGAATCCCGTTTTATCGCCTACCAGCTAAAAGATACGCTTGAGCTGACCGGGAACTGGGGTGCGGTTCGGGTCATCCCTGACCCGTCAGATGCCGTTGACCTCAAGCTGCAGGGGAAAATTCTTGTTTCAGATGGAGAACAACTCAAGTTGTGGATGCAGGCCGTTGATTCAGCGGGCAAAGTCTGGCTCAAAAAGGAATATAGGGACACTGCCAGCAAGTTTTCATACCGGTCTCCCAAGGAAGATCCATTCCAGGACCTGTACAATGATATCGCCAACGACCTCCTGCTGGCTCGTCAAAAATTTACCGCCGCACGAATCTCCAGGATCAGACAGATATCCTCATTGAAGTATGCACGCAACTTGTCTCCAGAGGCTTTTGGAGACTACCTAGTTGAAAATCGAAGCGGTAAAGTGGATATCAGTCAGCTGCCCGCAAGCAATAATGAAATGCTCACCAGGGTTGACAGAATCAAGCAACAGGAATACCTGTTTGTGGATACTCTCGATGATTATTACGCCCACTTTCACCGGGATATGAAAGCCTCATATGATGAGTGGCGGCATGCTACCTATGATGAAGCAGTACGCCTGCGGCAAATGCAGAAACAAGCCAGAAACAGACTGATCGGTGGTGCGGCATTGATCGCCGGCGGAATCGTAGCGGCCAACAAAAGTGAGACATGGGCCGGAGATGCTGCTGCCACAGGTGCTGTTCTCGGCGGTATCGGCGCAATAAAGAGTGGGCTGGACCGGCGCAAAGAAGCAGAAATTCATGCGGAGTCCCTGAAGGAGTTGAGCCAGTCACTTGGTTCTGAAATTACACCTTATGTTTTGGACATTGAGGGTAAGACGATCGAGCTGACGGGCACCGCAGATGCCCAGTATCAGCAGTGGCGTAGAATCCTCGGGGAAATATACGTTGAAGAAACCGGTCTTCCTGTAGAATAGTCCCCCGTTTTACCGGCCTGAAAAGCACGAGACAGTTCATGACTCTCGAATTCACCGAAGGACAGGATATTTCTGTTCGCTATTCCCTACTCCACCGGATTGCCGAATCACCATCCGCGGAAGTCTGGCTTGCCCTCGACAGGTCGGGGGATGAACGGGTGTGCCTGAAGATTTTTGAAGGCAAAGCCGAATTGCTGGAGCAATCACAGGCAGCAATCAGTAGTTCCCGTGGCCTGATTCAGGCAAACATTGTAAGAAATTTTGATCAAGGTGAGGTCGATGGCAACCTGTTTGTTTCCTCAAGCTATATAAAATCTGCACATCCATTTAACCCGGAGACCCAAAGCTTCACAGAAAGCTGGCCCCTGCTCGAGCAAATGTTTGCGGCTCTGGAGTTTGCCCACAGCCTGGGTATCAACCACGGTCACCTGCAGCCTGGAAACCTGCTGGTTGATGGGGATGGGCAACTGCACATAACTGGGTTCTGTCTGCCAACCTCCCTTGCCAGCAACAACCCTGACTACCTGACTGAGGAGGTTCAACGCGGACAACCCGCTGATTCTGCTGATGATGTCTATTCAATTGGATGCCTTATTTTCCGGCTGCTAACAGGCCGGGCATGGCACCCTGGCGGAAACTTTGAAGCCAGTTCACCCATACCTGCAGAGGTCAGGCATATTGTGGCCGCGATGCTGGCTCCTTCACAGTATGATCGACTGGTCAAGCTTGAAGAGGCGAAGGAGCTACTAGGTAACTATGCCAAGGGTGTTTCAACAGCAAAACCAATAGAAATACAGCAGACAACTTTTGGCCGCTCAAACGCACCTGCTGCAGCCTCTTTAAGTCCCTTACCAGCCCATCAGTCACCACGAGATCGGCACCAGATCTCTACCAGCACAGCCTTTGTGGGTCTGGCTGCTCTGCTGGTTCTTGCCGGGTTCGTGTTCTTCATTTTGCCCAATACCCAGGCCATCCGCGATATCCCGGCAGGGGTGACCAATGCGGCAAATGAGTCCACTCCTGCTCCAGCAAAACCCGAGCAACCCGCAGAGCACCCGGTACAGGAACTGGCTCCACTGGAGATCGCGCAGCTTGAATTTCTAAAGAACGAAGGCAAACGCATCGCTTCGGAGCTACTGCGTGCACGGGTAGAACTCGAAGACCTGGGAGTCCTTTTGTGGGCCGGCGTAACCTACGATGAAATCGGTCAAATTGCAGATTCCGGGGACGCATCCTACCGCGAAGGAAAATTAAGTGAAGCCATGAAAGCCTATGAGGAAGCACTTAAACGGCTGGCTGAACTTAAGGATCGCATCCCCATGGTACTGGAAGAGAACCTTGCCGCAGGAAAAGCTGCCCTCGATGCGGCCGAAGTAGAACCTGCCATAACAGCCTGGTCGATTGCACAGGCTATAAAGCCAGGTGACAGCCACATTGAAGCACAACTGCATCGTGCGGAAAATCTGGATCAAGTTTTGTCCTTCATGAAGTCAGGTGATTTTCATGAGCGGGAACTGGCGTTGACTGATGCACTCAAGGCCTATAAGGAAGCGGCCGGACTCGACCCAAAATGGCAACCAGCTGTCAAAGGAGTCACCAGGGTAAAGTCAAAAATCGCAAAGATGAACTTTGATGAGGCAATGTCAGCCGGCTTCTCCAAACTGGCCGCAAAAGACTATGCTCGGTCAAGGGAAGCGTTTACACGTGCGCAGCAGATTTTTCCTGAATCACAGGAACCCGCTGATGGACTACTGCAAATAGATCTCGCGGAGCGAATGGATACAATTGAAGCGCATAAATCAGCTGCGACCGAGTTCGTACAGGGAGAAGACTGGCCTCAAACCATTCGTGAATACGAATCCGTCCTGGAGCTCGACCAGACACTTGTGTTCGCCCGGGACGGGCTCCTGGAAGCTAATAAAAGGCTGGAATTGGAAACAACCCTTAACAGGTTCCTGTCACAACCTACCGTCATGCGTGATGACGAGGAACTTAACGCCGCGAGAACTGCAGTTGCTAATGCAGGTCGAGTGCGCGAACCTGGTCCACATTTAAAGCAGCAGCTTTATACTCTTTCAAGGCTGGTATCGGTGGCCCGGATTCCGATCACGATTGAGCTGAGCTCAGACAATAAAACCGACATCGAAATTTACCGGGTGGGCCAGTATGGACAGCTTGTCAGTACGCAGGTACAACTCTATCCCGGTGACTACACCATAGTCGGAAGGCGCCGCGGGTACCGCGATATACGCTGGGAATTGACCTTGCTTGCGGGTGAAGCTATCGACCCTATCTACATTAGCTGCATTGAAAAAATCTGACATGTCTGAGGCAGAAAACGACAACATCACCATCGACGCAACACCGTTTACTCGAGTCGACCCGGGCAGCAAAAAGAAAAAACTGGTCCTGAAACCAGTTCCAATCGCAATCGGTCTCGTATTCATCCTGCTGTCTCTCGCCGCGCTATTTATGTTCACGGCAAGAGCTGTACGCTTAAACATCTCTCCCAGTCCCGATCACCTGGCTATCACGACAGGATTTTTTAGCTATCGATTAGGAGAAAGATTCCTGATGCTACCAGGAGACTATGTCATTTCGGCCGAACTCCAGGGATATAGAACCCTGTCGGAGCCGGTACAGGTTGGTGATGATCCTGACCAGGACTTTGACTTCGAGATGACAAAATTACCAGGAATCCTCACCATCGCTTCAATCCCTGAAGTTGGCGCCGAGGTATTCATCGACCAAGCTTCCGTCGGCAAAACACCACTAATAATCAACAACATTGATGCAGGGCTGCACGATATTTCGCTGCGCTCAGAACGATACCTCGCCTATGAATCTGAGATAGTAATAGAAGGGAAAAGATTAGAGCAGGAACTCAAAGCTGAACTGGAACCCGCATGGGCCGAAATCGGCCTTAGCTCACTACCGACAGATGCCACCGTTTATGTCGACGAGCTGGAGTCCGGAATCACACCTGCAAGCATTGAAATACTGGAGGGTACTCGTCAGCTAAGGGTTAAGAAACCAGGCTATAAGGTCTGGCAATCTGAAATTGCCGTTGTTCATGGCGAAGCACAACAGCTCGCTGAGATTAACCTGATCAAATCAGACGGAAAAGTTGCCATAGAGACAAACCCTCCAGCGGTTAATGTGACCATTGACCAGAAATATCGTGGCCAGACCCCTTTATCTGTCACCCTCGCGCCAGGCAAGTCCTACCAGGTTCTGCTGTCAAAAGCAGGCTACGAGCAAATCGCAAGGAAGATTCAGGTTGAACCAGAGGAAGACGTTTCACTGAGCCTGACCCTTAATCCTGTTGTTGGTCTGATACGAATCAGTGTTCAGCCACCCGGTGGCGAATTGTTCGTCGACGGCAGTTCGATGGGAAATCCTTCACAACAACTCTCGCTGACGGCCAGTCGACATACACTGGAAATCGTAAAGGAAGGGTACGCGACCTACAGGACAACCGTGACACCACAACCTGGCTTGTCACAGCAACTGCTCGTCACCCTGAAAACAAATGATGAAGCAAGAGTCGCGGCTATCCCCCAGGCTATCGCTACCGGCGCAGGGCAAACGTTGAAACTGATCCTTCCCGATAAACTGAAAATGGGTGCAGGAAGACGGGAACGAGGCAGGCGATCCAATGAGATTGAAAAGGATGTCGTTTTGACTAAAGCTTATTACCTGGGTATACACGAGGTAACCAACAAGCAATTTGCCGCTTTTGATCCTACTCACGATTCAGGTGTATTTGGCAGGTCATTGCTGAACGAGGATTCACGACCCGTTGTTAATCTAGCATGGGGCGCTGCGGTTCGCTTTTGTAACTGGCTGAGCGAACAAGATCAGCTCCCGGTAGCCTATCACCAGAAGAACGGAAAATGGCAACTTGTCTCACCAACCACCGTTGGCTATCGGTTGCCAACAGAAGCTGAATGGGCATGGGCTGCACGATATGCTGGCGGTCCAGCTTCATCTCGCTTTCCCTGGGGCGCCGCTATGCCTCCACCCAAGGGTTCAGGCAATTATGCTGACGAATCTGCCAAGGGTATGGTGCCTTATCATATAGTGGGCTATACGGACTCATTTCGTGGTCCCGCGCCTGTGGGCACATTTAAGGTCAATGAACTTGGTATTTATGACCTGGCGGGTAATGTTTCAGAGTGGATATCGGACTATTATTCGGTAGAGCTCGAACGTGACCAGCTTACTGATCCGCTCGGCCCCGACACCGGAGACTACTATGTTATTAGAGGGTCTAACTATACTAACGGTCGATTCAGTGAATTGCGCTGGACATTCCGCGACTATGGCAATGAGGGACGGCGGGATGTCGGATTCCGCATTGCAAGGTCAGTAGAATGAAGAAATTGCCCCCTACCAAGGTCTTAATATGCGGCATCCTGATTTGGGTATCCACTTCACTTCAGGGGGCTGAACAGGAAACAACCGGTGAACAACCGGCAACAGAGCAGGAGAATGCCAGTAAGAATCAGCAGAAGGCAGCAAAAAGCGAGCCATCTGAAAGCGAACAGTCGTCAACGAACGAGTCACCACAGGCAGAAAACTTGAAAAACCGTGAGCTCGGTACTGCATTTCGACGGTTTCGCCCAAGTGAAGAAATTAGTGCAGACAACGCCGTGCCATTCCCGGTTGATATATAGCCGACCTTCTTACCCAGGGAGTTTTATGAAAAGACAGTTACCCGTAGAGTTCATATTCCAGCTTTTTTCACTGATCATTTCAGTGATCATCGTCCATGGTGTCTATGTGTCCATCATCAGACCTAATGCGGTGGCTATCTTGGAAGAGCAGGCGGTCCAGATAAATGCCAATCCGGATTATGTCCCAGAGCGCTCCACCTATGTGGTGATTCGTGATATGGAACAGGAAGCTTGCTTTATCCTGATGCTGTGGGCCATATCACTTATGGGCTATAAGGCCTGGCAATCACTTGAGGAGAGCAAGATACTGCAACTGGATCTTATCCCACTGAGCCAGGGAACAAGCATTCTGCCCGAAGACAGTCGCGAGTACTCAAGACCCATCCAGGCTCTCCCTGACTCACAGCAGAGGTATCTTTTGCCGAGATCCCTATTAACTGCACTGCACAGATTTCGTTCTACCAGAAATATCCAGGACGTTGCCAGCTCAGTTCGGGCAATGTGTGACTCTGAGTCCGATAGACTGGATTCCGAACTGTCTATGATTCGTTATATCGCCTGGGCAATCCCTTCAATTGGTTTCCTTGGCACGGTTCGCGGCATAGGGCAGGCATTAGGGCAGGCTCACAAGGCTGTTCAAGGTGATATTGCCGGCGTAACACAGAGTCTCGGGATTGCTTTCAACTCTACATTTGTTGCCCTCCTGATCAGCATTTTCATCATGTTCCTGATGCACCAGCTACAGCTGGCCCAGGAGCGGCTCGTACTGGATGCCGAAGATTATTGCGACAATCGACTTATCCGACACCTACAAACATAGAAGTACATAACCTTGGCACTTGGAATTATTGACATTAACGACACTGGTATTCAGGTCGCAATAGATAACGAGATCGTGAGCACCAGCCCCGGATTCGCCGTGATGGATGGCGATCACCTGCTGGTTGGTAGCGAAGCACTACAAAACGCAAGACTCTTGCCACGCTGGACCAACAACAGGTTCTGGAATCAACTCAACACGGACCCTATCGCTACCAGCACTGATGAGGTTCGTCATCATGCAGACCTCGCTTTTGCGCATCTGGAATCCCTTTGGCAACCGGTGGAAAATGAAATCGACAGGGTTATTCTGCTGGTTCCAGGCTATTTTGAGCAGCCCCAATTGGGGCTGTTGCTCGGCATGGCTACTGAATGCGGAATCCCGGTTTCTGGTGTAGCAGATTCATCACTCATGGCGGCGTGCGATCTTCCCATTAACCAAAATTGTCTGCACCTTGATATACATCTTCACAGGACAACACTCACCAGGCTTGCCAGTAGTCATGTGTTAAACAGGAAGGAAGTTGCCACCGTTACAGAAACCGGGGTCTTCACTCTCTGGGATCGCTGGGCAAACATTATCGCGGACCAGTTTATACAGACTTCCCGGTTTGACCCCATGCACCACGCAACAAGTGAGCAGGCCTTATTCAATCAATTGCCTGGCTGGATAGAACGGCTCGGTACTTCCCGGGGGAATACTTTTGAACTGGACCTCGGTGATGTCAATCACTCGGTTTCGATCTCCAGTGATCAACTGATGAGCGCCTGCGCACAAGTATATCCTCAACTTGTACAATTCATCCGAACCCAGGTAGCCGCAGGTGAATTCTCCACCCTGCTCCTGTCCCACCGGTTCTCCGGCTTTCCCGGCTTAAAAGATTCACTGGGACTCGTCGCTGACATTGAGCTGGTAGAAGTTGAAGTGGGTCAAAGCCTAAGCAGTGCATATGCTCATGCCGACAAGATCATTTCAGCTGATGGTGCGGTTAACCACATCACCAACCTACATGTCAGCCACCAACCCCAGAAACCGACGCCAGTACAGGACAAGTCGCATGTGACTCATATGCTGATGGACAGCCACGCAGTCGCCATTGGAAAATCTTTTCAGTTGTCTGGTGATCTTTCAGGCGGCATACAGAGGGACACAGGGAATCCAATATGCACACTATATGTGCGCGGGGATGCTCTCTATGTGGATGCCCATACCGAGGGTGATTTTAAAGTTAATGAAGAAATCGCGGACCGGGGAACTGCCCTGAATCCCGGCGATGAATTGAAGTTCGGTGAACATACCATAACGCTCATCTCGGTCACATAGGTCACCCTGCAATGGCTAAGCGTCGTGAGTTTAGTGTCTTTAGTCTATCTTTCCTGGATGTCATGTCCTGTGGATTCGGCGCTGTTATCCTGATCTTCATTGTCATCAACCATTCAACTGAAGTCACCTCCCAGGAGATCAACGCACAACTTCTGGCAGAGGTGAAAAAAATCGAAGAACAGGTGAAGGATGAAACCCTCAGCCTGATAGAGGTCAAAAACACCCTGAAGGAAGCCGATGACGAGATCATTACGACAGAGGCAACGGTGCTTGAGATTATCCTGGCCATCAAGGAACTGGAGGCAAGGATAAAGGAGATCTCAGAGTCAGGGGCAAGCCAGGAAGACAGCATCGAGGCGCTTAAGGCCGAACTCAAGCTGCTCGAAGAAGAGGCAGCGAGCCTCGAAGGGAGTGTTGCCGGGGCAGAATCCAGCGGAGCGAGCCTGCGCTCAACCGTCGGGCAAGGGGACCGGCAGTATCTAACCGGGTTGAAAATCGGTGGTCAGCACATCCTCATCCTGCTGGATGCATCTGCGAGCATGCTCGATAAAACCATCGTAAACGTGATCAGAAGGCGCAACCTGCCAGACGAGAAGAAGCTGGAATCAGAGAAATGGCAACGCGCCATCCAGACCGTTGAATGGATCACTGCCAATATGCCCAAGGATGCAAATTTTCAGCTGTTTACTTTCAACACCGAAACAAAACCAGCAATTAGCGGAACCGAAAGCGAATGGCTGAGGGCAATTGAGAAAGAGGATACTGATGGGGCATTGGCTGGCCTCAATAAAATCGTTCCAGCTGGCGGCACCTCCCTGCACCACCCTTTCGCTCTGGCAAGAGAAATGGAACCACAGCCAGATAATATCTTTCTGATTGTTGACAGCTTGCCCACCCGGGGATTTGAAGAACCAAAAAGAAGCAACATCGAAAGCAGTGATCGCGTCGCCCTGTTTGGCAGCGCTTTGGAGGAATTACCGAACGCAAGCCCAATTAACGTCATTCTCTTTCCGATGGAAGGGGACCCCATTGCTGCACCATCCTACTGGCGTCTGGCTCAAATAACTGGTGGTTCGTTCCTTTCACCACCGGAGGATTGGCCCTAATGCGCAGACAGCGACGTGAAATCGAAGGAATCAGCCTCTCGTTCCTAGATGTAATCAGTTGTGGGTTTGGCGCCTTAATATTAATGTTGGTGCTAACCAAAGTTTTTGAGCCCGTCATTCTTGAAGATACGGTTGAAAACCTACAGGGATACCTGGCTGCGCTGCAACAGGAACTGTTCGATATCCGTGGCGAGACCAAGGTACTCAACCGGGAGATGGTACGAAAAGAGGACAAAAAGAAGGTTGAACTAAAAGAACTTGCCGAACTAAAGGCAGACTTTTCAGCACTGCAGTCAAAATTCGACGCCACTATCGACAAAAGTAAAGTTGACAACGTCATAGTCGGCAGACTGGCCAGTGCCAAACAATCACTGACGGCTGAGATGGAGGCTCTGCTGGTCGACTACAAGAGAAGCCTGGATGAGGACAAGATTGGTGGTATACCCGTAGATAGTGAATATGTCATTTTTATCATCGACACATCCGGCAGTATGTACAACTACGCCTGGCCGCTGGTACTGCAAAAAGTATCTGAAACACTGGACGTCTACCCACGATTGAAAGGCATCCAGGTAATGAATGATATGGGTAACTACATGTTCACCCAATACTCTAATGACTGGATTCCGGACACAGCAGCCCGACGCCGCGCCATAATTGACAGGTTACGCACCTGGAGTGTGTTTAGTAACTCCAGCCCGGTGGAGGGAATTACTAAAGCCATATCCACCTACTACAAACCGGGCAGAAAAATAAGCCTGTATGTATTTGGTGATGAGTTCAGCGGTCGCTCAATTCAGCAGGTGGTAGATGTTGTCGACCGGATCAACCGGGCGGACACCGACGGAAACAGACTGGTCAGAATTCATGCGATCGGCTTCCCGGTGCAGTTTGCGAATCCACCACGCTACCAGGACACGGGTATCAAATTTGCGATCCTGATGAGGACCCTGTGCGAAAAGAACGGCGGCACCTTTGTCGGCCTTAATGACTTTCGTTACTAGCAGGCTGCTGAAAAGCAGACTGTTAGACCGACACATGGATGTATCGGCCGCAAATCAACGACGTAAGTTGTTGATTTGTCGCGAGTGCGCTGAGGCCCGCGACCCTGAAAAAGTGCAGGGGAGCACTTTTTCAGCAACCAGCTAGTCGCGCTCGTAAACACCTACCAGCCGATTCATGGCTATGACATTCGGCTCAATTTTTGCCAGCAGCTCTCCCATACCGAGGCCACTTTCCAGACCTAGATCCTTGTCCAAAGCCAGAACCCAGAAATAGTATTGGTGCTTGCCATGGCCGTTGGGAGGCATCGGGCCACCATAGCCTTCATTGCCAAAATCATTCTTGCCGCTGGTGTATTGATCTGTTCCTTCCGCCAGGGCACTTTCGCCCGCTGGAATGTTGTACAAAACCCAGTGCACAAATCCGTAGGTACCCTGGGGGGTTATCAGGGGCGCATCAGGGTCATGGCAGACAACTGCAAAGGAGCGAGCGCCCTCCGGTGCTTCACTCCAGGAAAGCTCAGGTGAAACGTCCTCCCCCTCGCCAGTATGTCCGGCTGGTATTGCTTCACCCTGGCCAAATGCCCGGCTGGTGACTTTCATATTGGATAGTGCGAATCCCATGCTGCTCTCCTGTTAATGCTCCGATGATAAACGTCTCAAGCTCAAAATTGGCGTAGTTAAAATTGACGAGGCTTGGAAAGTTCGCCACGATCCAACTGTTTCCAGGGGCCACCCAAATCATACGGTTGGACCAGTCGAATGGCATTTGTCAGGCAGATGGCTTCACAACATGCGCAGCCCAGGCAGTTATCCTGCCCTTCGCGAACGCGTGTCTTCCTATCCTGTTTCTTGCCAACTACCTCAAGCAGCCCCGCTGGGCAAATTACGTTGCAGAGTATGCAGCCATCACAGAGATCCTGATCGATCTCTACCTTGGCATTTCCGAATTCTGTTCTTTCTTCTTTTGGTGCAAAATCAAGCTCACCAAACTTCTCTTGTCCCATCACTAGTCTCCAGTCGGATTTCCGTCCTTGGTCTCTCGTTTACGCTGAACTGCCACAACCCCGCACAGGCCTGAACCTAATACATATCACGCTTCTCACCATTCTCAAACCAGGTGCTACGATGAGTCTCGCGCCGTACAAAATTGTGCTGGGCATCACCAGCCTCAAAACCAATTGTTATTGCCTCAACGAGCTTATAGGGTTCTTCAATACCCAGCTTTTGCGGCCAGTCACTGAAGTTCAGAATCTCTGCAAAGCCTACCCAGCAGGTGCCGAGACCAAGGCTGTAGGCAGTCATGATCATATTGGTACCGACAATGCCCAGGTCTATTTCCGGGTGGCCAATACCTCGAGAATCCATTAGGGGAAATATTACCGTTGGCGCCCCATGAAATACCTTGATGCCCTGACCAGGGGGGGCTTCTCCTATTAGCTTGATTGGTATCGGATGTGGAGCCGGACCCTGTTGTTCAGACGGTTCCTCATTTACACCTTCCACTGGCGGAGCAGAAGGCATCATCGCCAAGGTATCTTGGACAAAGGCCTCCATCTCATTAATCATGTCACGATCGCGCACGACGATAAATTTCCAGGGTTGACAGTTCCCCTGGGATGCGGAGTAACGCCCAACCTCAAGTATTCGCTTTACGTAGTGCTCCGGGACCTGCTTGCGCTTGTATTTGCGCACGCTGCGACGTTTCAGAAAAGCTTCCTCTACCTGGTTCCACGGACTTCCTTCCGGAACCAACTGGCTCACTTTCCTTCTGATCAGCTTTTCACTTTTAGGTACGGCGCTGACCCCCTCAGACAACATTTGATCTGTCATTCTTCTGCTCTCCATCGAAAAAGAAAAAATCGCAGGTTAGCCTCAGGGTGGCTTAGCGAGTAATTATGTACAAGGAGTTTCGTCTGTAGCAATGCATTTTGCAAGTTCCGCATCTCGCTCCAACTACTTACAAACCATGGTTCGGCCACTCCGGTTTGAAGTCCTTGTCAAGAAATGCCTGGGCACCATCACTGTGTTTGTCTTTGCGCAACCACATGGACATCATCATCTCGGTTTCTATCCTCAGCCTTTCCTCGAGAGTCCGGCCAATTCCCCTGACAACCGTTTCCTTGTCAGCACGCAACGCCCCCTGAGGCAGTTCGGCAATATTCCTGGCCATTTCCAGCGCTCTCGTATAAGCCTGACCCTCCGGAACAATCTCATTAGCGAGCCCCATTCGATACGCATCGGTTGCATCCACTGTGCGTCCGGTAATGAGCAGTTCCATAGCGTGCCCCATACCAACGATCAACGGGAGGCGCACTGCCAGGCCATCACCGGAAACGATGTTCCACCTGCGCTCCAGTGCTCCAAAGACGGCATTCTCGGCACAGATTCGAATATCGGCAAGCATTGCGGTCTCCATACCGGCAGCCACCGCATAGCCGTTAACAGCAGCAATTATCGGCTTGAAGATATCTGCTCTTTTAGTGTAGCCGCAGAACCCATCTGCATTGTAGTAAGCCTGGCGAAAGTCCTCATAATCCATCACTTCAGTGAGAGCAGCAGCTTCCTCAAGATCCCAGCCGGCACAAAACGCCTGATCTCCCGCGCCAGTGATTATTGCAACCAGGGCTTCCCTGTCATCTCTAAATCTTTTGAAAGCATCCTGCAATTCCAGGTTCATCGCCTGATTGATACAGTTTCGCCGTTCCGGTCGGTTCAGCGTTATCGTTACCACATGGTTCTCTAATGTATACAGTAGCGTTTCATAATTCATTTTCGTCATTCTCCTTTAGCAAACCCTTACTAAATCCACCTGATTTCAGTGGTAATAATACAGAAGAATAGTGCACTTTTGCCGGTGCGGTAATGGCAAGCCCCTGACCGGCTGATCCCTCAAGGAGACAGGCTTGCCGTTCGATGAGTGAGCCTGCACTGACATGTGCCTGCGCGAAAGGTTCGTTCTTGCTTAAAGATAGCGCTCTAGTAATTGAATCGTGCGGTGTAGGTAATTGTCTGTTCAGCACCTTTTTGCAGCTTCAATCTATAGGCAATGGTTGTGCTGTCCAGCTTTTCACTCCTATGGCTCTCCTGGATAATCGCCCAGTCACCATTGAGCCTTTCTTTAACCATCAACTCAACCGGCCCATTCTTGTGGTTTTTTACGTTCATTGAATATGCAACTTCCATCCCTCGATTTCCCAAACGCCGGTAGTCAACCTGCTTCCTGTCGGCAGTTACATCAAATACCCTGCCGACTTTTACCTCAACATCAGAATTGACAGGCGTATGACGAATACGATCCTCACCCACGAGCTGTAAGATACCCGTTCTGTCTGCCTTGAGCACACGCAGCTTGCCTTCTGGGAGTGGCGCATTCAGGCCATTCTTTTTGGTATTCCTGAAGGAGAGAATGACGTCTGCTTTGATTTTCTGGACACCCTGTGCCTGGTGTTGCATCACATCATTTTGCATGACATAGGCTTTGCCAACGGCTATACCCCTGGCAGTCAGCAATTTTATTTGCTTCTCAGAATTACTTTCCAGGGTAGTACGCCTCGGAAAGTCATATAGATGATACTCAAAGAAAGACTCGCGGCTGGGTCCAGCATTTGCAGCTTCAGCAAGACCCAGCACCTGTTGGGCAGCCCGCCGTTTCAGAGCAGGCTGACTCCTGACTCTTTGAACATCTCCGGCGACCAGCTTCAGCCTGGCATCTTCATACTCAGCACCACTCTGGTTCCTTATTGTTACCCAGCCAGTCAGGTCTATCTCGGACTCATCGGCAGCGAGTTCCAGCACATAGTCAGCTTGCCATGAAATGTTATCGGTGAGGTAGGATACGATCACACCCTGGTCCCCCTGAGTCTCATTTTCCAAAGACCATAACAAGGTGGGTGTGGTTTTCAGGTCATCTGGCAGGTAAGCCAGTGAAATTATTCCCTCTGGTTCAATCTCAATCTCGTCACCGAACCTGACAACTTCAGGATTGATCGACAGCAGGATACCCTCGCGGAGGACCTTCTCAAAACGGCTACCCTCCAGGATACTTCTGGAATATTTGAGTTTGCGGCCGAGAAACCTTTCCAGCAGTGCCTGCTTGTTTAACAGGTCATACCGGTAACTTTGTTCAAGAACCTGTAATTCCTTTTTGACATCTTCAGAGGTAATCGACACGGTTGAAGGGTCTATACTGCGCGCAACACCCTGGAACTCCAACTCGAATTCTCCAACGGGCAACAGAATATCGCGTTTATCCCGGACCACCGCAAAGTTGCCATTATAAATAGTGACTGCCACTTCCGTTTGCCGCTCTTTATCAACGATGACGCGCAAATCTTCAGCCATTGTGTTTGAGACATAGGTGACTGAGACATAGCAGATGATGAGCACCCTAAACATCAGAATCATTTAGAATATGTCCTATACAAAAAGCCTTCGTAGCCAAGGGTATCATAGCCCCTGCCTCATGTTCGAAGGTATTGAGCATCTGCAACTCAAAGCGCACCAACAACTTGTCCCAATCTCGACTGAACGCGTAGAATAGCGCCATCGATTTTTTTGAAGTAATCTCCCATGACCAACCGTACAATGCGCCGCGCATTCGGCTTGAGGATTCTCAATGCCAATCATAAAGACATTCGTCGCTTAAAACGCGAAGGCAACCAGGCTGTTCTCCATGGACACAAGTTCTGGAATTCAAGTTTCCTGATAATGGACTACCTTAAGAAGAATCCCCTTAAAAGAAATACAAGAGTCCTGGAAATCGGGTGTGGCTGGGGGTTACTTGGTATTTATTGTGCCAAGACATTTGCCTGTAAGGTCGATGGGATCGATGCCGACAAGAACGTACTTCCTTTCCTTCAACTTCATGCAGAGTTGAATGATGTTTCAATTAGAACAGAGAATAAAACATTCCAGCGTTTGACCACGGACTACCTGAGCCAGTACGACCTCGTCCTGGGTGCTGATATTTGCTATTGGGATGAGATGACAGGCATCCTGGCGAATCTCATTGCCCGCTCAAGGCGTGCAGGAGTAAAGCAGGTCATTATCGCGGACCCCTGCCGCCCACCTTTCACAGACCTGGCCGAGCGCTGCATGGACAGATATGACCAGGTGAAGGTGAAACGAAAATTCCTCTCTAAACCAGTAAAGGCATCAGGCGATATCCTGGTAGTAAACTAGCCTAGCCAGCGCAGGGGGAAACCACCTATCGCTTCTCATCTGTAATGGGTACGAAGCGCACCGGTAATACATCACGCTCTGTGAAGCTCAAATCAGCACTCTTTGTGATTACCCTAAGTTGCTGTACCTCATCCTGCGCCCCCACCGGCATAATTAGTCGCCCGCCCGGAGCCAGTTGATCCAGGAGGGTGTCGGGGATGGTCACTCCAGCAGCAGTAACGATGATGCCATCGAAGGGTGCCTCCTCGGGCCAGCCCAGCATGCCATCCCCGTATCTAACCTGGATATTGTCATAGCCGAGTATTACCAGCCGTGTCAGTGCCGAACGCGCAAGGCTGGCAACTATTTCCACGGAGAAAACCTCACCCACAATTTCAGCCAACACAGCTGCCTGGTACCCAGACCCCGTCCCTATTTCCAGAACCTTCGCACCTGGTTCGACGTCCAGCAATTCAGTCATTAACGCAACGATAAAGGGCTGGGAAATCGTTTGGCCATCCCCGATGGGCAACGGATAGTTACCGTATGCCCTGCTGTTTAGATGTTCGGGCACGAATTCATGGCGTTTAACCCTGGCCATCGCGTTTAACACCCTCTGTGAGAATTGCTCCCTGCCGGTGTAATGTCTCGCCTGATACATATCCTGCTTGATCTCTTCAATCATTTGCTCACGCATTTGTTGCCACTCTCCTCCCGCAGCCACTAAAGCTACCGTTAACAACGCATTACTCAACAAAATCGTCATCAGGACGTGCTTCATGAGATCACCTGCAGGCACCATTATCCCTAATCTTCCATGTTATCATTTATGCGAAAAGCTACCATAAGCTACCGCTATGATCATCACGACAACAAATAGCCTAGAAGGTCACAAGATTGTCAATTACCTTGGCGTAGTAACAGGAGAGGCGATACTTGGGGCAAACATTTTCAGGGATATGTTTGCTGCGGTAAGGGACATCGGCGGCGGGCGCTAGGCTGCATAGGAGCGGGAATTAGGTAAAGCCAGGGATATTGCGCTGGATGAACTCGAGGAGTGGGCAGAAGAAATGGGCGCCAATGCCATCGTTAGTGTGGATATTAACTATGAAAGTTTTGGGCAGACCAATGGAATGATGATGGTTAGTGCCACCGGCACGGCCCTCAGGATTGAGGAGTCCCGCACGTGAGCCGTTTACTCATCTCCGGACCTATATAAACCACTCATCCGGCATGGAGTCATAGAAAACCTGCGATAGTCCAAAGGCCTGGATGCCGGCTACCTCAGAAACTGATTCCGCAAAGCGTGAAGGACGGGCGCTCCGCACCATAACTTTCGTGTTGGGGTATTTCTTTTTCAGCCACAGTGCAGTCCGCAGGTTTTCATAGTCCACACCAGTAGCGACCAGCACCAACGGCTCAGTCTCGTTCAGATCAATCTGCTGCTCCAGTAATTGCCAAACTTCAGGGTGCCCGATATCTCCTTGAAGTACATGCATGAAGATATCTTTTGGAATATCCTTTTGCTCCTTCACCACCAGAATTCTGCGGTCCGCATCAATATCGATAATACCGATATCACATATTTCATCCTTTGCCCGCTCCATCAGCTCTTCAAATATCGTCTGCCCGAAACGGCCGAATCCAGCGATGATAACGGTATCCAGCTGAGCAGTGGATTTGAAATAGTCCAGCATGTGATTTTGCACGAGATGCTGGGCAGCAAGGTGATCACTATTAAAAGTTATACAATTCTCAAATACCTGTGATGATTTCAGCATTCGCATGAAGCGCAGGCGGTTACAATGCACCACCATGCGTGGCGCCAGCTCAGGTCGCATTGCCAGAATCTGGCTGGCCGCTTCAAAATTATCGAAGTCTTTATCGCTTGCAAGTATTACTCGCTGCACTCGAGAAAGCCGTAGTGTCGAAAGAAAGAACTCATTGGTAATGTCCCCAGCCAGAACTTTCGCCCCATATCTTTCGGTGAACTCCATAGCCTGGGCTTTACCGATTTCCCGTTCAATAATCACTATTTGTGACCTTGGGTTCAGCTCCTTAAGTTTCTCTAACATGCTTCGAGCGACGTCATCCACGCCCACCAGCACAATATGATTACTCAGTTCCCGCAACCACCTGTTACGTTTGGTTACGATCTGTTGAAACCAGTCTGCGATTGTTGAGCCAGTAAGTAGTGGCGCACCAAAATAGCCAATCCAAAGCAATACCTGACCCCACAAGGGTCCAGATACCGGGACACCAAGATCCATTCCCCCAAGAATGAAAAGTCCCAGGGTATAGTACATTTTGGTTGCAAGGTTGACGTCTGTCAGGTCCCTCTCACTCACCTGGACCCCTGATTCGAAGCCGGCTAAACCGCACGCAAAAACGACCAGCGCCATTACCCACCGCCAGTGCGTGATGGATGAAAATATGTTCCGGATTTCAATAGATTTCAAAGGCTTGCCAGGAGGTTGACTCTAATAAGAGATCGTTCTTTTACCCACGTTCTGACGGGATGCGACATGATAACAGAACACATAAACGCATCTCGACCCATAAGACCGGCGCCCACGAAACTTTTACCCGCCAGACAGCCGGGTCGCCCCGCAAAGATTGGTCGACCCAGGGTGTATCTCTCCAGAAAAGGTGTCGCTCCTATTTCCCGGCTGATCAAGATATTGCCCCCGAACAATCCTGCACAGGCAGTGGGACTTCACAATCTAGCCTGGATAATTCATGAAGGGATCGGAGTTTAGAGAAGATATGACAAAGCATATTGGACTATCGCTCGCCGAATCATAGCCGTAGCTATGGTTCAAGGGGGATTGTTCAATAGGCGCAGGCAGATTTTCTATAAATCCGATCAGGTACAAACTGTATTCTAGTAAAAGGCGCACTAACTTTGGCAACTTGTTGAATTACAACGTGTTAACAAGATTTCTATGCCGCCTTCATGAAATATCCAGGCTAGGGTCTTAACTCAAACGACCCCGTCGCTTCCTCCCAGGCACGTTGAAGTACAAATTCACGTGTATAGCCAAGCGGGACAATAATATTCAGCGGCTCGTAATTTCTGTCTTCGGTGAGATCTGTTGTTCTGAGAGTATCTTCGAGGGATATATTTTCCGCGGCAGCTCGCTCACCAATTTCCGCAAGCTGACTCATAAAGGCCTTGTACTGAACCAACTTGGGGCGATCTGTGATGATCCCATGACCTGGAATAACCGTGTGAAAAGGAAGACCAAGAACCCTCTCAATGGTGTCGCCCCAGTTGGCAACTGAACCCCCACCCTCAAGATCTATGTTCGGATAGTGGAGAAAGAAAAACAGATCACCCATGTGCACCGTTTTCTCTTCTACGAACAAGACCACGAGATCACCATCAGTATGTCCCCTACCCGGGTGAATCAACCGCAGGGTCTTATTCCCCATGGAAATTTCCTTGTCATCAGTAAAGGTTTCATTGGGCATCAGCTTAGCGGCTTCACCCGAGAAATAATCAGCGTCCGTTTGTTGCAGGTGGTGCAAGGTTCTTTTCGTGGCGACCACTCGGGTACCTGGGTCAAAAGCAGGGTTACCGTGCGTGTGATCAGCATGATAGTGAGTATTGATGACCAGGCTAATGGGTTTGCCGGTAAGCGCCATTGCTTTTTCTTTGATACGTTCGCCCTGATATGTCAGTGTCATGCTGTCGACAATGACCGTACCCTCATCCGTATCCAGCACGGCCACGTTCCCGCCAAGACCGTAGATCACATAGAGGTCATTGGTTATCTGGTTGACCTCCAGCGAACGAATCTGCAGAAAAATATAGCTGAAAAAAGCAAAAATAATGACAAGTATCGAGACGGTCAACCACTGCCAGGTTCGCATGCAGAGATCCTTTTTGTAAGTTGTTGCAACTATACCCGCCCGCTATTCCCCTAGCCAGTTCTTGTCCGATTTCGAAAATCGAGCGGGCCAGTTCCTGCATAGAAGCCAGCAGGGCTGAAGGAGCTCACAACAAATTTAGACCGTTAGACGCAGGGACATCGGCGCAGGAAAAGGGCAGGCTTTGCCGCAGCAACCGAAACCAAAACCCTACTTGCCAACTAGATCACAACCCATTAGAGTGCCCGACCTTTCCCTTCCCAAACTGTCCCAGATGTTCGATAAGCAAACATTACAGGGCGCCTACTTCGCGCTCTCCGCCTACCTTTTCTGGGGGTTTGTACCCATATATTTCAAGTTCGTGGATCAGGTCTCCCCATGGGAGATACTTTGCCACCGGGTGGTCTGGTCTGTTTTCTTATTGATCGGAATTCTCGCCTACACCAGGCAACTGGGCGGATTGAAAGTAGAAGCGAAGGTAGTCAGAAGATTAATGCTGAGCGCTACCCTCTTATCAGTGAACTGGCTGGTCTATATTTACGCTGTCGTCACTAGCAATATCGTGGAGACAAGCCTGGGGTACTTCATCAATCCGCTGGTAAGCGTCTTTCTTGGCATGATATTCCTTTCGGAACGGCTGAGGCCAATGCAGTGGATTGCCATTATCATCGCCCTGTCAGGTATCGCGATCCAATTGATCTACTACGGTGCAGTGCCCTGGATTGCACTTACCCTGGCGTGCAGTTTCGGCACCTATGGACTCTTAAGAAAAAACCTGGGTTTACCATCCGTCCTGGGGCTTGCACTGGAAACCCTGGTAATCCTTCCCTTCGCCCTCCTTGGCCTGCTCTGGTTCTATTCCACAGGAAACATGGCTTTTGCTTCAGTAAATGTGCAGACAGATGTCCTGCTTGTCATGGGGGGGGTTGTCACCTCGTTCCCCCTTCTGTGCTTTGCCGCTGCGGTAACCCGGCTGTCACTCATCAATATCGGCATGTTTCAATACATAGCACCTAGCCTGTCACTCGTTGTGGCTGTCGTCATGTATGACGAACCATTTGGCATTGACCGAATTATTACCTTCACATGTATCTGGATCGCGCTGACAATCTTCACTGGAGAGACAATCTATTATCACCGCAGGCTCGCCAGGCGGACAGACGTTGATATCTAGCCCTACCGTAAAAACCATCAAAGCAGGCAAGGCCATAATCCACTATCATCCCGGGTTCCAATAAGGAAGTCGCATGAAAGAAACCCAGTTTGACCGGGATATCGCACTTGAGCCGATTTCGGCAGGCCACTACGAGGTAAATATTAGTGATACCTGGAACGTTCTTATCGGACCCAACGGCGGCTATGTTGCCGCGATTATTCTCAAGGGCATGAAAGATACGCTGGGAGATGTACAGACCCGATCTATTACGTTTCACTTTCTCTCAGCTTCTCTACCAGGCGCCGCAAACCTTCATGTTAACGTTGAAAAGAGGGGGCGTTCATTATCTACCTGTACAGCCAGACTCGTTCAAGGTGAACGCACCATAGCAATGTGCATGGCTACCTTCGCATCTGCCCGTGAATCCTTCAGTTTCCGTGATTTCAATATGCCGGAAGTGCCAGGCCCGGAAGATATTCCGTTGGAACAACGCATGAACCCCGGGCTCATCGGATATGTACCATTTCGCGATCACTTTGATCAGCGGTTGGCCATTGGCCCGGTACCGCCGGATACTGCCGATGAGAGCAGGGTTGGTGGCTGGACTCGCTTCAAAGAGAACCGCGAATATGATGACCTTGCCATCGTGGCAATATCGGATTCCTGGTTCCCCGGGCTGGTTGTAAGAGATACACCAATGCCCTTACATGCACCAACTATAGACCATACGGTACATTTTCTGACTTCTGTACCGATTCCCAGTGGCGGACTCGATGACTTCCTGCTGGTTGATTTCACCACCAGTGTTGCCCAGGAAGGGTACCTCATCGAAAATGGTAAAATCTGGTCGCCAGAAGGCTACCTGATTGCCCAGTCAAGACAACTCGCCGTTATGCTGCCAAAGGAAGACTAGCCTTCCCTCAATCTTGCCCTGATCCTCGCGTGTTCCTCCTCGTTCAGGGAGAACCTTGAAAAGATTAAGGCTCCTGTGGCGTAACAGGTCAGCGGCAACAATCCGTACAGGGAAACCATGGCAATCTGCACTACCATGGTCTGTTCCTGGTTTGGAATAAACCCTGAAAACTGCAAAACAAAACCGGTAACAACAATCATCAGGCCAGCCGCACTCTTGAAGACAAAGTTGAAGGCCGCGAAATAGGAGCCTTCCTTTCTTTCTCCGGTTTTATATTCATCATAATCAATAATGTCGCTCTGCACTGATGGCGCAATGGTTCCACCGCAACCGGCAGCTAACCCTGCAAAGAAAGCAAAGAAGAAGATGGTGATAACTTTCGCTTCTAATGTTTCAAGGAACGGTAAACTGAACATTCCGGCAAAAGAAAACCCTGTCAGGAGCATGGAAAATATCCAAAGGCGGATCTTGCCAAATTTCCTCGAGAGTGGAAGCCACATTGGCACCGACAGGGACGACGGGATCATGTAGGCGAGAATAAAGACAGGCGCCAGCGCGGCTCTGCCAACCACATACTGCGCAATGTAAAGTGTTAACAATGCAATGACGGCGCTGCCAACGTGTTCGATAAAGGAAACGACCAAAACCAATCGTGCGTGGGGGTTCTGCCACACGTCTCTGAAAGCCCCAAAGGGGCTTTGCTGTACCCTGCCCTGGAAGTCAGACCGCTCTCTCAGTTTCATAACGGCGTAGACAATCAGTCCACCGGTTATCAATGCTGCCATCACACTCAGTTCAAATGCCACGCGCCGTACGGCTTCCTCACCCTCCTGCTCTGCACCGATCAGCAGTTTTATGCTGAAGAGCGAAAAGATCGAGCCAACGGTGAAGGCGGCATGCCTCAGCCCATATAAACGACTGCGTTCATGGTAGTTCTGAGTCAGTTCTGCACCAAGGGACATATGCGGAACAATAAAAATGGTCATTGCAGAATAGAAACCAATGACGCCAAACGCCATCCAGGCAATAAGCCAGGACCCGGATAGTTCTTCGGGAGGCGAGAAAACCATGACAAAAGTCAGACCAATCGGCAAAATGCCAGCCAATAGCCAGATCCGCCGCCGCCCCATGCTGTGCATGGTTCTGTCACTTAAGTAACCAACGAGCGGGTCAGAAATGGCGTCCCAGACTCTCGACACGCCAAATATAAGCCCCATGACCGCCGGAGCAATCAACAGTACATCGGTTGAAAATTTCATAATGTACAGATTGATAAGAAGGTACATGTAGCCCGCGCCAATGGCTGGCGCACCATATGCACCAATAATGCCACGACTTAGCTTGCCACCTTCAGACCCTTCTTTTCTGGTTAGCGTGTCTGTCATAAACTTCTCATTAGACATAATGTAACACTATGCTGCCCGGTTTTATTAAAACACCAATTTCCGTTATCCTTAGCGCCGAATTCAAGTCACTGATCATTGCAAGTACACAGGCCCTGAATAGGCAGGTTTCTTCATAAGCCTATGTTTTTACCAGCTGATATTTGACCAAACCTATGGAGCAGAACTAATGACAATGCAGAATACACCGCTTCTTATGTCCCGCATCCTCGGTCGTGGCGCCCAACTTGATCCCAATGAAGAAATCGTTACCTTGTTGGAACACGGTACCCACAGGCAAACATTAAGAACAACCTGGGACCGGGCAAATCAGCTGGCGGGTGCATTGAAAGCACTTGGCATTGGGGTCGGTGACCGCGTGGCCAGCTTCATGTGGAACAACTACAGACACCTTGAACTTTACCAGGCTGTACCTTCCATGGGCGCTGTATTGCACACCATTAATATCCGCCTCAGTCCCACCGATCTTGAGTATATTATTAACCACGCTGCAGACCGTGTCATTTTTGCAGATGAAGATCTTCTGCCATTGCTTGAGCCTCTGCTTGATAAGATCCCCTCGGTAGAATTGTTGATTATATGCCGGCATGGTGAAGGAGGTGACTCTTCTTTCCCTAATACAGTGGACTATGAAGATTTCATCGCTGATGCCAACGCTAATTATGAATGGCCGGAGATCAGCGAAAATTCGCCTATGGGCCTGTGCTATACCAGTGGCACTACTGGAAAACCAAAAGGCGTAATGTATACGAACCGGTCAACTTACCTGCACACGCTGGCTCAAGCCTTGACGGATTCTATGAACCTGTCATCACTGGATGCGATCTGCGGCATCGTGCCAATGTTTCACGCTATGGGATGGGGTTTACCCTTCTCAGCCTCAATGCTCGGATGCAAGCAGGTTATGCCTCACCGCTTTATGAGCCCAGATAAAATCGTTGAGCTGATGGTAGAAGAAGAAGTTACCCTGTCAGCTGGCGTCCCAACTATTTGGCAGGGGGTGAAAGGGATTCTCGAAGAGAATCCAGGCAAGTACGATATGTCGCATGTTTCGCGCCTGACATGTGGCGGATCGGCGCCGCCGGTTTCATTGATGCGCTGGTACTGGGATACCCTTGGCGTAGAAATGATACAGGGCTGGGGAATGACAGAAACTAATCCCCTGGCCACCTTATCGCGCAAAGTCGCCAAGCGTTCACACATTAATTTAACTGAGGACCAGCAATTCGAAAACATCGCCAAGGCAGGTCTAACCATGCCGGGCCTTGAAGTCAAAATTGCCGACGAGGAGTGGAAGACGCTACCCAACGACGGCGAAGCCGTTGGTGAACTGCTGATTCGTGGCCCATGGATCTGTTCCGAATACTACAACAACCCGCAACCTGAAAAGTTTCAGGATGGCTGGTTAGTTACCGGTGACGTTGCAAAAATTGACCCAGAGGAATACGTGATTATCGCAGATCGATCAAAAGATCTGATCAAATCAGGTGGGGAGTGGATTTCATCCGTGGACCTGGAGAACTATATCGTCGCAATGGACGGCGTTGTCCAGGCCGCGGTAGTCGCCCAACCCCATCCAAAGTGGGACGAAAGGCCTGTGGCCCTGGTTATCCTGAGCGAAGGCTCAAATGTGACTGAAGAGATCATACTTGAACATTGCGTCGAAATATTCGCGAAGTGGCAGTTACCTGATGATGTGATTTTCGTCGAGCAGATTCCTTTAACATCGACTGGAAAAATCGACAAGAAAACGATTCGACTGCAGCTAAGCAATGAAGGCTACCAGCTACCGGACCTTCGATCCGCATAACCCGAAAGCGCAAAGATATCATGCTCTGGCTATCCTAGCCTTCGGGAGCCTTGCGAGAAACTGCTTCAGGTTTATCCCGATCCAGCAGAATCAGTAGGGGCGGTAATAACAGGAAATCCAAAACCAGGGCAATACCAATGACGATTGCAACCAACCAACCCGTATCACCGTTCGGTTTAAAATCGGATGTACTTAGCAGCAAGAATCCGGCTACGAGCACCAAAGTTGTGATCCACAAGGCAACACCAACACTCCTGAAGGCGTAGCGAACAGCATCTTCCGCTGACAGCCCTCTGTCTCTTCTTGCGCGCAGATACTTGCTCAGAAAATGAACCGTGTCATCGACAACGATTCCCATGGTAATTCCCAAGACCATTGACATGGATTGACCGACCTTGCCATTTAGAAGAAACCAGACACCAAAGCCTGTAACACCTGGCAACATGTTCGGTATTAATGAGATTACACCAATCTTGAACGAGCGCAGCGATATCATGAGCACCAGCGCGATAAGTACCAGAGCAATGAGCGCTCCTTTAATACTGCCCTGCATTACGCGAATACCAATATGGGTAAACATCAGGGAAGCGCTTGAACCTTCCTGCTCTAAAGCGGGCGCATTTTCTCTTAACCACGCTCTTCCTTTCTCCTGCAAGGCTATAAATTCCGGTGTGCCCATGCTGGGCAGAGATACCGTCATCCTGCTGGCTGACTTATCAAAGTTAAGCTGGTTGGTCAGATCCAGGCCAAAGGGGAGCGAGAGTTCATACAGCAACAGGTACTGTGCTGCCAGTTCCTTTGACTCGGGAAGGGAGTAAAACGCGGGGTCATCACCGTGGAGGTTCTTGTTCAAACGTTTCACAATATCAGTATAGGTATTTACATGGTTTACATGGTTTACATGTTCCTGCGCTCTGAACCATCCAGCAAAATTCTCCACAACCTCCAGATAATCTGGATCTGACACACCCTGAGCACTATCGGTATCCAGTGAATATTCAATAGTGTAAAGCCCACCAAGGTTCTGGTCAGTGAAATCTGTGTCAATTCGCAATGCAGTACTCTCACCAAAATACTTACTGAACTGATCACTGATGATATTCATCGGCGCCAGGATCATAAGGCCAAGGGCAACAGCAGAAGTCACTGACATCAGCAATTTTCTGTTAGCGATCACCATCTCTGCAAAATTCCCCATGGAGGCAACGGCAAATGATTCACCAGGTCTTACCCTGTTCGGCAGGATGTAAACAAGGGCGGGCAGAAAGGTGAGAGAATAGATGAAGCCAAACAGGACGCCAATCGCCACCATGTTGCCGATATCCTGAATGGGCGGCACGTCGGCGAGAATATTGAGGCTGAGAAAACCTATTGCGGTACTCAGACTGGTCAGGAACACCGGCTGAACATTAATGTCTACGGCATCCAGTATAGATGTTTCTTTGCTATCACCCGATCGTATTGACTGGTAGAAAGACACCATCAGATGAATTCCATGGGCGACTACCACTGTGAGAATAATCGTTGGTGTATTCGCTGACATGGGAGAGATGCTTATTCCCAGCCAACCTGCTACACCCATGGCAGAAACGATGCTCAGGATAGTGGTACATACAATCGCGAGAACACCGATAGATGATCGCAGTAAGAGCGCTATCACCACAACCACCAGCAGGTACATCAGCGGCATTTGTGTTACCAGGTCTCTTTGCGCGGTGCTGGAAAACGCTTCACTGATCATGATGAGACCCGTGGCATAAACCTTGACATCCGGATGGGCTTTCATGATTTCCGATTTCTTTCTTTTTGCCCAGTTGGCAGATTTAACCTGTCCGTCCGAATCACCCGGATTAATATAAAAATCAATATTGATACCAGCAACAGTGCCATCCCGGGAGACCAGTCGGTTCACTACGAGTGGCTCATTGATTGCAATATCCCGGATTCGCTCAAGGTCCGCCTGTGACAGGCTCTCTGGATATTCCGCGAGATTTTCAACCAGCAGGTCATCGTCATCAGCGACCGTATGCTGGTAATTGGTGAGAGAGTCCACCCGTTTTACAAACGGTGTCTTCCATGCATCTTCGGTTAGATCGTCAATGATCTTGAGTACGCGAGGAGAAAATACCTGACCGTCATCGGGCGCGATCGCAAAAAAGACATTCTCAACCCTGGAGAATGTCTCCTCCAGGTTCTCAAAGGCGACTAATTGTGGATTATCAGGGCCGAAATTATCTCTTGGTTCGGTAGAGACCTTGAGGAACTGCAATCCTGATCCGGCCAGACCGGTTACTGCCAGTGAGCTAAGGAGAATGAGCCAGCGATACTTCAGCAGTCCTTGTGCAAACGCTCTTGTCACTTGTGATGTTTCTGTTGAACAAAGGAGCGCTACCATACCTAAATCGCCATTAGTTCCACAAGCCCAGCCTCTGGCCCTATAGATAACAGCTTCTAGCCTGGTTTCACACGAGAAATGTGAAGCTGATCACGGTTCCGGAAAAGAATTTTCCTAATCGGTCCAAATTGTGAAGAAGATCACAGTTTGGAGCGATAGGCGGCGCTTAAATAGGTATCAACAGTCGCTTAGCATTTCGGGGACAAGAGGATGAGCTTACACCGATTAGAGATCTACATGGATTCATACAGCAGTGAGCCCATTGTCAATGACACAGACATGCCCTTGAGCATCAATATTGGCGATGTAATAACAAAACAGGACTGGGTCCATCTACTTTCAGGAACACAAAGGCATATCGACTTGAGAGTCAAGGTAGAGGATGTGAGACACCTGTTTTGGGATGCCGAAGAATATATGCACTCCGTAAGCATCAGGGTTGTACCGGTAGAATAGGGCTCGGTTTTCCCCTAACCAGCTTTTTCTACCAGCGGCAAAAAAAGGGCGGTTTATACCGCCCTTTTTCTTTTCCCGAAATGACTCAATGCCAGTCATCACGAGTGGATCGGAGTCGCCCACGACTCGAGGGATCTCGCTTGTAGATCAATCCACTCAGGCCACCACATGGCCTTCGGTCGTGATGACCCGATGCGAAATAACTCTGTGAAAGCCCATTTCGGTTGATTTTCTCGTACACCAGCCTACCATGAGCGGGTTAAAGACTAAGACTAATGATATTGATCGGAAATTCTTATGACACCAAGCATTAGGAGCCTTATTGCCTGTCTGTTCGCGGCCCTTGTATGCCCGCTGCAGGCCGAGGAAGATTTCATCATTACCGAGCAAACAACCAGTGTTCGGCTGCGTCAGGAGCCACTTCAGTGGACACCAGAGACGGTAACCATCGTCAAGAAAGCTGACATGAGGCGTACCTACCTGAGGGACCTTGAAGACCTTGAAGGAATTGTGCTCCCGGCGTCGTTATTGATGGCCTGACCAGGACGCCACAGGGCGCTGCCATCGGCATGCGTGGAATCAGCTCATCACAAACCAGTAAGGGTTTTGAACCAGCGGTCGCGGTCAGTGTTGATGGGGTATACGTTGGCACCCATGCGAGTCAGATGCAGGTCTTGTTTGACTTTGAGCAGGTGGAGATAGCCAGGGGTCCTCAGATGACCTATCACGGGATGCCCAATACCGCAGGCACCATCAATATAGTGCGCAGCAAGCCTACGGGAAAATTCGAAGCCGACGTCAGAGCCAGCTTCGGGGACTTTGACCGGAGAGAGATGGATGGCGTTTTGAATTTTCCTGTTTTTAAAAATCTGGCAGGAAAGGTCTCTTTCAACTGGAAGGACGAGGGCGGAGACTACATAAAAAACAACACCAATAGTCGAGGTGAGAACTCTGAGGACCGACTTGCGTTTTCTGCATCAGCCCTTTGGCAGGTATACGATCAACTGACTGCACAATATACATACGATAACGAAGATGACGCTGGAGACACCCCCGCTCTTCTGAACATCAGTACCGTAACCGACCTGGTCTGTATCAATGCTATTAATGAGGAAACCTGTGTTTCTGACCTTGGACCCGGCATTCCACAAACAGGCTCACTACACCATACGGCTCAAAACTACAGCAACGAGCGGCGATACAAAGGTGACCATCACACACTTAGAGTGGATATTGACTGGGCTGGGAGAATCATTAAAAGCATCACTGGATTCCGAAATACCCAGGAGAAGTGGGACAGGGACCTGGATGCAACCCAGGTTGATTTTTATTCAATGTCATCAGACCAGGACTATGAACAGGTATCCCAGGAAATAAGCCTGTCGGAACAACTTTCTGAAAAATTGTACTACTCCACGGGTATCTACTACCTCTCCTCGAAATACAGCCTGTTCCAGGAAGAGTTCTTTATCCTCAACGCGTTAGGTAACGCGGGCCTAGGTGATGCCCACAACGCCCTCGACGTACAGCAACTCACTTCAAATTCAGAATCGACCACCTATTCATTCTTTGCCCATGTGGAGTATGTCCTGGATGACCAGTGGACTCTTGATTTAGGTACCCGGCTTTCCTCTATCGAAAAGGATTTCAGGCACAGTCCTTCTGGTATCAGAAGCGGGAATACGATTACTCCTTCGCCGACGATAATCACCGACAGCAACGACTGGGACAAGTGGAGTTACTCTGGCGGCGCCAGTTACAAAGTTGATCCTCAGGCGATGGTCTATTTTCGCTACTCGCAAGGCTTTACACCCGGGGGGTTCAGTGAAAATGCTGTATCAGCTGATTCAGCGAAAAGCTATGACAGTGAAACAAATACCAACTGGGAACTGGGCATGAAGAGCGAGTGGTTTAACGACAAGTTACGACTCAACCTGGCCTACTTTGAAAACGAACTCGACAGCAAACACGAACAATTTATTGCCCCCGTCTCCTCGGGACGCCTGGAATCAATTATCGACAATGTTGCCTCTATCGAAACCAACGGATACGAGCTCGAGTTTGAGGCGGTACCCATTGAAAACCTCTATCTTCGCGGTTCATACAGCCACATGAACGCCGACTACGAAAAATATATAGTACCAGACCCTGCCACTCCGGGCGCTGAGTTTCACTTGGAGGGCCTGGCACCAAACCGTGCCCCCTCAGACACCTACTTTGTGTCTGCACTTTATTCTTTTGATTTTGCCTCCGGAATCGTTAATACCTATGCAGCTTATCGATACGTCAATGACTACCAGACTAATTCACATATTCAAGTCGCAAAGATCGCCAATTACACAACCTGGGATTTGTCAGTGGACTATACCTGGCGGGAATGGAAGTTCAGGTTCTTCAGTCAAAATGTTCGCAACAAGCGCTACATCCAAAATTCTGCCAACCTGGTTGATGCAGATGTAGTCCCAATTGTCTCTGGTGCGACCAATGCATCAGGACTGGTCACTTTTACAGAATTCAATAGACCTCGCTACAGTGGATTTGAAGTGGTCTATACACCTGACCTGTCAAATGTATTTGGTTCATGGAAAGGATTCCTGTTGCAAAAGTAAACA
>Ga0187827_10001224_pt1 | contig 38456 bp, 35 predicted proteins | sample ETNtaG_39_FD_167969 | JGI IMG/M metagenome (GOLD analysis project Ga0187827, IMG submission 167969) | Marine microbial and viral communities from oxygen minimum zone, Eastern Pacific Ocean - ETNP2014_SV_150_PacBio MetaG (Illumina Assembly) | ecosystem: Environmental > Aquatic > Marine > Hypoxic...
TGCCAATAGCATCTGCATCTTTTCCGTTAATTTTCAACAGGTTTCCATTTACAAAAAGGGTATAGTCACCACCCAGTGCCTGGGTGATCCTAACATGGGTACCCTTAATAAGTTTTATTGGGTCTCCTGAGGGGATCAGTATAGCATCGCAATCTCTCTCAACTGTTATAGTTTCTTTCGTAAAATCCATAATTATTCTGTTTTGATCATTTCTTGTGAATTATTTAATGCTCCCAGAAATGTATGCCAAGCTAAGGTAGCACATTTTACCCGAGCAGGATATTTATGGACCCCAGCCAATACCGATAGTTTACCCATATCATTGGTACTCTTACCCGTTGTTGCTAAAGTATGGAACTTCTCAAATAAAGCTTTAGCATCCTCTACCTTCATCCCTTTCAGAGTGCTTGTCATAATAGAAGCAGATGCTTTAGAAATCGCACATCCAGAGCCCATAAATGTAATATTTTCAATAATGTTGTCTTTTTCTAGAAAGGACACGGTAATCTCATCACCGCAGAGAGGATTATACCCATCGGCGCTATTGCTGGCATTTTCCAATTTGCAAAAATTTCTGGGATTTTTATTATGATCAATGATAAGCTGTTGATATAGGTCTCTAAATACATCCATTATTGTATCATTCCTTCCATTTTTTGAATAAGGGAATTTTGGATATATCCGTTCATATCTTGATTTTCCACTTTATCAACCACTTCATTTGCAAACCCTCTTACCATGAGCCCCATTGCATCTGTTCGATTAATCCCGCGGGATTGTAAATAAAAAAGTGCTTCCTCTTCAATCTGGCCCGTTGTTGAACCATGAGAGCATTTCACATCATCCTCATAAATTTCAAGTTGAGGAATAGAGTTTACCCGTGCACTAGGAGATAAGATAAGGTTTTTATTATTTTGCTGGGCATCAGTTTTACCTGCATTTTTATATACATTTGCTAACCCCCTGAAAACAGCGGTCGAATTACCGCTTAAAATACCTTTTACTAACTGCCGACTACTGCAAAGAGGGTTTTTATGATGCACCATGGTACTTATATCTATATGTTGTTTGCCACTTGGAATAAAAAGGCTGTTTATTTCACAATCTCCATTAGGCTCATCAAAGTGCATATGAATATCATTGCGGACAAAACCTCCCCCAAATTCAAAACTATTATATTTGGCAGATGCATCTTTTTTCAGGGATATATTAAACGACGAAATATGTCCCATATTATGATTCATTTCCTGAGAATTTGTCCATTTAAGATGGGCATTTTCACATATGATAACTTCTGTAACCAAATTAATAAAATGGGAAGCATTATCTAGGCCAATTTCTGTTTTCCAAATTTCTATTTCGGATCCTTGGGCAACATTTACATGAATTCGGGGGAACAATCGGCAACCTGACTCTGCTTTTACTAAATGAATGAGATGAATTGGGTGCTCTGGCTTAATATCTTCTGCAATATGAATAAAGATATAATTTTGAAAAAGTGCTGTATTTTCTGCAACAAATGAAGACGTATGATAATCTGCAACATCCACAAAAGAATTTTTAGACATTTTACCTTTAGATGTTGCATCAATATTTATTACCTGAATACCCTCGGGTAATGACTGAGGAACTACCAATTTTTCATTTGTAATAATAATTGGAATAGAATTTGGAATAATATAGCTTGAAAGTTCTTCTTCAAAATCATTATCGGATGAGATACGCTCTCCATTAAGATTGAGCCATGGTGTAGGATTGGAAAAACGCCAGTTTTCATTTTTTGAATCAGGATAACCTACTTTCTTAAAATACTTCCAGGCATCTGCTGCCTCCTGAGCAAGAAAAGTAGATCGATATGGTATAGTTTTTGTAACTGTCACAACTTATCCAGCTTATGCAAGTTCCTTCTCAATCCAAGAATAACCCTTTTTTTCCAACTCTTTAGCCAATTCCATGGTACCTGACTTTACAAGTTTTCCATTCATGAGGACATGAACAAAGTCTGGCTGCATATAATTTAAGATACGCTGATAATGGGTAATAAGAATAAATGAGCGATTTGGTGATCGGTAATCATTGACACCCTGTGCCACTATTTTCAATGCATCAATATCAAGACCCGAATCCGTTTCATCTAAAATTGCAAGACGGGGTTCTAAAGTAATCATCTGAAGAATTTCGTTCCGTTTTTTCTCACCACCTGAAAATCCGTCATTTACTGATCGGTGAATAAAACTCTCATCCAGATCAACTTTTTTCAATTTTTCCCGAATCATTGCAAGAAAATCTACTGCATCCATTTCATCATTGCCTTGTGATTTTCGGATAGCATTTACAGCAGCTTTCAAAAAATACATCATATTAACACCTGGAATAGACACCGGATACTGAAAGGATAAAAACAGTCCTGCACAGGCTCTTTCCTCAGGGGATAAATCTAATAAATTTCTCTTCTCATATGTAATAAAACCCTTTGATACTTCATATTTATCCTTTCCAGCAAGCACATTTGCTAGAGTGCTTTTACCCGTCCCATTTCGTCCCATTATAACATGTAGCTCTCCAGGATTTACTTGCAAGTTAATCCCTTTAAGAATTTCTTTATCTTCAATATTTACATGTAAATTTTTAATTTCGATCATAATTTATTATTACATTTAATCATTAATGGCTAACTACCCTACTGCGCCTTCCAAACTTACCTCCATAAGTTTCTGCGCTTCCACGGCAAATTCCATAGGGAGTTCTTTAAACACTTCTTTACAAAAACCATTAACAATCAGGGAAACTGCATCTTCTGTTTGAATACCCCTCTGATTACAATAAAAGAGCTGATCCTCTCCAATATTGGAGGTAGTGGCTTCATGTTCCATTTGCGCAGATGGGTTTCGTACATCAATATAGGGAAAGGTATGAGCACCACAATCTTGACCAATTAAAATGGAATCACATTGAGAATAATTTCGGGCATTATCAGCAGACTTCATAATTTTCACTTCCCCCCGGTAGGTTTGTTGCCCATTACCTGCCGAGATTCCTTTTGAAATGATGGTACTTTTTGTGTTTTTCCCCATATGAATCATTTTAGTTCCGGTATCTGCCTGCTGAAAATTGTTTGTGAGTGCAACCGAGTAAAATTCACCAATGGAATCATTTCCCTGCAAAATACAAGATGGATATTTCCAAGTAATGGCTGATCCTGTTTCAACCTGTGTCCAGGATATTTTAGACTTATCACCCCGGCATGCCCCCCGTTTTGTAACAAAATTATAAATTCCACCTTTTCCATTTTTATCACCGGGATACCAGTTTTGGACAGTAGAATATTTTATTTCTGCATTTTCAAGTGCCACTAGTTCTACAATTGCTGCATGAAGCTGATTTTCATCTCGCATAGGTGCAGTGCAGCCTTCTAAATAGCTTACATGACTGGATTCATCTGCTACAATCAGGGTGCGCTCAAACTGCCCTGTATTTGCAGCATTGATTCTAAAATATGTTGAAAGTTCCATTGGGCATCGTACCCCTTTTGGGATATACACAAATGAGCCATCACTAAATACTGCAGAATTTAGGGCAGCATAATAATTATCTGTTGTTGGAACCACAGAGCCAAGATATTTTTTTACAAGTTCAGGGTGATCCTGCACTGCCTCAGAAAATGAACAGAAAATAACTCCAACTTTTTTGAGAGATTCCTTAAAGGTAGTTGCAACTGAAACACTGTCAAATACTGCATCAACTGCAACCCCTTCCATCATTTTTTGTTCATCGAGGGGAATACCCAGCTTGGTATATGTTTCCAATATCTCAGGATCGACTTCATCTAGACTACCTGCAGATTTTTTTCTTGGTGCGGAATAATAACTGATAGCCTGATAATCAATAGGATCATACTTAACTTTAGCCCAAGTAGGTTCTTTCATTTTAAGCCAGTGTTTATATGCTTTCAGTCGCCAATTTAAAAGCCATTTTGGCTCATTATTAATCTTAGATAATCTCTTTATTACTTCCTCATTTATCCCTGGAGGAAAAGTATTTTGTTCTACATTGGTTTCAAATCCATATTTGTATTCCTCTGCAATTGTTTGTTTTATGGACTCATTTGACATATTTCTTATACTCTATATATTATAAAAATGAAAATTAACTTGTGATATCATCTATCCGGATTCCATTAAAAATCGCCCGAATGTTGTTATTTATCTGTTTGATGGGCATGCGAATATTACAATTATCTAATTGGACACAATCAGAATTGATGGTACAATCTACCAAGCCAATTGGCCCTTCTATATCTTCGATAAATTGGGTTAAGCTAATTTCTGTTAAGTCTTTTCGCATCCGATAGCCTCCTCTGGGTCCTTGTGCAGCTTTGATATAATTCAGTTTTGCCATTTGTTGGAGTATTTTAGCGAAAAGTTCTTGGGGGATTAAATACATATCTGCCATTTCTTTAGCAGAGATAAAAGTATCTTTCTTATCCTGCATATGTCGGAGGGCAATAAGTGCATACTCTAATTTTCGTGTTAGTTTGAGCATTATATATAGAAATTTAATCTAACGGAAATTTACAAAGATATAAAATTGAGAAACAAGAACTATATACGACAATATTAGTCGTATATAGACTGAGCCCGATAAATAATTAACTTGCCTTTAATTACTTATGATTGAAAATAGTTCCCAGTATATGGTTTAAGCGATCGGGGCTCCCCCATAACTTCTTTAAGAACCATGAGTTTTCTGAGATCAGATTTCTGGGAAAGATTTTTCTTTAGCCAATGATCTTGCTCAGTAGTTGGTATTTTTATATCTGTTTCAAACACATATTTTTCATCTTTATCGGCTTCCACTGAGGTTGGTGTAAAAATTTTGGATTCCTCAAAACTATTCTTATCATCTTCAGAAAAATAGTTCTCTTCTACTACAGCAGGATCAGGATCCAAAGGAAAGATCTCAGCTTCATTAGAAAAATGATCCTGTAGTTTTTGAAGCCGGGCAAAAAGGTCTGCCTTTGGTTCCCTATCTGAATCTTTACCATGCTCATTTTTTTTCAGCTGATTCTTTTTCTTTTTGGTTATCCATGAGAGTATTCCCCAAAGCAGAAGAAAAAGTATAGTTGGATTAAATTCAGCTAATATCATATTAATCTATCCTGTAGGATTATCATCTTTTTTGGTTTTATCATCCATATCTGATATGGATTTGCGCATACTAGTATCCGATTCGATATTTTGCATACGGTAAAAATCCATAATACCCAGATTGCCATCTCTAAACGCCTGTGCCATGGCTTTTGGAACTTCTGCTTCAGCCTCTATAACCTTGGCTCTCATATCTTGAACTTTTGCCTGCATTTCTTGTTCTGCTGCTACTGCCATTGCCCGGCGACTTTCTGCCTTTGCCTGTGCCACTTTCTTATCAGCTTCCGCCTGATCTGCTTCCAAATGAGCCCCTACATTTTTCCCCACATCCACATCGGCAATATCAATGGATAATATAGAATATGCAGTTCCAGAATCCAGCCCTTTTGCTAAAACTGTTCGGGATATTTCATCGGGGTTTTCTAAAACGATTTTATAAGTCCCAGACGAACCTATCGCGCTGACAATGCCTTGTCCTACACGAGCTATGATGGTATCATCTGTTGCGCCACCCACTAACTGATCAATATTTGTTCTTACTGTCACTCGTGCCCTTGCCTTTAATTCGATTCCATCTTTAGCAACAGCAGATACTTTCCCATCAGTTGGACAGTCAATCACTTTGGGGTAAACTGAAGTTTGCACAGCTTCTTGAACATCTCTTCCGGCAAGGTCAATAGCTGTAGCTGTTTTATAATCTAATTCGATATTTGCTTTATCTGCTGCAATGAGTGCATTCACTACATTCGCCACATTGCCACTTGCTAAAAAGTGAGTTTCCAGCTCTTCTGATGTTACAAAATCTAATCCTGCACGGTGAAGGTTTATAATTCCATCTGCTATCAGTTTTGGCGGAATTTTTCTGATACGCATGATAACAAGTTTGATCATCCCAATTTTACCCCAACCAATAGATACACCAGACTGAATCCAAAGTCCCAGTGGTACGAAATATAAAAATAGGACGAGTAAAATTACAAATATAGGTATGGTAATAAATATGCCTTCCATGTTTAACTCCTTATTTAGCTTTTAGCATTTAATACTTATTATAACTTTTTAACTAGTAGCTGGTTTTCATCAATTCCATCTACTAAGATTTTTTCATTTTTATTTATATAATCACCATGACTTAATGCTTGATATGTTTTTCCGTTTATTTCCACTTTTCCTGCTGGACGTAAATCGGTAATAGATGATCCTTTTTCCCCTATTAGTTTTTCAAAACCTTTTGAAACGGTAAATCCTTCACTACTTTTTTGGGGTGTAAAGGGGATCAGTTTTTTATATAATTCTGTCTTTGGAAATGTATTATAAATAATCACTACCATAATAAAAAAAGTAATAATTCCAACTGACAATCCTAGATATGCAAATTGATATTCCTCCTGAGTAGGATAGTTGCCAATAAGCATTTTAAAGAATGAGAAAAAGATAAGTCCAATACCTGAAATGCCAGCTATTCCAAAACCAGGGATTACCAAAATTTCCAGTAGAACCAGTAAAATCCCAGCAAAAAGGATCAACACTTCAGTTGTATCTGCTAGTCCAACTAATAAATGAGATCCAAAAAATAAGCCTAAACAAGTAAGTCCTAAAATTCCTGGAACGCCAAATCCAGGTGATTTAATCTCCATAAAAAGTCCAAGCATACCCAGGCTCATAAATAAAGGGGACACCATAGGATTTGTAAGAAATCGTACCAACATTTCAGACCACGATTCTGACATTTTAATCATTTTTGATTTTTTCAAGTTAACATAAATCAGCAGTTTTTCAATGTCATCCAATTTTCTATCTGCTATACCCAGTTGCACTGCTAGGTTTGTAGAAAGAGTAATGAGTTTTCCCTCATTAAATCCTTCTATCTCCTTGGATGTAAGAGTATCTCCATCTATGTTTAAAAAATAGGGGATAAGTAATTCTTCATCTACCATAGCAGCTGCAATCACTCGTGATCGTTTATTTGCTTCTGCAGTAGAAGCCATTTCTTCTCGCATATAGGAGATCACTTTTTCTGAAGCCTTTTCTCCTTTGATATCAACTGCAGTAGCAGCTCCTATTGAAGCACCGGGAGTCATGAAAATAGAATCACAGCTGAGAGAAATAAGCGCACCAGCAGAGATAGCCCGTTTATTGATGAATGCAATAGTTAAAATTTTAGTATCTAAAATGATATCTTTAATTGCTGTTGCTGCATCTATTCTACCACCAAAAGTATCAATATCAAAAATGATAGCGTCGGCATTATTTTCTTCAGCTTCATCTACGCCCCGTTGTATAAAATGAGGTAGTCCCATGTCTATTGTACCTTGAATAGGGACATGATAAACAAGACCTTCTTGAGGTTTTAATAAAGAAACAAAAAATAAGGTAGTCAGATATAGAAATCGAAATTTCATATCAAAATTTACAGGGTAATTCTAAATATGAACAAGCACGGGATTAAAATTTGTGCGGTAATAAAAAATAAACATTAAACTATTAATGGTTCCTATTCATGATATTAATCCAATAAAAAGCAGTTATTGAAGTAATATGTATATGTTATAAATTTCATCAATGATCACTAAGCAGTAATTATTTATAATGTATATTTTTCTACAAACTATAGCTAAGATTTTTCAGATTTTGCCAAGAGGGTTCGCGTTATCTATCGGTAGGTCGATAGGCTCATTTTTTTATTATTTTATTCCCCTACGCAAATCAATTGCAATAAAAAATCTGGATATTGCCTTCCCAAGATGGGATGTAAATAAAAAGAAAGCTATATTATATGCCTGTTATCGCCACTATGGTATGGTACTGGTAGATTTTTTTCGTTTACCCAAAGTTAAACGGAAACAAGACAAAGCTATAGTTAAAATTACAAAAGAATCACTTGAACTATTTAAAAAAGGTACAGGTGGAATTATTATGTCTGGTCACTTAGGTAACTGGGAATATATTGGCCCTTCGCTGGGTATCCATAAAATTAATTGTGCTGGCGTTGCACAAATACAACATAATAGTAAATCTAATAGGTTCTTTAATGATTTACGTGGTTCAGAAAATGTAAAAATTATATCTGTGGATAAGGGAACTCAAGTGATGATTGAGGCAATTAAAGAGGGTTATTATTTAGGCTTAATCAGTGATCAGAATGCAGGCAATAGAGGAACAGAAGTACAGTTTTTTAACAACCTTGTTTCAGTGCCTAAAGGAGCGGGAGCTTTTCATTTGAAAACAAATACCCCTATTTTGTTGGGATTTTGTATATTATCCATGGATTTAAACTATACTCTTTCTTTCCATGAATTGGACGTTAGTGGATTATCAGATAATTCAAATGAGGCGATAGAAGAAATCAATCAACGCTATTCAAAACTTCTGGAAGATGCAGTAAGAGAGTATCCACATCAGTATTTCTGGTTTCATCGAAAATGGGCAAAAAATAATTACAAGGGATTATCCCGCTATTAGATTAAATGATTTATCCTGCTACAAACCAATATATTGATTTAGCAAAGAATGCTATTGAAAATGGAGATGTCATTGTGTATCCTACAGATACTCTCTATGGATTTGGTGTGGATGCAACCAATACAGAAGCCATTCAGCGTCTAAATCGACTCAAAGGGAGAGTACAATCTTTAAGTATCGTTCTGGAGTCAATAACTCAAATGCATAATTATGCAGATTTTTATGGAGAAGTTGAATTGGAAATTAATAAACTTCTACCCGGGGCTTACACAGTACTACTTCCATCACTAAATAGCAACTTGTCACCACTTGTCCAAAATGGGTCTCCCAATATTGGGATTCGTATTCCTGGCCATTTTTTCCCAATCCAATTAGTAAAAATACTAGGCAATCCCATCATCACAACGAGCATAAATCGGCATGGAAATGAACCAATAAATGATATAACTCAAGTTGAAATTGATTTTCCGAATATTGATATATTTGAAGATAAAAACCATACTCCCTCTAATGGCTCAACAATTATAGATTATTCAGCTTCTCCATCTGTATTAGTTAGGCATGGAGATGGACCCTATCCTTTATGAATTTATATTTAAGAGTACTTAGCTACGTAAAACCATATCGTTTAATGGTAGTTTTATCATTGCTGTCATCTCTGTTATATGTAATGATGAATGCTTTTTCAATCTGGATGATCAGTTCGTTGATTTCTACCATAATGAAACCTAGCGGAGTAACTAAAATAATTCCACTGAATGAAAATACTCTCCATGATAAACTGGAAGTTTTTACCCATCAACTAATCGGGAACGGTACACAACTGGAACAGTTGGGACAGCTCTGTATCATATTGGTAATTGCATATCTTTTCAAAAACCTGTTTTTCTATATAAATAACGTATCTGTTTCCTATGTGCAAAACCGAATGATAATGGATATCCGCAACCAGTTATTTACCCATTTGCAAAAACTCCCCATATCCTTTTTTAACAAAAGTAAATCAGGAGAATTATCATCTATTATCATGAATGATGTCTCCAGTATGCGTGTAGCATTTACACAGTCTATTCAGAGTTTGATAAATGAACCAATTAATATAATAGTCCTGTTGGGAATGCTATTTATAATCAGTGGAAAATTAACCCTGTTTGTTCTGTTGGCTGTCCCTTTATCAGCGTATATCATCAGTAAATTGGGCCAGAGTATCCGTCGCAAAGCCAAGCGTTCCAGTCTGAGTATTGCGGGACTAATGAATATCCTTCAGGAAACCCTGTCCGGAATCCGCATTGTGAAATCCTTTGTCATGGAACAATTTGAAATTCAGCGCTTTCTCCAGGAAAACAGGAAATATTTTAATCTTAGCTTTAAACAAGAAAATATGCGCAATCTCAACACTCCTATTAATGACCTCATTGGACTTGCGTTAGGTGTTCTGCTGCTGTGGATTGGAGGGAGAGAAGTGATTGTTCATGGCACATTATCCTCGGATGGATTTATCCGTTTTATTATTTACCTGTTTGCCATGCTTCAACCAGCGCGAAAACTGGGCAATGTAAATGCACAAATACAGGTTGGATTAGCTTCAGCAGAGCGGGTTTTCAGCATTACAGATGTTAAACCGGATATTTCTGAACCAATATTGCCAAAAAAATTGGGCGAATTTAAGAAAAGAATAACCTTCCAGAATGTATCTTTTCAATATGATGGTTCAGAGCAGCCTTCTTTATCAGGTATTAATGTTGAAATATCTCGAGGGGAAGTTCTGGCATTAGTAGGTAGCAGCGGCGCTGGGAAATCCACTTTTGCCGATTTAATCCCCCGCTTTTACGATGTATCACAAGGGGAAATAATGATTGATGGTAAAGATGTTCGGGATGTACCCCTTAAAGAACTACGTAATTTGATGGGGATTGTTTCCCAAAATACCATTCTATTTAATGATACTGTTGCTAATAATATAAGCTATGGCTTTCCTAATGCAAATCAAAATGCAATCAGGGAAGCTGCTCAGGCTGCCTACGCCAGTGAATTTATTGATGACATGCCCCAGCAATTCAATACTATCATTGGGGAAAAAGGCACTCGCCTTTCCGGGGGGCAGCGGCAACGTATATCCATTGCCCGTGCAATATTGAAAAACCCTGATATTCTTATTTTAGACGAAGCAACATCAGCATTAGATACTGAGTCAGAACGAAAAGTACAAGGAGCAATTGATTATCTTGTAAAAGATAGAACAGTAATTGTAATTGCTCACAGATTTTCAACTATTACCAAGGCCGATAAAATTGTAGTTTTAGAAAAAGGTAAAATTGTTGAAACTGGCACACATAATGAATTACTTTCTAAAAATGGAAAGTACAAAAATCTTTATAATATTCAATTTGGCGCTGGGGATACGTAAGTGAATTCAGCAGTAATAGTTGCCGGAGGTACAGGTAAACGATTTGGCGGTGAGATTCCAAAACAGTTTACAAAAATTAAGGGCAAGGAATTAATTGTTTATTCGATCGAGACTTTTTTAAATCATCCACAAATTGATGAAGTGGTGATAGTCACTCATCCCATCTGGATTAACCATGTAAAATCCAATTATCCTGATTGTATTGTAACCATAGGGGGAGAAAGACGCCAAGATTCCTCTTTTAAGGGAGTTAAGGCAACTTCGGCTGATACGGAAATTGTGCTCATTCATGATGCCGCACGTCCCTTTGTCTCTGAACAAATCATCACTGACTGCCTTGCAGCTTTGAAAAATGCAGATGGGTCGGCACCTATTTTAGATTCGCCGGATTCATTAGTTAAATGGAATGGTAAATCCGCTGCCTTTGTAAATCGGTCAGAAGTGAAATTGGTACAGACTCCGCAATGTTTCAAAAGAGAATTAATCCTAAATATCCTCTCAGCTAATATTCAAAGCACCGATGAGATTGGGATGGTGTTAAAGGCTTTCCCGGAATCAAAATTAAAATTTGTATTAGGGGATCCTATGAATACTAAAATCACTACTAATTTAGATTTACAATATATTAGCAATTTGCAGAAATAATGGACCTCAGTATTATTATTGCTCACTACGATCCCGGTAATCTACCGGATTGTTTGAACTCATTTCATAAAACATTAACAGAAATTTCCGCACAGAAACTAGATTATGAAATTGAAATTATTATTGCAGATGATGGTTCAGTAAATCATCAAGATATCCAGTCTTTGGGTTCTCCCATTACAGATCAAGATGAACGAACAATCTATCAATTAGAAGGAAATGCTCTCTCAACTTGGAAAATAGAGAATAATTTTAATTATTCTTCTATCTCCCATTGGTTATACCTACCCCAAACAGAACCGATGATGTCAAAAGCGCGAATTGGTAACATAGCAATTGGAAAAACATCCTCTGAAAATCTAGTTTTTCTGGATGATGATAATTATTTTATTTTACAAAACTCAATTGAGACAATATTAAACTTATTAAAAGAATATCAGTTGATTTTTGGGCAGGTGCAGGATTCTAATGGAAGGTTGCGATCTTATTCCAGTTGCAGAGTGCAGGGAACAACATTTGCTGTAAAGAAAGAAATTCTCAAAAATGTTGGTGGATTTGGAGAATGGACAGAGTCTGTTTCCAGCGGGGTGGATTCAGATATCTGGTGGAAATTATATAATTATTTTCAAAAACATCCGGAATTGAAAGCCTGCTATACTTCTCAGTTCCAAACCAAGGATAGTTGTAGCAAACGCTGGAAACCCCATATCAAACAAATTTTTCGTCACAGAGCAGTTAGACAAGAATTTAATAAAATTCATGGATGTCCGGACTACCGCAGCACAAAATATAATCCGGCCCGGAATAAATATAACTGGTTAAAAGACTTAACGTGATTATTATATATAATAAACTTCCTTTTCGCATCCGGATTGCTTTGCAGATGTTTATTTTATTTCTGATTTTGTTTACATTATTCAGAATAGTATTTTTCTCTCTCAATTTTGCTGAGATGAACACCCTGTCCCTGAACTATATGTTAAAATCCTTCTTTATTGGGCTTAGGTTTGATGCACGCCTCACTGTTCTGATTCTTTTGCCGTTTTTATTATTATCTTGGATACAGGCTGTTAATGGAAACTGGTTTCGTAAATTCTGGGGAAATTACTGGTCAATAATATTCACTATCATCATTTGTTTTTATTTGGTTGACCTGGGCTACTATTCCTATCTCAATACCCGCCTGGATGCTTCCATTATAGGTTTAGTACAAAACTTTTTAATTTCATCGACAATGGTCTGGGAAAGCTATCCTGTAATACCAATCATCTTCTTGATGGTTGGACTTATCTGGGCCTTTACAAAACTGGTTCAAAAAATTCATTTCCTACATGAAAAAGTCCCAGATTGGGAAAAGAAATCCCTTCTAATCTATTCAATTGTTTTATTTATTTTTTTGGGAATTGGTTATGGTAAATGGTCCCGTTACCCCTTCCGCTGGAGCGATGCTTTTTATAGTACTAATCATTCCGCTAATCAACTTGCAATTAATCCTGTACTCTATTTTCTTAATACCTATACACGGGTAGATGAGTCATATAATATGGACGAAGTGCAGAAGGTCTATCCTGTTATGGCTGAATTTTTGGGTGTGGAAAACCCTGATATTGAAACACTGAATTATACCAGAATGTATAAGCCCAAAAAAGAGAACGATATTCCGCCTAATATTATCATCATAATACTGGAAACCTTTCCTGCATTCAAATGCGGTGCGTTAGGAAATCCTGCAGATGCAACACCCCATTTTGATTCTATAGCTGAGCAATCTTTGTTTTTTACTCAGTTTTATGTTCCTAAACTCAGTACAGCAGCATCTATATTCAGCATCTTAACTGGTCTTCCTGATATGGCTATTATTAATAAAAGTTCTACTAGGGATCCTTTTGCCATTGATCAGGATCTTTTTGTGAACCAACTGAAAGATTATAAGAAGTATTTTTTCATTGGTGGCAGTGCAAACTGGGGCGATTTGAACGGATTTTTAAATAATAATATTGAAGACATCACCATTTATGAAGAAGGAAGCTACTCTGCTCCGGAAACCAATGCTTGGGGAATATCTGATTACCATCTTCTTCAGGAAATGCACCATGTTCTCTTAGAGGAAACAGAACCCTTTGTTGCCATCGCCCTAACAGCGGGTCACCATCGTCCTTATACCATCCCCAGGAATATTCAGGGGTTTGATTATAATAATTATTCTTCTAAATTCAGTAATTATGGTTTTGGTAAAGATGAGTATTATGCCTTTACCTTCATGGATTTCTCCTTGGGAGAATTTATAAAAAAAGCAGAATCAGAAGATTATTATAATAACACCCTTTTTGTAGTTTTTGGCGACCATGGCAGTCATGGTAGACATTTAAATCTAACTCATGGAGATTTAAGCCTGCATTCCTATCATGTTCCCATGATCATGTATGGGCCCGGCTTTGAAATTGCCCCCACATTGATTGATGATGTGATCAGTGCAATTGATGTTTTCCCAACTCTCTTTACTCTGTTAAACATTCCCTTTGAAAATAGTTCTCTTGGAAGAAATATACTTTCAAAAAAGAATTTTTTGCATACGGCTTTTCTTTTCAGCGCATCTTCCCAAAATTACGGTTTAGTGACTTCTTCACAATTCGTCAAATACATTTCCTCAAATCAGTTTCAACTTTTTGATCCATCTGATCGTTCTGCAGAACCGATTCAATTGCTCCCTGATTCCAACTCCCCCTTCCTGTATTCTCTGGCTGAGTCATATTATGAATTGGCACGTTATTTACGCTATAAAAATTCAAAAACGAGATTATAGGATGAGCGCAAAAGTGTATCTGCTTCTTAGAACCCATAATCGTCCCGAGGAATTCCGTCGTTGCATTGATTCAATTTCCAGGCAATCTATATTACCGGAAATTATTATCATTTCTGATGATAAGAATGATAATTATATCAAGGAAGTTACATTGCCGAATCAAATATTTCATCCAATCTATAAGAAACCTCGTTGGTGGATCCGCCATCATAATCCTTTTAATGATTATTTTAATCAGGTCCTTTCAATCATACCGGATGGACATTTTATATATTACCTAGACGATGATGATGAACTTGTAGATCCGGATTGGATAAAGACTATTTTAGAACAAAATAAAGATGTTTTGATAGGCAGGTTTCAATTGGGTAACTCCCATAACAATAAAATAATTGGTGAAAAAGTCGTGCGTGGTACAATTGGTGGAAGTTGTATTGCAATTCGTTCTGAAATTGCCCGGAAAAATAAATGGCCTTCAAAAGGTGCAGGCGATTTCTTTTTTATTAGTCAAATTATTGATAAATATGAACCCCAATTTATATCAATGATTGCTGGAAGAGTACAAAAGGATTTGCAGCATAGTTGGGGAGTTAGAAAAAACTATTAAGATTCTTTTCCCTTACTCTCAACCTATTTACCTTGAAAACATGAAAAATCTTTTTTATTTTTTTATACAAAAAGGCCATGTAATTCAATTAATTACAGAAGGTTCTATAGATGAACTTGATAACAAACCAGATTTAGTATTAAGCAATCAGGCATGGTGGAATATTGAAAATAAAATAGGAGAAGAAGCAAAATGTTTAAATATTCCACATATCACAATTGAACATGGAGCTCCTTTTTTTTATCAAGGTGGCAAACAATATTATCGAAGAAACATAGGCGCAGCAAATATAAAATTATTGTGGGGGAGATATAATTTTGATATGATGAAAAAATATGGCTGCCAAGATAAAAAATTAAAAGTAACAGGATTTCCACGTTTCGATAATTTATTAAAAATAAAACCCATTTCTAATTCTACACCAAGGATACTTTTTCTATCTACTTGGAAAATACCGGGTCAAATTCAAAAAATTTGGGATGAAACAATCAAACAGGTGGAAGAGAATGGTTATAATTTAGCAATTAAACATCATCCCCAGGAAAATCAACGTGGATATTTGATAAATAGAAAAAATATTCCATCATGGGTTGAAATTATAGAAAATGAAAATCTGTATGAAGAAATATCAAAATCTGATTTAATTATTTCAACACCAACTTCAGTTTTGATAGCAGCATTATATTTTCAAAAACCAATTTATTGTTATTATTCAATATTTATGAAAAGATATTGGAAAGGACTTATAGGATTCTATAGTAAATTTAGTTTTATTCCTAAGCCCGGCAAATTTAATAACTACAACCTTAAAAAATTAGTTGAATCAAATCCAAATTTAGAAAAGTATACTGAAATGTTAGATTATGTAGCTAATGGAATTGATGGAAAAAGTTGCCAAAATGTTTATAATGAATGTATGGCAATATTATAAATGAAAATATCAGTTATTACTCTATCTTGGGATAATTTAGATTTTACGAAAGATTTTGTCAAAAGTATAAGACAAAATACTTCTTTAGCTTACGAATTGATTATTGTAGATAATGGCTCGGAGAAAAATACTCAAAGATGGGTAGAGAAACATGCAGATAAATTTCTTATGTTTGATGAAAATCAGGGATTTTCAAAAGGATTTAATGAAGGAGTAAAAATAGCCAAAGGTGATTATATTATGTTGGCTAATAATGATACAGAATTCCCTTTGGATTGGGATACAAAACTTATAGAAACAATTGAAAATAATTTAAAGGCTGGCATAGTTTCTCCCGTCTATACTAGTGGCAGAAAATCTGCCTTGAGATTTAAAGCTGGAAGTAAAATTATAAAGGTTGTTCCTTTTCGAAAATATCCTTCAGCTGTGGCTTATTTAATGAGAAGAAAGGATTTTGTTAATATATTTGGTGGATATTCAGAAGAATATGCCATTGCAAGCGGTGAAGATGCTGATCTTTGTTTTAAGGTATGGAAATCAGGGTATGAAATTCTGATTGATGAAAGGGTGTTAATAAAACATGAAGGAAAGGTTACAAGTAGTTCCAAATTAATAGATTGGAGATCACATTTTAAACAAAATAGTAAACAATTTAGAAAAAAGTGGTTTTACCATTATTATTTTCCATATTTAGCAACTATTTTAGAAAATATTAGAAGATTAATTTATTGAATAATGAAAAAAAAATATTATCTCAAGAAGAATGTTTAGCTACAATATTAAAAAATGTAAACTCTGGTTATGAAACATCATTTATTAGAAAAGGTGATGGTGAGAATATAATTATTGGCTATAGAACTTTAAATAAAGTATCATTTTTTAAATATCGTAAAAAATTAGTTCATTTCAACATATCAATTTGGGATATATCATTTCAAAAATTTATAAGAGAAGAACTAATTAAGGCATGTAAATCTGCTTCAATATTAGGAATAAGTCTATTAGAGCATCGTCATGGATTTTGGTCAATAGAAGAAAGTATTATTAAGGAATTATCTCTTTCAGACATTCAATTTGGAGATGTTAATTTTCATATGGGTTTTATAAAAATTCCCTTTCAAAAAAAACTATTAAATCCAATTGCTGAAGAAATTATAACTAATAGAAAAATAGGTATTATAGGACATCCTAATGTTGATGAATTTCTTCATAACTATAATTCGCAAGTAATTATTAAACTTGAGATACCTAAACGTAGATCAAAATTTCAGAGAATGAGTCGAAAGAAATATGATGCTATATTATTGGATATTGCAAATATCAACCATCATTTAGATATTTGGTTGGTTGCTGCGGGTGCTTATGCTAAACCTTTTTGTGAATATATCCGCAAAATTGGGGGCATAGGTATTGATATTGGTTCATCATTGGATACATGGGGTAATGAGTATCATTCTAGGGGGCATTTAAGAAAAATCTATAAACAATATGAAATGAAACAGAATAGCCTGAGTGTATGACAATTTTTAGGAATATATCAATAAAAGATAAAAAAGTATTTTATATTTATCTTTTAGTAATTCTCTTAACATATTATTTATTTAATGATAAACTTCTTTCTGGATTTATTAGCATAATATTACTACTATTAATTGAACAAAGATATATGATATCAAAAATTATCAGAATAAATAAACAGAGTACAGCTCAAAGTGAAGCAATGCAATCCTTATATTCAATATTCCAGTTTAATTCACCACTTCCCAATACGAGAAATATGGCGGCATCTCCAGATTTTTTAAAATTAGTTGTAGAAACAATTTTAATAAATAAACCGAAATTAGTTTTAGAACTAGGAAGCGGTGTATCTTCAGTCTTAATCTCAAAATCATTAGAAAAAAATTGTGATGGCAAACTTATTTCTATAGATCATGATAATAATTATGCTGATCTAACTCGAGAAAGACTCCATCTAGAAAATTTAAATGATATTGCTACAGTAATTACGTCAGAATTAACAAAGCAGACTTTAGATGGACAAAATTATATGTGGTATAAATCCACATTTCTAACAGTAATAAATCAGAAAATTGATTTATTAATTGTAGATGGTCCGCCAAGGATAATTAATAAAAATGCGCGTTATCCTGCAATCCCAATATTAAAAGATTATTTTTCTGATAATATCATTATTATTATAGATGATGGGAAAAGGAAAGATGATGTTAAATCAGTTAAAAAATGGATTAAAAGATTTGATTATTTAAACTCTGAATTTATTAATACAGAGAAAGGAACTTTTATATTAAAATCTAATAAATAACTTATTTATGAAAAAAATTGTTGTCTTTATACCCGCTCGTGGTGGCAGTAAAAGTATCCCTAATAAGAACATTAAAGAGTTTGCAGGGAAACCTCTGATTGTTCATACAATTGAATATGCCATGGAATCTAACCTGATAAATAAAGTAGTTGTTTCGACTGATGATAGGATAATATCTAAAATTGCTAAAGAAACGGGAGCTGTTGTGATTAATCGTCCATCTCAGCTTGCAACTGACACAGCTACCACTGAAAGTGTTATTGGACATTATATTAGTACAACTAAATATAAACCAGAAATTATTGTTTTACTTCAGGCTACAAGTCCTCTGCGTCCAAAAGGCTCATTAGATAAAGCACTTAAACATTTTCAAAAAGGGGGGCATGACTCACTACTTAGTATTAGCCCAACTCATAGATTTTTTTGGAGAGTTCAAAGAGATGAAACTGCATTCGCTGAATATAATTTTATTAATCGTCCACGTCGCCAGGATTTTAAAAGGAGTGATATGCGTTTTATTGAGAATGGTTCTCTCTATATATTCAGTTGTAAACACTTTGAAAAAACAGGAAATCGGTTGGGAGGAAAAATCGGTTATGTGGAGTGGCCTGAGGAATACAGCATAGAGATTGATTCTCCTTTAGATTTTAAGTTTGCTGAACAGATCTTTAATGATATTAATTCTTGATATATAGAAAAAATACCTTCTTAACTGTCCCGGGTTCTTTTCAGGCCCTCACATTATATTTTTTTAGCTTATTATTATTAATTGGATTTTGGCGTTTTGTTTTTATTGTAAGCAATTTATCTCATTTACAATTACATAACTTTACATTATACATACAATCCTTCTGGATTGCATTGAGATTGGATGCAGTAGTTGTATCTTATTTCTGTCTACCAGTATTTATCACTATTTTTCTTCCCAACATAGGATGGCAATCAAAAATATATCGTAAAATTATATTTCTATATTTTGGTACAATAGCTATTTTGTATTCATTTATTTCAGTTATTGATATTGAATTTTATAAAGAACTAGGCACTCATTTAAATATACTAGCCGTTCAACCCAACTCCCGTAGCAAAGAATTTTGGCAATTTGCATGGCAGGAATACCCACTTATTATTTATTTACTTTGTATATTTGTCTTTGTATGTTTCTGGATGAAATTCATTAAGCATTTTATTCCGGTTAACAATGATATAAAACGTCCAATTTTTATTCATATATGTTTTTTCTTTGTAGGATTTATATTAATCGGAACCTGTATTCGTGGAGGATGGCAGGAAAGGCCAATTGACTGGGGACATGCCATGTTCAGCAAAAATCAATTGGCTAATCAAACAGCGCTAAACCCCCTTTTTAACCTTTGCCGATCAATTATTCAATTGAATTCAGAAAAAAACATTGCCAAATTAATTCATTTTATGGATAGCGACTCTGCTTTATTAATATCAAAAAATATGATATTAACATCTAATGAATACTATTTGGATTCTATTTCGTTTAGACGAAAAATAATAAATCCAACATCTATTCAACCCAATATAGTGCTTGTTATTCTTGAATCTTTTTTGGGTAGTTATTGCGGGTTTATTAATCAGAATAATAAAAATGTCACTCCAAATTTAAACAAAATTGCAGATAGGGGGATCAACTTTTCAAAAACAATTGCATCAGGTAAGCGGTCAGCCTACGGACTCAGTTCAATTCTATGTGCGTGGCCGGCACTCCCCGGGTTTCCTCTTATTTCACAGCTAGAATCTCAAAATAAAATTGAAACTTTAGGCACTCTGCTGAAAAAAATTGACTACACAAACTATTTTTTATTTGGAGGAGATGCTGATTTTGATAATATGAAAGGCTTTGTAATATCAAATGGATATGACAAAGTAATAGAAAAAAAAGATTTTCCATTGAATACCCCTGGAACAATGTGGGGTGTTTTTGATGAATATCTTTTTGATTATGCAGAAGATATTCTAGATACAACTCAAACACCAACATTAATTACACTGTTTACAATAACCAACCATCAACCTTGGGAAATACCTGAAAATAAAAAGAATATAATCCCAGAATTTTCAAGAAATAATAGAAACCCAAATATATTACGTACAATGGCTTATACCGATCATGTCATTGGCGAATTCATGGAGGATAACAAAGATAAAACATGGTTTAATAATACAATATTTATTTTTATATCCGATCATGGAATTAATGAATTTGATGGAATGTATGAGGATCCACGAAATGCACATATACCTTTTTTAATTTTTTCTCCCAGTTTGATCCATAATCCTATAACGATAAATAAGATAACCAGCCAGGTGGACGTGGTACCCACATTATTACATCTTATTGGATATCCTGAAGAATTTGATTTAATGGGTGCAAATATTCTATCAAGTAAATACAATGGAATAGCATGCAGAATTGTGAATGATTATGCCATGTGGTTTGAACCAAATTTTTTATATACAGAAATATTTAATCAAGAAACGGACTTGTTTCAATATTCAGATTTATATAATCCACCATATTCAATTATTCAAAAAGAAACAGATTTCTTTAGATTAATACAAAAAAAGTTTCACGCATACCTACAGAGTGCATATACTTATTATAAAAATAGATAATACCAGCTAAATATTTTCATCTTTGGATTGTTTCAGCTTTGAAACAATTATCACCGCTAACCCTGCAATAATGAATGCGGATAATCTGGGAGTTACCATTTCTGAAAATACAGGAATAATCGTAAATAAAGTCCCGCAGATAATACCTGCTAATACCCCTTCTTTTCGAATACCTTTCCACCACAGAGATAATACTAAAGCCGGACCAAATGCAGAACCTAGTCCGCCCCAAGCATATGAGACCATTTCAAATACCAGATCCTTAGACTGCCAGGCCATATAGAATGCAATAACACCAATAATGATACTTAACAGTCGACCAATTTTAAGCAGTTGATTTTCCGTGGTATTCTGATTTAAATATTTCCGAGTGATATCTTCTGTAAGCACTGTAGTGGAAACCAAAAGTTGAGAATCCGCAGTGGACATCATAGCTGCAATGGCTCCACTGATAAAAATGCCAGCCAGCCAGGCAGGTAAAAGACTTTTTGCCATAATAGGCATAAGTTTCTCAGGGTCGGGAAGTTGACTAATTGCAGTTATTGGACTCCCATTGAAGCTCAGTAGCCCATTTTCAATAAGATTTGCTCCAATAAGACCAATAAACATGGCACCAAAAAATGCAGGAACAGCCCAGGCATAGGCAATCCTCCGGCTGACTGCAATATTTTCTGCTTTATCAATGGCCATATACCTGGTAATTAAATGGGGTTGTCCCATATATCCTAACCCCCATGATAATCCTCCTACAGCCGCAGCAATGGCTGCGGCACCAGTTTTGCCGCCATACAAAGTTGACCAATCCATATTTAGGTTATTACCTGTTGTTGATAGTTCAAAAAATGCAACTATAGGTAGAATAACCAGAGTTCCTATCATAATGATGCCCTGTATCAGATCGGTCCAGGCGACTGCTAGGAAACCTCCCATGAGTGTATAAAAAACAATAATAACAGCCCCTAGTATCATTCCCTGCGTCTGACTTATTCCGAAGGTTACATTTAGAATTTTACCGGCACCTGAAAACTGGGCGGCTACGTAGAAAGTAAAAAAGAAAGTTATAATAAGTGATGAAATCAAACGAATCATTCCACTATGATCATCAAATTTTTTCTCAAAGTATTCCGGAAGAGTAATAACATTGTATTTTTCAGTTGCCAGACGCAAGGGATATGCAACAATAAGCCAGGATAAAATTATTCCCCCTATACATCCAACTACTGTCCAGATTTCAAGCATACCAGCCACTAGTGTAGCTCCAGGTAGCCCCAGTATAAGCCAGGCAGACTCTCCTGATGCCCGCTCTGAAAATGCGATGACAGTGGGACCTAATCTCTGCCCTCCCAGAGCAAAATCTTTCAGGTTCTCAGTAATTCTGACAGTGTAAAAACCCACAAACAGAATAATTACTAGATAACAAATAAATCCAATGGTTATAGCATCCACATATTTCCTTTTAAATTTAAAGAAGAAAATAGAAAGAAATTATTTTTCTGGAAAAGTAAAATTCTTAATTGATGTATATTTTACACACTTAAATTCAATAAAAAAATGCAAGACAAAATTAAAATTTTTATTACTGGCGGAACTTTTGACAAAGAATATAATGAGCTAACAGGTGAATTATATTTTAAAAATTCTCATATGTATGAACTATTGAAACTAGGGCGCTGTCGTTTGGAGGTAGATATTGAAACGCTTATGATGGTAGACAGCGTGGAAATGTCAAAGACAGAGCGCAACTATATTGTTCAAAAATGTATTGAAGAGCCTGCTTGGCAAATAGTAATAACACATGGCACAGATACTATGGTTGAAACTGCACGCATATTAGCTGATGCAGTAACAGATAAAACAATTGTTCTTACCGGTGCCATGATTCCTGTGAAATTTGGTAGTTCGGATGGACTGTTCAATATGGGAAGTGCAATGTCATTTGTTCAAGCTTTACAAGCGGGGGTTTATATTGCTATGAATGGCCAGGTTTTTAATCAAGAAAATGTTAGAAAAAATAAAAAATCGGGTATTTTTGAAAAACTGGAGTTAGTAAAATGAATTTTATCTATGGTGCTTCTTCATTAGTAATAGGGTATCTTTTTGGTTGTTTTCAGACTTCCTATTTTATTTCTAAACTAGTTTCAAAAAAGGATATAAGAGAAATGGGCTCAGGGAACGCAGGAGCTTCAAATGTAACTTCTGAATTAGGTTGGAAATATGGCATATTAACGGGTGTTTTAGATGTTCTAAAAGCATATATTCCATCTCAACTTGTATTATATATATATTCTGATTCATTTCATACATTAGACATGATGGTGCTTGCGGGTACAGGTGCAATATTAGGACATATATACCCCTTCTTTCTAGATTTTAGAGGGGGAAAAGGTGTAGCATGTTATATTGGTATGCTCCTAGCAATTAATTGGCAGATTGGCCTCATTGTAATTATAGGGTTAATTCTATTAACTATTATTACTGATTTTGTATCTGTTGGATCTATTACTCTCTATATCATCATCCCCATATTAGCATACATTAGCGGTGAATATTCAGAGATTGCGATTCGATGTGCAGTTGTTCTTTGTATTGTAGGCATTATAAAACACTGGATTAACGTTCAAAGAATGCTGAATGGGACAGAAACAGGTTTAAGCTCCGTATTTAAAAAAAACAAAACTAAGTAATAGTGGCTGATATAAAACCATTCATGGGATACCACCCTTCTTACGATATGGCCAGCAAAGTATCATCACCTCCATATGATGTCATGACCTCTGATGAAGCCCGTTTAATGGCTCAAGAAAATACTCTTTCCTTTTTAAGAATTATAAAACCGGAAATTGATTTTGAATCTGGCAGTGAACCAAATTTAGAAATTCTACATAAACATGGATCTGATAACCTATACCAATTTATAGATGAAGGGATTCTAAATCAAGATGAAAATAATTGCTTTTATTTATACCAGATACAAATGAAAGGACATATCCAAACTGGTATAATGGCAGTTGTCTCTGTTGAAGAATACAATCAAGGATATATTAAAAAGCATGAATTCACCCGTCCTGAAAAAGAAAATGACCGCACTAAGCATATTGATATAACCAATGCCAATACGGGTCCAGTCCTTCTAACTTATCGAAATGATGGTGAATTTCAGAATTTAGTTTTTGATATTAAAAATAAATCTCCAGAGATATTTTTTACAGCTGATGATCAAACAACTCATACTTTGTGGAAAATAGACTACATAGATCAAATTGATTTATTAAGGGGATATTTTAAGTCTATCCCCAATTTATATATTGCGGATGGACATCATAGAGCAGCATCAGCTTCAAGGGTTCAAAAAATAAGGCAGGATGAAAATTTTCACCACACAGGAGATGAATCATATAATTATTTTCTCGCAGTTATTTTTCCTGATGATGAAATGCAGATTATGGATTATAACCGAGTTGCAAAAGATCTAAATGGATTAACAGAAAAAGAATTCTTGAAAGCTATTGAGTCGAGTTTTTTATTAACATCTATACCCTTACCCCTTAATTCAATTACACAAAATACTTTTTCTATGTTTCTTAATAATAAATGGTACCAATTAGTAGCAAAAAATCATATCAAATCAAATGATCCTGTTGGTGGATTAGAGGCTACAATTTTACAAAATCACCTGTTTTCTCCCATACTTGGTATTAATAACCCTAGAACAGATGAAAGAATAGATTTTGTAGGTGGAATCAGAGGGATGAAAGAACTGGAAAGACGATGTCAAACTGACTGTGCCGTAGCATTTGCACTACCACCCGTAACAATTGAAAAGTTATTATCTGTAGCAGATTCAGGTGGAGTTATGCCACCCAAATCTACTTGGTTTGAACCCAAACTTAGATCCGGGATGGTAGTACGCCTAATAGATTAAGAAATAGTGATTCCCTTAAAGGAAATCCAAGGTAATATTCCTGAGCCAAAATCAATACGATCACTGGATATGTGATCAAGGTTTTCAAATAATTCGCGGACATTACCTGATACCATGGTTTCAGTTATAGGGTATTTGATTTTACCATTATTAATATAATAACTATTTTTAGCAACACCTGAAAAATCGCCATTAGAAGCGGGATAACCTCCGGAAAATCGGGATAAGAGAACACCCTGTTCAATATTTTTTATAATATCAGAATAAGATTTAGATCCTGGTTCCACGATATAAGCACCACCATCATTAACAGCGCGTTTTCTGTTTAATTTTTTTGACCCATACACTCCTAATAAATGGGTTTTTAAAAAGCCTTTTTCTATAATCGTGGTATTCTCGGCTACATATCCATCGCCAGTAACAAAATAACCATCTGCAATTTCATTTGATACCGGGCAGGAATGAAGAGTTAACTTAGGGTGAGTAATTTGCTTGTTTAATTTATTTTTATAAAGTGAATTCCCGCTGATCATTTTACCATCACTAATGTCATTTGTGATAAAATCAAGGAATTCTCCAATACAATCTGGAGTAATCACTATTGTCCCTACAAATTTATCTTTAATATTTTGGGTGTTTAACTGCTCAACAGATTGCTTTAGCAATGTATTTATCGTTCCGTAATGATGAAGAGGTTTATCAATTGTGAGTGCAGAGAAGCCTGTATAATTAAAAGAAGAAATATTTTTATCATCTTTTGAAAGAAAAAAAGGAGAGAACCCGTACATACCTTCACGTATTTCAAAATCTACACCATTAGTATTCTGAAATATTGATTGAGTGTGAGTAAAATCTAGAATTGCTTGTTCAAGTTGAATTTGTGGATAGGTTGATTTTACATATTCAAGAAATTCTTCTAAAGACATGTACATATTATCCATATTGGCAGTTTCATCACCTTTTGAAAAAATTTGATATGGTTGCCGTTCTGCAATATCATAGGCTTCATCCGGTTGTGATCCATTAGCTATTTCAATCACTTGTTTAACAGCAACATCAATACTATCTTTATCAGTTTTATTTATAGAAGTAGATCCTTTTTTTTGATCTTTAATAACAGATATGCCCAAACTGGAATTAAATGTTGTCCGAAAGAGTGTCATCTCTCCAATTTCAACATTCAGTTCTTTTTTTTCAGATATATTCAGTGAGCAGACTGCTTTATCTGCACCGGCTTTTTTTAAGGAATCTAGGCAATAACTTACAATATCTTTTTTATGCACTATCTGCCTCCAATATTGACTTTACATTTTATAGCTGGTCCACCCATTCCAACTGGTATTAGTTGTTTTTTCCCACACATCCCTGCTGATGACCAAGACATATCTGAAGATATCATATCTATAGTTTTAAGTACATCAAAAGCCACACCAGAAATGGTCGTATCTTTAATTGCTCTGCCTAGCTTGCCATTTTTTATTTCATATCCCATGGTAATAGCGAACATGAATTCACTGGTTGAATCAGCTTGTCCATTTCCTGTTTTCACCAGGTAATATCCGTCATCAATTGAAGCTATCATTTCTTCAAGGGTATGATTTCTAGGAACGAAAGCAGTATTTCGCATACGAATGAGAGGTTCATCGGAAAATTCAAAGGCACGAGCATTGCCTGTTGGCTCATCATTGAAATGGCGGGCACTATCTTTATTATGCATAAACTTCTTCAATACGCCTTCTTCAATAATCACCACATCTTCTGATTTTGTACCCTCATCATCAACATAAACTGGTACAGGACAAGTTTCACCATTACATTTATTTGCATAGTCAATTAGTGTAACCAGTGGGCTGGCGATAGTTTGTCCGATATAATTTCCTGCTACAGACCCACCCATAACTAGATCAGCTTCTGTGGTATGTCCAATTGCTTCATGTGCCAGAATACCAGCTAAGTCTGCATCAAGGATAACATCTTTATAACCAGCATCTGCATATACTCCATCGGCTTTTTGTTTTAATTTTTCAATGAGGGCATCAATCTCAGAAAAATAATCAAGAGGATTTAAAAATTTATCTTCGAGATGGCCAAGACCACCCCATGGATTCCCAATACTGATTGGTGAACCATCTTTTTCAATAGAAAGAATGAGATACATAATTGCTCTGGGAGTCATAGAGTATGATTCAGATCCATCAGAAGTAAATAGGGATTTTTCCATATCTAATTCAGCCATTATAATATTTCTTGATAGAAGATCAGGATATTTAGTTTCAAGGTAATTATCAATATCTCTAACAAAATCAATCCAGTATTTTTGGTTTTGACGATTCTTTGTTGTGCTAAAATCCATATTATGATTTGCCTGTGTTTCAGGAAGTAAGAATCCACATCGAGCATCATCCTTTTTATTCATAAACTTCACATTATCACTGGATGCTTTTATAACATTTGAAAGACTTTCAGCTGAAATATCAGGACTTGAAGAGAATCCCCAGTTACCATCCTTATAGGCCCGGGCAGATACACCGCTTTTACTTGCTAAAACATTATTTGTAATATCTCCATTGGTTAGGTTAATATGGCTGTTACGATTTTCCTGAACACGTAATTCAGTATAGTTTAAAAAATTATCTTCAAACTGACTTAGATTTTCAAATTTCATAAATATTCCTTTAAAGTGTTAATTCGAATGAATTTAATAGAATACCAGGGCAAGTGACTCCTCCCAATTCTCGTCCTTCATATGTTTCAACTGTTGGGTGGTAATGTGCCTTATTAGTAACTGACTCTAAATTATCACCAAAAAAATTATAAATACTATCATCAAATCGCATATTTTCAATGGGTGCAACTACATTTCCATTTTCCACCCAGAAACAGGCATAGCGAGTCATGCCTGTAATTCTGCCACCTGGGCGGTCACTCCAATTTAGATAATGGAGATTAGATAGATAGATACCTTTATCAAGGTTCTTAATGATATTATCTTCACTTAAGTCACCAGTAGCAAGCACAGGTGAACGCATTGATTCATTTTCACTGGCAAAATTTGATTTTACACCATATTCTTTAGCTGTACGGCTACTGATAAGAGTGTTATGTAGATTGCCAGATAAAATAAGATCCAGTTTGTTCGGCGCGAGTTCCCCATTATAGTTAAATCGGGGAACCATCCCGGAGGTAAAGTCTTCACTAAGAGTAAAACAGGGAGACATTTTTACATTATTCTGTCTCATCCTACAAAGCGAACTATCACCCTGTCGAATAGATGCCTCTCCAACACCACCCCAGGAAAACATCCCTACAATATCTGCAACACCAGCAGGTGCAATATAGGCACGATATTTTCCAGGAGCAATTTTTTTACCTGGTTTTTCCATCATTCTAAGTTTGGTAATAGAACTGGCCATATTTTTTTCATATTCGCTCTGTTTCCAATGACTGCCTGCAAAGGTACCTTTCACCATACGTTCATCTGGTGTAATCAGTGAATAATCCAATGAGAAAGTATCTGTGGCAAACCAATGGTTCTGACCAGCAGAATTAGCATTACCTGTAAAGATTCGTCCAGAAGCCCAGATACCAGCTAGGTCAACACCCTTCATTGCTGGACTTAAGGCTGAAACTGCATCATCGGGGTTGAGAAGGTCCCCTTTTAAATCATCCCGACTAGAGCCAGTATTTGTAGGCAAAACAACAAATTGATCCACGGGAAGTGTTACAATCTCTGCTCTCATTAGCTCTAGTTCATTAAAAGCGGCACGAATATCAAGATCATAATTCCCAGTAAGAGTAAAACTGCTGTTGCAGGTTCTGCCTCCATTAATTAGGGATATGTTCAATGAGGCATCATCCACCAAACCAGCCTGCCGGACTTTTGACTTACTAAAACGAACAAACTGACTATTTTCACCATCAATACTCAATTTCATTTGCTCATCGTTTTGCAAATTATTGAGAAGTTGTTCTATTAATTGATTGAATAATTTTTCCATAATGGTCTCCTTAATTAGATACCGCCAAAAACTTCAACATTATTAAACATACATACAGGCGAAGCATGCCCAACTCGAATTGCTTGGTTTGGTTCACCTTTTCCACAATATGGAGTACCATACATTTCAAAAGTATCTTGGTTCCCCACCATTTTAAGATTGTTCCAAAAAGGATTTGAAATTCCTCGGTAATTAGGGTTCTTAACTGTTTTGGTTAATTCACCATTTTCAATAAGCTTACCATATTCACACCCAAACTGGAATTTATTGCGGTAATCATCAATGGACCAGGAACGATTTGTCTCCATATAAATGCCTCGATTGATACTAGCAATGATATCATCAAAAGTAGAATCGCCTGGTTCTAAATTCAGATTAGCCATACGATCTATTGGAGCCCGATTCCAGGAAGATGCCCTAAAATTTGCAACACCTGGAACGCCTGACCGTATTTGGCTTTCTTTGCCTCCTAGCCCTTTAACTAAAAGGCCATCTTTTATGATAAATTTTCTTTCTGCTTTGAGTCCCCCATCATCAAACCCATAGCTTGCGAACTGATTGGTTACAGTAGGGTCAAAAGTAATATTCATAATTTTTGAACCATATTGTAGCTTACCAAAATCAGCTTCCCTAACAAAAGACCAACCAGCGTAATTGCGTTCATCTCCCAAAATACGATCTACTTCAAGGGCATGTCCAATGGATTCATGAATCTGAAGGAGCATCTGATCTGGAGCTAATACAAGATTGGTAGTTTCAGTGGGGCACTCTTCTGCTTCTAAAAGCTCAAGAGCCTGTTCACCTACTTGCTGGGCACGGGACATAACCAAATCTTCATCAAAATTTTCCATGCCAATCTGCAGACAATGATTGTTTGTTCGGCGCTGGTAGATATCATTCTTATTAGCCATAGCTGAATAATCTGATTGTACCATGAGGAAATTTTGATCAAGTTCACTACCATTAGAGCTAACAAATTTACACTCTGTTTCTATAATCATAGCCATTGCATGAGCACTGACAATCTGATCACTAACTTTAATTTGATTGTAAGCTTTCAACAAAATTTCATTTAATTGTCCAGCTGATAATTTGTCTACAGATTTTTTATAGGATGTTTGAAAATGTCCTTTTGTTGCAGGCCTTGCCTCTTCAGTAAAATGAAATAGGGAATTTTTTGTAGCAGCCTTTGCTAGTAAAAGAGCTTTTTCTGCTGCTGCCTGAATCTTATTATGTTTGAAATTATTGCATCCGTAGTAGCTAAATTGACCATCAGCCAAAACTTCAACCATCAAACCATGGTCAGTATTTCTAGAATTTGTCTGTGGGTTTCCATCTCGAACAACACGATATGTGGTAGTTTCTTTTACTTCCCGTAAGCCTACCCAGTCAGCCTTAATATCAATTGCAGACAATGCATTTTGCAGATTAAAATCGGACATCATTCCTCCTGAATTCTATTATTTAATAATTTGTAAAAGGGCGTAAATTTAGTGTTTTTCAAAAGACAAACAAATAAGATTGAATATAATTACAGTTAATTAATTTTAGAAAGGTAAAACATGGAGCTAATAAAAAATCCATTTGTTAACAAACCAGAATATAAACATGGAGCAGTACCATTTAATGTGATTAAACAGGAACATTATATACCTGCGTTAGATTATGCCATTAAACAGGCTGAAGAAAAGCTGGAAGAAATAAAAAACAATCCCAATATCCCAACATTTAATAATACATCTTTACCCTTGGAAACATATAACGAACTCATGGAGACGGTGGTTCATACCTATTTTAATATAATGCAGGCAGAGTCAGATAATGATTTTAAGGAATTAGCTCAAGAAATCTCACCAAAGATATCCATCTTTGAAAATAATAAATTATTAGATTCAAAATTATTTGAGCGAGTGAAACATGTTTATGAAAATTTGAATTCAGAAAATCTGAATAAGGAACAACAACGTCTTGTTTCAGAAAGCTACAAAGATTTTATATTAAATGGCGCATTATTGAATGAAGAGGATAAATTAAAAATTAGAAAGATTGATGAAGAGCTTTCAAAACTATCCCCAAAGTTTTCACAAAATACCCTAAATGCCACAAATGAATTTACTTACTATACTGAAAATGAGTCTGATTTGAAAGGTATCCCAGAATTAGTGATAAATCAGGCGGCTGAAACAGCACTTAAAAAAGATAAAAAGTCTGGTTGGATATTTACGTTGCAGATGCCCAGCTTTATACCAGTTATGCAGTATGCTGAAAATCGAAAACTACGCGAGAAAATGGCTCGTGAATTTGGTAAAGTATCTTTTGGTGGAAAATATGATAATCAAAAAATCATAAAAAAAATAGTTTCTCTCCGCTATGAAAAAGCACGGATTTTAGGTTTTAAAGATCATGCAGAGTATACACTGCAAAAACGTATGGCGGGTAGTACAGAGAATGTGATGAACTTCTTGAATAGTCTATATGATAAGTACTATCCGGCAGCTAAAAAAGAACTTGATGAAATCAAGGTATTAGCTCAAAAAGATGGAGTTAATGAAATGCAGAGTTGGGATTTAGCTTACTATACACAAAAACTCAAAAAACAGAAATTTGATTTTGACCAGGAAGAATTAAGGCCTTACTTCAGGGCTGAAAATGTCATTAAAGGTATCTTTAAAGTTTCAGAACTAATGTATGGTCTGCAGTTTAAAGAAATCAATGATGTTCCTGTTTATCATGAGGAAGTTCGAGTTTTTGAAGTCTATGAGGAAAGTGGTGATTTTCTATCTTTGTTTTATATAGACCTTCATCCTCGTGAAACAAAAAATGGTGGTGCATGGATGACAGAATTTCGATCTCAGGGTCTTTATGAAGGCAAGGTAGAGAGATCTCTAGTTGCCATAGTATGTAATCTTACGCCTTCATCAGGAGACAAACCATCCCTTCTTACTTTTGATGAAGTAAATACTATTTTGCATGAATTTGGTCATGCTTTACATGGGATATTCTCTAATGTTACATATTCATCCTTGGCTAGTCCAGATGTATACTGGGATTTTGTTGAATTACCCTCCCAGATTATGGAAAATTGGCTTACTGAAAAGGAAACATTGAGCCTCTTTGCCAAACATTATGAAACGAATGAAATCATTCCTGATGAATTGATAGATAAAATCAAAATATCTCGTTCGTTCAATGCCGGCACGATGGGTTTGAGACAATTATCATTTGGCCTATTGGATATGGCTTGGCATTCTGGGACCCAGATAGATATTGATAATGTAGAAACCTTTGAAGATAATGCTATTGCAAAAACACGCTTACTACCTAAAATTGAAGGGACGAGTATATCATGCCGTTTGGGACATATTTTTTCAGGAGGGTATTCAGCCGGCTATTACTCCTATAAATGGGCAGAGGCTTTGGATGCAGACGCATTTGAGTATTTTAAGGGAAATGGAATTTTTAATAAAGATATTGCAGAATCTTTCAGAATAAATATATTAGAAAAAGGTAACACTGAATCGCCCATGGATTTATATGTAAAGTTCAGAGGCAGAGAACCTGATGCTGATGCTCTATTTAGAAGAGAACAACTTCTAAATTAACTAAATTAGGAGAATATTATGGATGAGCCAATGAAACTCAATGACGAAGAAAAAGCAAAACTCATAAAAGCTAAGGATGAAAAAGAATGGTATATCGTCTGTGATGAAATAAAAAGCAGAAGAAATGGACAGTACCCTAACTATCTTTCAAGAGAAATTCTTGAATTATATCAGGGAAAATTCCCTGTTACCTTTTCATAATTATTTAATAGTAAATTATTAATCTTTAGTTTTATTACTGATTTATATGAAATCTTAATTTTTTACTATTTACATTATCATATCTTAATAATATTCCAATAATGATTAAAATAATGATATTTTCAATATTATCTGCTGTACATCTATATGCTGGTCTTATTCATCCAATAGATGGAAGTCAAATAAATTATACATATGTCATGTTTCAATGGGAAGAAGTGGAAGGTAGCGATGAATATCAGTTTGAGCTTTCAACTTCTGATGAATTTAGTTCTATTTTAATACACTCAAGCACAAATCAATTATATTATATTGAAGAAGAAAATATTAACTGGGAATCAAATTACTCCTGGAGAGTAAAACCTACAAATACTGATTGGATATTAGGACAGTTTAGCACAAGTGAGAGTTCAGTAACATTTCAAAATGATGATCGCCCGATTGAAATTCTTGCATACAATCCATCTTTAGCATCAGCAGGAATTATAATTTTTGGCTCATATTACAATAATTATTCTGCCGCTATAGATATGGATGGAAATGAAATTTGGAATTCTGGAGGAATAAATACTTATGTATTTTTTGGTATAGATGAAAATAATAATTATCTGGGGGGTAAATTTCTACCTAATTTCAATAATTCATTAATAGGGTGTGAATTTTCTTTAGATAATAGCATTATATGGAGTGAGCCAATAAATGAAAATATGGTTCAAAATGAATCTTTTATTCAGCATGAGATTATTAAACTCCCAAATGGAAATTATATGGGGTTTGTACCTGTTATAGAAAGTCATCCTGTACCGACGTACACAGATTTTCCTGGGAGGAACAATCCTTTTTCATGGGAAGATGATTGTGAATTATATATTGAAAATAGTAGTGACTATGATTGGAAGGGAGAAGTAATTATAGAATGGGATCAAAATACAGGTGAGATTATATGGGAATGGAATGTGTTTGATTATTTTAATATAGATGATTTCGATTATATGGCAGGTCATTGGGAGACAGCATGTAATAGTGCTGATTCATATGACTGGATACACTTTAATGCCCTCCTATTTGATGAAACAGAAAATGTATTATATGTTTCATCTAGACATCTAGATCGTATTACAAAAATAGATTATAGTTCAAAAAATATTATCTGGAATTTAGGGATTCCATGGTTAGGTGATGAAGTTATTGTCCCTGATACACTTTTTAGTGGTCAACATGGTTTGCAACTTCTTCCAAATGGTAATATAGTGACATTGGATAATGGTATTTTAAGCCAATTTATTAATACTTCATTGGAATCTCCAGTTTCAAGGGCAATAGAAATTCAAATCTCAGAAAATAATGGACATTTTAGTGCAGCTACAATTTGGTCACACACGCTTCCTTATGATTTATATGGAGCATTATCGGGTAATGTTCAAAAACTTAATAATGGGAATTATTTAATTAATACTATTGGAAATGTTGATGGTGCCTATAGTATTGAGGTAACTTCAAATCATGAAATAGCCTGGTTGTGTAAATATAATCTAGGGAATTACAATACAGGACCATTATATCGAGCAATGAAAATACCTGGTTTATATGAAAATGAAAATGCTAGTCTAGGTATTACTACTATTGATATTGAGTTAGCTCAAAATTTTCAAATAAAATCTATTCATCCCAATCCATTTAATCCCATTATAAATATTGAATATGAGTTATTTGTACCTATGGAAGTTCAATTTGGAATATATAATATGAAAGGGGAAAAAATTGATAAATTTTATATTGGTATTCAACAGCCAGGCCATCATAACACTTCCTGGAATGGAGAGATGTATTCCAGTGGGATGTATTTCATTGTATTTGAGAATAAAGAAAAATTATTGAGAAGAAAAATGATGTTATTAAAGTGATATTCGTTACAAAATTAAATAATTAATTATAATAATTTTGATGAAATTGTTATTATTTTAGTAATTGAGTTATTAAAACTGGACACATAAAATGATTGAAAGAATTTTATTTAATATTATAATCGGGACTATTTTTTTTAGTTGTTTCACCTATTCACAAGAATGTGGCGATGGATATATATATTTTGAAGATGTTCCTAATAATGTTAACAACATTAATAATGATTACAATTGTTTTTATGAAGCAGATATAGCTGTTTTACATGATTTGATTTCAGTTAATGAACTTGACTATAATTCCCCTTTGGAAATTGGTCCACAAACATGGGCATCTGGTAGACTTAAAATTTGGGTAGCTACATATATCCCAAGTGGAAGCAATGGAATAACACAGAAGATTGATCAATTACCTGAGAATATTGGTCAATTATCTGAACTTACAACTTTATATTTTGAAAAACATGATCTTACAGGTTTGCCTAATAGTTTTACTTCTTTAGAAAATTTAGTTAATTTATATATTTCAAATAATTGGTTAACTATACTTCCAGAAGAATTTGGGAACCTAATAAATCTACAAATATTAGATTTAGGATATAATCAATTAGAATCAATTCCTATATCAATAGGTAATCTTGTAAATATTCAATATTTACTTATTTTTAATAATAATATCTCCAGTTTACCAGAAACGATATGTAATTTAAATTTGGATTGGGATGGAATAAATCCCACATTCCAGTGGCCCTATTTTGCTAGTGGAGGGAATTATTTATGTGATTGTGATTTGATACCAGATTGTGTTGAAAATAGTGCCAATATTAATATAAGCATGGATCAATTTTATTATAGTTTTCTACTTGATGATCCTCAAAACTGCTGTGGCGAACCTCAAAATTGCACGGGTGTATCTCTCGGGGATATAAATGGAGATGTATCGTTTAATGTATTGGATATTGTAGCTTTGGTTAACTGTGTTTTGGCAAATAATTGTCCTGACATTGAAAATGGTTGTGCAGGGGATATGAATGGAGATGGAGCGTATAATGTTCTTGACGTTGTAGCTCTTGCAAACTGTGTTCTTGCAAATAACTGCAGCGGTTAATTTCTAATAAAAATATTTTAATTCAAACCGAATATGAGAGTAATTCTCCATTTCTACAAAGGGATTCCTCTGAATATTATTATCAGCTATAATTTTATTAGCTGCAATTAGTAGTTTCATATTTTTATAGAGTTCATATTCAGTAACTATTTCGTGCAGATATCCCTTTTTATTTAAATCTAATAGACTAATATATTGAAGTTCTAAACCAATATCAGGAAATAGTTTTTGGATTGAAATTGATAATATATTATTCGATATGAATGTATTAGGTGCCCCCATGCCTGGAATAAATAAACTATCAGGATATAATAATATTGGATCTGAAAGTGTTAAAGAATCTGCTCTGCCATACTTTAAAGCCTTATGTTTTGATAATTGCCCAATTATTCTAAATTCAGAATTTGGAGAAAATTCACATTCTAATGTATACTGATAATATTTAGCTATATTATCAAGTTTAAGAGTTTCTTTCATTTCAGGCTCTTTTTTACAATCTTTTGGTCCAAAAGGATCATCTACTTCAATATTATCATTAATTTCCTCACATTCATCCATAATAATTTGTCTACCTGATTCATAATCTCGAATAATGTCAAGTGTATCTTTAATATTATCATAAGTATCAAAATAGCCCCCATCAGCTCTAATTGTAAAATCTCCTAATAAAGCGGAAAATCCTAATCCGTAAACATCAGTTTTTCTATAACTCAGAACAGTATCTGGAATTATTGGATATAGAAATTCTTGATTAGACCATACATTTGCTCCAAAAAAACTTACAATACGGTCATAACCAGAGAAGTAAGATGTGGTAATATCGATTGAATTAAATGGAATATTTACAGATAATCCGTATTCATAAGGATTTTTTAAATCTATAATTTGTTCATCTTTTGGTACCAATGGACTGCTGATAGCAAATTCTGGGTCATTTATAGGTAGAATATTAGTATTATGTTCAGGGATAATTATGGTATTGAATTTTAAATTACCCCAATATATATTTGAGTTAAATGATAATATCCCCTCTTTTCTTTCTTTCCCCAAAGAAAATAAATAATAGTAATTAAAAGGGCAGATATTATCAGTAGGGCTATTTGCACTGGTAGATCCCCAGATAATTAGTTGTTTCCCAATACTGAAATCACCAACCGGTGTCATCCATTCTAGATATAACTCCCTTAGATCCAATGAAAGATCTGAACCTAATATATCATTGATATCATTTAGTCTAAATTCAAAAGCAGCGCTTGAATTCAATTTTAATTTACCATATTCGAGTGCGGATTCATAAGTTGCCATACGATATGGAATTTTAATAATAGAACCATCAGATAGTCGGTGGATTGTGCCCAAATTAAAATAGCCTCTATGTGAATAGTGAATTTCAGCACTTGAAAAAGCTAGTAGTAAAAAAATAAAATAAAGGAGTGAACTAAACTTCATTAATAATTATTCAGTTGCTTCTTTTAGCCATTTCATTACTTCTTGCCCCTGTTTTTTCCAGGCCCTGGTGAGAGCCAAATCAGGGAAATCACCCAAGAGTTCCCCGTTCCAAATATAGGTTACTTCTGTTTGGCTACTATCTATTGAATGTAAGTGCCACTCTCCGGCAGCATGGATTAAACGGACATAATCCTCATGAATAGGTACTCCTGAATCTGTTACAGAGACAAATCGATAAATCACATCATCATTATTATAAATTTTACTATATTTAACAATATAATCTCTACCGGCAAAAGGGAACGGCATATCCAATATAATATGGACATTCCCTTTTTCATCTACTTTGGTTTTTTCTATACGCTTAAATACATTTGGATAATTTTCCTTATCCTCTAGAATTTTCTGAATAGCTGCAATAGATGCAGATAAAGTTGATTTTGACTTGCACCATTGAAAGTTTTCATAATCTGTCCATTCAATTAAAATGGGGTAATCTTGAAGTAAATGCCAATTGGCATCTAATGGTGGTGAGATAAGGTTCGAACTAAATATAACATTAAGTATAATCAGGGAATTAATTAATAATAACTTCAAGGTCAAATTAGCTAATTAATTTAGAAAAGTATCATAAATTGGTTTACAATCGTTAATTATCTGTTTTTCAGATAAACCAAATTTAGCTAGATCATATTTATGTTCACTCCTAAAATTACGCTGTTTCTCTGCAGTTTTTTGAATATCCTTCTTTAAAATATCTGATAGTGGATGATCAATAAAATCTATAATTTCTATCATAAGGAGATCAAAATCTGACATCATTCGATCAAATGGTACGAGCATAACTCTGGATTTATCAATTTTTTCATTTGTCCAGTCTGAATGGAAACGCAGTAGTAATTGCACCAACCCTTCATAGAGTCTATTGATAAAATGATTTCGCTTCTTTTCAGGCTGTGCCCAAAATCCAAATTTTTTGTCCAAGACAGATGTTACTAAACTGATTCCAGAGGGAATTACTGATAAAGGATCTCTTATAATATACAAAATTTTACTATCAGGAAATTTTATCAGAAATTCAGGTAGATTAACACTGAGTGAAAATAATTTACCAACTGTTCTATTATTATTTACTATATACTGATTTCTTAACCAGATAGATTCCAGCCATTTATAGTCTCTGTTTGAGGTGTTTCTTGTTTTTGGATCAACCCATTTAAACAAGTCCTCATCAGTCCAGGATAGTATAAAACCATATAGAAAAAAACCATCCAGATAACGAAAAAAAGAGCCAAACCAATCGT
>Ga0187827_10001226_pt1 | contig 38386 bp, 32 predicted proteins | sample ETNtaG_39_FD_167969 | JGI IMG/M metagenome (GOLD analysis project Ga0187827, IMG submission 167969) | Marine microbial and viral communities from oxygen minimum zone, Eastern Pacific Ocean - ETNP2014_SV_150_PacBio MetaG (Illumina Assembly) | ecosystem: Environmental > Aquatic > Marine > Hypoxic...
CAACTCTTGATCTTGCTCCAGGAGGTTCATTCATTTGACCATAAACTAATGCAGCCTTTGATCCAGGTCCTTCAGGTTTAATTACACCTGACTCTATCATTTCATGATAAAGATCATTTCCTTCTCTAGTTCTTTCTCCAACTCCTGCAAAAACAGAAAAGCCACCATGTGCTTTTGCAATGTTATTAATTAACTCCATAATAATTACTGTTTTTCCTACTCCTGCACCGCCAAATAAACCTACTTTGCCGCCCTTGGCATAAGGTGCCAGCAAGTCAACCACCTTAATTCCTGTTACTAAAATTTCTGTTTCTGTTGATTGGTCAGTAAATTTTGGTGCCGATCTATGAATGGGCCAATGTTCTTTAGTTTTAACTTCTCCCTTTTCATCAATGGGTTCACCAATTACATTTATAATTCTACCTAAAGTTTCAGGACCAACAGGAATTTTAATTGGAGTCCCGGTATCTGTTACTTCGTCTCCTCTTTTTAGTCCTTCTGTTGCATCCATAGCAATTGTTCTTACGCTTGACTCTCCTAGATGTTGTGCAACTTCTAAAACTAGTCTAATACCACCATTATCACACTCTAATGCGGTTAATATTTCTGGTAGTTCTCCTTCGAATTTAACATCTACTACCGCTCCAATAATTTGTGTTATCTTTCCTTTTCTCATAATTATAAACTTTCTGCTCCTGATATGATTTCAATTAGTTCTTTTGTAATTGCTGCTTGACGACTTCTATTATACTGAATAGTAAGCTTGTCAACCATTTCACCTGCGTTTCTGGTTGCATTATCCATTGCACTCATTCTTGAACCTTGTTCGCTAGCTGAATTTTCTAACATTGCTTTAAAAATCTGAGTAGAAATATTTTTTGGTAGTAAGTTGTTTAAAATTTCATCTTGTTCAGGTTCAAATTCATAGTTGTCTTCAGATGAATTTTTCTCTGACTCAGTGGCTTTTAAAGGAATAATTTGTTGTTCTTGTGGTATTTGAGTTATTACATTTTTAAATTGGTTATAAAAAATTGTACATACATCAAATTCTTTTTTTTCAAACTTATCAATAATTATTTTTCCTACTTTGTCAGCATCAAAATAATTTGCGTTTTTAGATTCTTTGAAAGAAATTTTTTCAATTATATTCTCTTTATATGTTCTTTTTAATTGATCATAACCTTTTGATCCAACGGTAATAATTTTTAAAATTTTCTCTGCATCTATGATTTTTTGGAAATACAATTTAGCTTTTTTAATTATATTTGTATTAAACCCTCCGCATAGCCCTCTATCAGAAGTCATAACAATACATAAATGAACTTTATCTTCGCCTGAACCTGCAAGTAGTTTGGGAGAATTTTCTTTATCCGAAATACTATTTGAAAGATTAAGAATAATATTATTCATTTTATCTGAATATGGCCTTCCTTTTTCTGCACTTTCTTGAGCTCTTCTTAATTTAGATGCAGCAACCATTTTCATTGCCTTTGTAATCTTTTGAGTAGATTTAACGCTTGATATTCTTTTTTTTAAATCGTCTAAACTTGCCATTTTCTAAGAATTAAAGTTTTTTTTAAGTTCGGTAATAACTTCAGTTAAAGATTTTTCCGCACCTTCCTCAAGTTTGCCCAAGCTTGTTATTGAATCTAAAATTTCTGGTTTTTCAGATTTACATTTTTCTATAATTTTATTTTCAAAATCAGCAATATTTTTTTGTTCAATGTCATCCAAATGACCTTTAACACCACAAAATACTGAAATTACTTGTTCAGCCACAGTCATAGGTGAGTATTGTTTTTGTTTTAATAGTTCAGTTAATTTAGAGCCTCTGTTTAAAAGTTTCTGAGTAGAAGCATCTAAATCTGATCCAAACTGAGCAAATGCTGCCATTTCTCTATATTGAGCTAGTTCAAGTTTCATTGATCCAGAAACTTTTTTCATCGCTTTCGTTTGAGCTGAAGAACCAACTCTTGATACTGATAAACCTACATTAATTGCAGGTCTAATTCCTTGATTAAATAGTTCAGTTTCAAGAAATATCTGTCCATCAGTAATTGAGATTACGTTTGTTGGAATAAATGCAGAAACGTCTCCTCCTTGAGTTTCAATAATAGGAAGTGCCGTTAATGATCCACCACCGTGCTCATCACTTAGTTTAGCTGCTCTTTCAAGCAATCTACTATGAAGATAAAATACATCTCCTGGATACGCTTCCCTTCCTGGGGGTCTTCTCAATAATAGTGACATTTGTCTATATGCAACTGCTTGTTTTGACAGATCATCATAGATAATTAAAGCATGCATACCATTATCTCTAAAATATTCTCCCATAGTACATCCGGTGTACGGTGCTAAGAACTGAAGTGGGGCCGCATCTGACGCTGTTGCAGCAACGATTGTTGTATATTCCATTGCTCCAGCTTCTTCTAAAGTTTTCTGAATTTGTCTTACTGTTGATCTTTTCTGTCCAATTGCAACATATACACAGTATAGTTTTTGTTTTTCATCTCCAGTTTCATTAATTTTCTTTTGGTTGATTATTGCATCAATTGCCACTGCAGTTTTGCCAGTTTGTCTGTCGCCAATAATCAATTCTCTTTGTCCTCTTCCAATTGGAACTAAACTATCAATTGATTTTAATCCTGTTTGCATAGGCTCACTAACTGATTTACGTGGAATAATACCTGGAGCTTTAATTTCTACTCTACTTCTTTTGATTCCTTTATCTAGAGCACCTTTGCCATCAATAGGAGTACCTAAGCCATCAACAACTCTACCTAATAATTCTTTTCCTACAGGAGCATCAACAATAGCTCCAGTTCTTTTAGCTATATCTCCTTCTTTGATTGCTCTATCATCACCAAAAATTACAACACCAACATTGTCACTTTCCAAGTTTAATGCCATTCCCTTAGTGCCATCCGAAAATTCAACCATCTCCCCAGCTTGAACATTATCAAGGCCATATATTCTGGCAATACCATCACCAACGGATAGTACCTGGCCTACTTCAGAGACCTCTGCTTTATCTCCAAAATTTTTAATTTGTTCTTTTAATATTTTAGTTACTTCTGAAGGATTTATTTCCATTTATGCCTCTAACATTTTTGTTTCTAATTGTTTCAATTTACTTTTTATGGATGTGTCAATCATTATACTTCCTACCTTAATGATTAAACCACCAATTAAACTTGGATCGTTATTATAGTTTAATTTTATATTTGCCCCAAAATTTGAAGCCAACTCATCTTTAATTTTTAAAATTTCTGTTTCGTTTAATTCTTTAGATGAAGAAAGATTTGCAGTGATTTCTCCTCTATTTTTAGAACAAGTATCTAAAAAGTCCTCTATAATTTTCTCAATATAAAAAAGCCTTCTCTTAGTTATTACAAAGTTTAAAAAAGTTTTTAGCAACTTATTAAAATTGAATTTATCTGAAATTAAATCAAAGACAGCCACCTGTTCTTCAATTTTATTCGTTGGATTTTTAATAAAGTTTTTTAATTCCTTATTTTCTGAGATTAATTTCAATATGCTATTTGCTTGATCTTCAATTTCGCTTAATGAACCACTTTCATTTCCTAGTTCATACAATGATTGGGAATAACTGTTTGTGCTTGTAAAAGTTACTTTATTTTCAGTCAATTTTTTACCTATTTTTGTAAGAATTATTTAAAAATTGTCGATTAAATACCATACGAAATTATTCTGTTCAAGTTCCAGAATCTAAAAAAAGGTTTATTTTATGCGACTAATTAAAGCTTATTGGATCAACATCAACTATTAGTTTTATTCCGTAAGGACACTTATAAGACTTAAGGACATCAGATAATTTTTTTTGAATATTCATGTCTTTTTGGGCTCTAATTAATATTCTATTTCTATAATTTTTTTTTATTTTAAATATTGGCGCTTCTACAGGTCCAAGAACTTTACAATTTAAATTCTTATCTAATTTTTCTTGCAAAATAAATGACTCTTTTTTTAATTTGTCTTGATCGGGCGATGTGATTATTAAAGCTATAAATCTTTCGAACGGGGGCAAAGTATAATTTTTTCGTAAAACTAATTCCTTTTCTAAAAATAAGAAAGGATCTTGACTTGTTATTTGCGATATAACATCCGAATTTAAATTATATGTTTGAAAATAAACTTTAGCAGGTTTTCCAGCTCTTCCTGCTCGACCAGATAATTGATGGTATAATTGTAAATTTTTCTCAGCTGCGCGTAAATCATGTCCTTGAGATGTTAAATCAATATCTAAAACAACAATGCAATTTAAATTTGGAAAATGAAATCCTTTGGAAATCATTTGTGTGCCAATTAAAATATTAATTTTGTTTTCAATTATTTCATTTAATATTTTTGTTGATGATTTTTTGTTCATTGTATCACTTGAAAAAATCACTGATTTATAATCGGGAAAAATAGAATTAACTTCATCAAATACTTTTTCAACTCCTGGACCTGAAAAAGCTAATTCACATTTTTCTCCATTAGTACAATCTCTATCAAGTCCTGTTTTAAATCCGCAATAGTGACAAAGTAGCTGGTTATTTTTTTTATGAAAAACAAGATTGATTGAACAATTTGGACAAGAAAAAACATTGATACATTTTTTACACAACACAAAAGGTGAAAAACCTCTTCTATTTAAAAAAAATAAAACCTGATCACCTTTATCAAGATGAGATTTTACTTTTTTCAATGTTTTAGATGAAATCCAACTTTGTTTATCTAGGCTATATTTTTTTAGATCAATTATTTCGTGTTCAGGTAAATTTGCATCATTATGTCTTTTTAGTATTCTAGAGTACTCATATTTTGTTAATTTTATATTATTATATGTTTCTAAAGACGGAACAGCGCTTACAAGATTAATTGGAATTTTTTCAAATAGAGCTCTAGATATTGCCATATCTCGAGCATTATAAATTACTCCCTCATCTTGTTTATATGATTGATCGTGTTCCTCATCTACTGTTATTAAACCTAAATTTTTAAATGGTAAAAATAATGCCGATCTTGCTCCAATAACTACTTTTATTTTTTTTGAAATTAATCCACTCCAAATAATTTTTTTGTTTTTTTTTGAGATTGAAGAGTGCCATATACCTGCTTTGAAACCAAAAAAATCTACGAATTTTTTTTCAAATTCATTTGTTAAACCTATTTCTGGTAGTAAAATTAATGCTTGAAGACCCTTTTCAATTTTTTTCTTAATTGCATTAAAATATACAATTGTTTTGCCTGATCCAGTTGTTCCCTGTAATACATGTGTTCTATATTTTTCATCATTTTTAACTAAATTTTTGTATGCATTATGTTGCTCTTTATTTAATTCATAATCCTTGACTTGTAGCTTTTCCTCAAATTTTAAATATTGTTTTTTATCTAAAAGTTCTATTGCTTCATTGCTCAATAAATGAAGTTTCAAAGCCATACCTTTTGGAGCAAGATTGTATTCTGAAAACCAATTTAAAAATTTTATAGTATTTGGATTAAGTTTAGGAATATCTAATATTTTTTTAATCTTTTTAATCTTAAAGTTCTTTTTTTTATTTCCTTTTTCAAATTCATCCCAAACAACGCCGGTTGCATTTGTTTTTCCAAATGGAACTGTAACATATTGGCCTACTTCAGCTCTTTCCTCTGATTCATAAGTAAAAGGATGATTAAAAATATTAGGCAGTAAAACAGGTATTTTCATTTAATGCAGTTTAAATCTTATATTATAAAATGAATATTAAAGATTAAGAATGAATTTGTCTTTTATCAACAGATAAAGCTGCTTCTTTGATGGCTTCTGAGAATGTTGGATGTGCGTGGCACGTACGTGCAATATCTTCCGAGCTTGCTCCAAACTCCATAGCAACAGCCATCTCAGCTATCATTTCTCCTGCGTGAGAACCAATTATATGTACTCCTAAAACTCGGTCAGTTTTAGAATCAGCTAAAATCTTTACAAACCCTTCTGGCTCATCAATTGCTTTCGCTCTAGAGTTAGCCATAAAAGGAAATTTACCAATCTTATAATCCATCTTTGAACTTTTAAGTTGTTCCTCTGTCTTTCCAACAGAAGCCACTTCTGGTGATGTATAAACTACACTAGGTATAATATCGTAATTTACATGACCAGATTGACCTACAATTATCTCTGCAACAGCCATTCCTTCTTCTTCTGCTTTATGAGCCAACATAGGTCCCTCAATCACATCCCCTATAGCAAAAATATTTTTTATGCTTGTTTGGAAATTTTTATCAACTTTGATTCTTCCTTTTTGATCTTTTTCTACACCTATTTTTTCTAAGTTTAGATTACTTGTGTTAGGTTTTCTACCAACAGAAATTAAAACTACATCACAATCAAATTGTTTTTTATTTCCTTGTTCATCAGTAGTTTTTACAATTGTTTTGTCTGTTAAAAATTTTTTTGCTTTTGAAATAGATTCTACTTTTGTTTTTAAATTAAAATTAATTCCTTGTTTTTTAAGTATTTTTTGAAATTCGTTTGATATTTCTTTATCCATACCAGGGGTAATATGATCAAGGAACTCAATAACTTGCACCTCTGAGCCTAATCTTGACCATACAGATCCCATTTCCAATCCAATATATCCACCACCAACAATAACTAATTTTTTTGGAACTGATTTTAAAGACAATGCACCTGTAGATGAAATTATTTTTTCTTCATCAAACTCAATACCTGGCAAAGATACAGCATCTGAGCCGGTTGCTATAATGATGTTTTTTGTATCAATTATTTCATTCTGATTATTATTTGAATTTATTGATATTTGATTGGTTCCTGTAATTGATCCAGTTCCTTTAAAATAAGTAACTTTATTTTTTTTAAATAAAAATTCTATTCCTTTAGTTAAAACTGTGACTACTTTTTCTTTATTTTTCATCATTTTATCAAGATTAAGTATTAATGAACCTATCTCTATACCAATCTTTTGAAAATTTTTTGCTTTATGAAAATTCTCTGACAAATTTAATAAACTTTTTGAAGGTATGCACCCTATATTTAAGCAAGTTCCACCTAAAGATCCTCTTGACTCTATACATGCTGTTTTTTTTCCAAGTTGAGCCAGTCTAATTGCGCAGACATATCCTCCTGGTCCACCTCCGATAACAACTGCATCAAATTTTTGTGACATAATTAAATATTTAAAAATAATTTTCTAGGGTCTTCTAAATTTTCTTTCACAGTTTTTAAAAACGAAACTGAGTCCTTTCCATCAATAATTCTGTGATCATATGATAAAGCAAGATACATGACAGATCTTACTTTTACTTGACCGTCAACAGCGATTGGTCTTTCAATTATATTATGCATACCTAGAACTCCTGATTGTGGAGGGTTTAAAATTGGTGTTGATAACATTGAACCATAAACGCCGCCATTACTAATTGTAAATGTGCCTCCCTGAAGATCTTCAATAGTTAAATTTCCATCTCTAGCCTTTTCTGAAATTATTTTAATATTTTTTTCAATATCAGCAAAAGATAATTCATCAGCATTTCTTAAAACTGGTACGACTAGCCCTCTATCAGTTCCTACCGCAAAACTAATGTTATAATAATTTTTATAAATTATGTGATCATTATCTACCTCAGCATTTATACTCGGGAAAAGTTTTAAACCTAAAACACATGCCTTAACAAAAAATGACATAAATCCAAGCTTTATTCCAAATGTTTTCTGAAAATCTTCTTGATTATCTCTTCTGATTTGTATCATAGCGCTCATATCCACTTCGTTGAAAGTAGTTAGCATTGCTGCCGTATTTTGAGCTTCTTTTAATCTTTTTGCTATTGTTTGTCTTAATCTGGTCATCTTCACTCGTTCTTCTTGACCCTTTTCTAATTTTCTTTTGTTTGGTAATGGTTTAGATGACATTAAATTAATTAAATCACCTTTTAAAATTCTTCCATCTTTTCCTGTTCCATGAACTTTGGAAATATCAATATTTTTATCTTTTACTATTTTTCTAACTGCCGGAGATAAATTTATATTATTATTTGTTTTTGAAACTTCTTCTTTATGAATTTCCTCAGTTAATATTAGTGGTTCCTCAGTTAATATTAGTGGTTCTTCATCTTTTTTTTCATCAAAAATTTTAGGTTCTGCAACTTTATTTTTTTCGAAACTTACTACATTTGTAGTTTTCTCAGAGCTCTCCTCAGTTGCTGATACTTTGGTATCTGTTTTTTCTCCATATGAAATAACTCCCAAAAGTGCTCCTATTTGAGCAGTTTCTCCTTCTTTTTTTTTAATTTGAGATAAAATACCATTAATTGGAGAAGGCACTTCAAGATTAACTTTATCTGTTTCCAATTCAACAATTGGCTCATCGGCGTTTACTTTGTCACCAGATTTTTTAAGCCATTTAGAAACTGTAGCCTCTGTTATACTTTCGCCTAAAACTGGTACAACTATATTTTCATTCATTATTCAAAAACTTTATCTAATATTTCTTTTTGTTGAGCTAAATGCTTTTTTGCATACCCGGTAGCTGGTGATGCTGCAGGTTCTCTTCCAATATAAGAAATTTTATTATTACTAACTTTAATATAGTCTAATGTCCATTCAATATAATCTCTCACTGAAAACCAGGCGCCCATATTCTTTGGCTCTTCTTGGCACCAGTAAAACTTAGCGTTTTTTCTATAAGGTTTCAGTTCTTTTACAAGAGATTTAATTGGAAAAGGGTATAGTTGTTCTATTCTAATTAAAACTATATTGTCTTTTTTATATTTTTCTCTAGCCTCAAGTAAATCAAAGTAAATTTTACCTGAGCATAATATAACTTTATCAATTTTTATTGATTTTTTTAGTTCAATAAATCCATATTTTGGTTCTAATGCATGATCCCAAAGAATTCTGTGAAAGGAGTTTGTTTTTGCAAAATCTTCTAAATTTGATGTGCAAAATTTATTTCTCAATAAAGATTTGGGAGTCATAATTATTAAAGGTTTCCTAAAATCTCTATGAATTTGTCTTCTTAAAGCATGAAAATAATTTGCAGGTGTTGTACAATTCATAACTTGCAAATTTTCTTTTGCACAAAGCTGTAAAAACCTTTCTAGTCTTCCAGATGAATGCTCTGGTCCTTGTCCCTCGTATCCATGCGGCAACAATAAAACAAGCCCAGAGGCTCTTGACCATTTTCTTTCTCCGGATGAAATAAATTGATCTATTATAACTTGAGCACTATTTGCAAAATCTCCAAATTGTGCTTCCCAAATAGTTAATGTACTTGGTTCTACTAAGCTATAACCATATTCAAAACCTAGAACCGCAAGCTCTGATAAAAAGCTATCAACAACTTCGAATTTTTTTTGATTTTTTAAAATGTTATTTAAAGGAATATATCGTGAATTATCTATTTGATTCCTTAAAACAGAATGTCTTTGACTAAAAGTACCTCTTCCAGAATCCTGTCCTACCAATCTTACTGGAAATCCTTCTTCAAGAAGAGTGCCAAATGCCAAAGATTCTGCGGTTGACCAGTCTATTCCCTTTTTTTTTGTAACTGATTGTTTTCTCAATTCTATAATTTTAGAAATTGTTTTATGAATATTAATTTCTGGAGGAATATTATTAATTTTTTCAGAAATTTTTATAATTTTATTTATATCTACTCCACTTTTTCCTCTTTTATCTTTTCCTTTTTCTGGTTTGTACCTTGACCATGTTCCTTCATACCATTCGATTTTAGGATTGTAATCTTTCGCAGTTTTGTATTGTTCATCAAGTAGATTCTGAAATTCTTTTTTCATTCTATCGAATTCTTCTGGATTAAGAGTTCCATTTTTAACCAGTTTATCACCATATACGTTGAGCGTTGTCGGATGTTGTTTAATTTTTTTATACATTAACGGTTGAGTAAAAGATGGTTCGTCACCTTCATTATGACCAAATCTACGATAGCAAATCATATCAACAACAACATCTTTATTAAATTGTTGCCTAAATTCGATTGCAATTTTCGTGCAATGTACAACCGATTCAGGATCGTCACCATTGCAATGCAAAATAGGAGAATCAACAACTTTGCCTAAGTCAGATGGATAAGGGCTTGATCTTGCAAATCTAGGACTCGTTGTAAATCCAATTTGATTATTAACAATTATGTGAATTGTTCCACCAGTATTATGACCTGGCAAGCCTGACATGGCAAAACATTCCGCAACAATACCTTGTCCTGCAAACGCAGCATCTCCGTGAATTAAAATTGGAATTACTTTTTTTCTTTTTAAATCTTTATGAAAAAATTGTTTTGCTCTTGTTTGTCCTAGAACAACTGGATCTACCGCTTCCAAATGAGAAGGGTTTTCAGTTAAGCTCACATGTACAGAATTACCATCAAACTCTCTGTCTGATGAGGCTCCCAAATGATATTTTACATCACCAGTAGATTCTTCATGAGTATTTGAGAATTCTCCGACAAATTCATTAAAAATTCTTTTATATGATTTTTGCAATACATTTGCTAAAACATTCAATCTTCCACGATGTGGCATTCCAATTTTAATTTCTTTTACTCCCAATTGGCCGCCTCTTTTAATAATTTGTTCAAGTGCAGGAATTAAAGATTCGGCTCCATCTAAACCAAATCTTTTTGTTCCAATAAATTTTTTCGCAAGAAATTTTTCAAATCCTTCTGCTTGAATAATTTTATTTAATATTGCTTTTTTTCCATCATCAGTAAATTGAAGTTCATTTTCTTTTTTTTCCATTCTATTTCTAAACCAGATTTTTTCAGCTGGATCTGAAATATGCATATATTCAACACCTATTTTAGAACAGTAAATTTTTCTTAAATTTGTGAGTATTTCATTAATTGATGAATTTCCACCCGTATCCATATAGGATCCTAAAAATATTTTTTTATTGTACTCTTCTTTCTTAAAACCGTGATCTTCTGGATGCAAATCATGAATATATTTTCTATCCATCATTCCAAGAGGGTCTAGATGAGCAATTAAGTGGCCTCTAATTCTATATGCCCTAATCAAAGCAATTGCGTTTATTGAATCGTTGCTGGATATTTCAAAATCTTTATCGTTACTACTTATTAGTTTATTTGGAGTGTTAATTTTTTTTGTTTCTGATTTTAACCCAACAAAATCTTCTTGAACTTGATATTTTTTAGTTTTCTGCGGTTGCCATGAAGGTCCTTCTAATTCTTTAAAAGCTGTAGAAGTTTCTTCATTTAAATCTTCAAAATATTTTTTCCAATCTAATAACAAGCTTGGATCTTTGTTCAAATATTTTAAATACATTTGTTCTATAAATGAACTGTTTGCCTTGCTTAAAAATGAAGTTTTTTCAAATTTTTGGTTACTGTTAATGCTCATTATTTTTTGAATATATTTAGTATAATTAAAATTTTCAATTAGACAACTTATTCAAAAGAGTTTTTCCTATTTCGGCAGGTGATTTGGCAATGATAATTCCAGCATCTTCCATGGTTTTAATTTTTTCTTGTGCCCCTCCTTTACCTCCAGAAATTATAGCTCCTGCATGTCCCATTCTTCTTCCGGGAGGCGCGGTTATGCCAGCAATGAAACCAACTATGGGTTTTTTAATGTTATGATTTTTTATAAACTCAGAAGCTTCTTCTTCAGACGTTCCACCTATTTCACCAATCATTAATATAGATTCTGTTCCAGAATCATTCAAAAATAAATCCAAACAATCTATAAAGTTTGTGCCATTAATTGGATCACCACCGATACCTATACATGTTGATTGACCTAAGCCATTCTCAGTAGTTTGAGCTACAGCTTCGTAAGTTAAAGTACCTGATCTAGAAACAATACCAACGGAGCCTTTTTTATGAATATTTCCAGGCATTATTCCAATTTTACATTCATCAGGAGTAATAATTCCAGGACAGTTTGGTCCAATTAACCTTGACTTTGATTTAGATAATTTCTGTTTTACTTTTAACATATCTAAAATTGGTATTCCTTCAGTTATGCAAACAATTAATTCCATGGAAGCGTCAATTGCCTCGATTATGGCTGCGGCCGCAAATTTTGCAGGAACATAAATCATAGTAGCGCTAGCACCTGTTTCATTTTTTGCCTCCTGAACCGTATTAAAAACAGGTCTTTCTAAGTGAACTTGTCCGCCTTTTTTTGGAGTAACACCACCTACTAGATTCGTGCCATATTTAATCGACTGCTCAGAATGAAAAGTTCCATGCGATCCTGTAAATCCTTGGCATATAACTTTGGTATCTTTATTTACTAAAACTGACATTTATTTTATTTCTTTTACAATTTTTTGCGCCGCGTCAAATAAATCAGAAGCTGAAATAATTTCTAAACCCGAGTTATCTAAAATTTTTTTACCTTCTTCAAAATTTGTTCCAGCCAATCTAACAACTAATGGAACATTAATTTTAATTTCTTTTGCAGCGTCAACAACTCCTTGGGCAAGAACATCGCATTTCATAATTCCACCAAATATATTTATTAAAATTCCTTTTACATTTTCATCTGAAAGAATAATTTTAAATGCTGCTGATACTTTTTCTTTAGATGCGCCACCACCAACATCTAAAAAATTTGCTGGCTCTTCTCCGCATAGTTTTATTATGTCCATTGTAGCCATAGCTAAACCAGCTCCATTAACCATACAACCAATACTTCCATCTAATTTTATATAGGTTAAATCATGTTTGCTCGCTTCAATCTCCGTTGGATCTTCCTCATTTAAATCTCTTAATTCTAAAATTTCTGGATGTTTAAAAATAGCGTTATCATCAAAATTCATTTTTGCATCTAAACAAAGTAAATTATTTTCTTGGGTTAAAATTAAAGGATTTATTTCAACTAAGTTTGCATCAGTAGAAACAAACATTTTATAAATTGATTTTACAAGTTTAATTCCTTGTGAAGATGTGTTTTCACTTAAATTAAATATTTTAATTATTTTTTTGCAATCTTCTTCGCTAATTTCTTCAAGTAAATCTATTTTTGTAGTTATAATTTTTTCCGGACTAGATTTTGCAACTTCTTCAATATTCATTCCTCCTTGATCGCTTGATATGAATGCTATTTTAGAACTCGCACGATCAATTAAACAAGAAAGGTAAAACTCTTTTTTTATATTAGAAGACTCTTCAACATATAATCTCTTTACTTCTTTTCCATTTGGTCCAGTCTGGTGAGTTGTTAAAATTTTACCAAGCATTTCATTTGAAGCTTTAGTTAAATCATCTATATTATCTAGAATTTTTACACCTCCAGCTTTACCTCGTCCTCCAGCATGGATTTGTGCTTTTAATACATATTTTTGAGTATTTAATTTCTTAGCTTTTTCGAGAATATCATCTACTGAAAAACCAAAAACTCCTTTTGGTACTGCTGCGCCATATTTTTTTAAAATTTGTTTAGCTTGATGCTCGTGAATATTCATTTACTTTAGATCTGGATCAATAGTAGTTGCTGCATCCCAAAGTTTTTTAACAGCCTCGACAGAATTGTTGAATTCTTTTCTTTCTTTTTTATCAAGATCAATTTCTTGAATTTTTTCTACACCATTTTTCCCAATAACCACTGGTACTCCAGCATAAATGTCTTTAAATCCATATTGACCCTCTAAGAAAACTGCACATGGTAATACTTGTTTTGTGTTTTTTAAGTAAGCCTCTGCCATTTGAACGCCTGATGCTGCTGGAGCGTAAAATGCTGAACCTTTCTCAAGATATTTTACAATTTCTGCGCCACCATCTCTTGTTCTTTGGTTAATGCTTTCTAGTCTCTCTTCTGAAATTTTGCCCTCTTTGACTAAATCTAACAAAAGTTTTTCTGAAACTTTTGTAAATCTTGGTAGAGGAACCATTGTATCTCCATGGCCTCCCATAACCATAGCTTCTATGTCTTTAACTGGAACGTTGAGTTCTAAAGATAAAAATAACTTAAATCTAGAGCTATCTAATATACCTGCCATACCAACCACTTTATTTGCAGGTAATCCTGAATATTTTTGTAAAGCCATTACCATTACATCTAATGGATTTGTGATACAAATAACGAATGCATTAGGTGAATGTTTTTTAATACCCTCAGCAACTTGTTTTATAATTTTCAAATTTATTCCTAACAAATCATCTCTGCTCATGCCTGGTTTTCTAGGCACTCCTGCAGTAATTATAATTACATCGGAATTTTTTATATCCTCATAGTTATCTGTTCCAATCAGTTTTACATTAAATCCATCCACTGATGAAGATTGCGCTATATCTAAAGCTTTACCTTTTGCTATACCGCTTGCAACATCAAATAGAATAACTTCATCAACTAATTCTTTTATTCCAATTAAATGTGCTAAAGTTCCACCTATTTGTCCAGCGCCTATTAAAGATATTTTGGTCATTATATTTCCTTACTTTGAATGTTATTTCATAGTTGGCATTACGAATTCTGGATTAGATCTTACCCCAGATGGCCATCTTGAAGTTATTGTTTTTAATTTTGTATAAAATCTTACTCCCTCAGGACCATGCATATGTTGATCTCCAAACAATGATCTTTTCCAACCACCAAAACTATGAAAAGCAACTGGGACCGGTATTGGGATATTTATACCAACCATGCCAACTTTAATTTTGCTTGCAAAAGTTCTGCCTACGTCGCCATCTCTAGTATAAACACTTGTACCATTTCCAAATTCATGATCATTGATTAGTTGAGTAGCTTCATCAAAATCTTTAGCTCTTACAACTGACAATACGGGACCAAATATTTCCTCCTTATAAATTCTCATGTCTTTTTTTACATGATCAAAAAGACAGCCACCTATATAATAACCATTTTCATAGCCTTGAAGTTTTATATTTCTTCCATCTACAACTAGTTTAGCTTCTTCTTTAACTCCAAGATCTACATAGCCTTTAACTTTTTCTAGATGTTCCTTTGTAACTAAAGGACCCATTTCAGAATTTTTATCCATTCCTGGTCCAACTTTTAAAGCTTCAACTTTTTTTGCTAATTCACTTACAAGTTTGTCTCCAACATTTCCAACAGCTACAGCAACTGATTGTGCCATGCATCTTTCTCCTGCAGAGCCATAAGCCGCACCCATTAAACCATTTACAGCTTGATCTAAATCACAATCTGGCATTACAACGCAGTGGTTTTTGGCCCCTCCCAATGCTTGAACTCTTTTTTCATTTTTTGCAGCATTTTCATAAATATATTTTGCTATAGGAGTTGATCCTACAAAACTAACCGCTTGAATATCTTTATTTGTTAATATGGCGTCTACAACTTCCCTGTCTCCATTAACAACATTTAAAACTCCCTCGGGTAAACCAGCTTCAGTGAATAGTTCAGCTAATCTTATTGAACAGGATGGATCTTTTTCAGATGGTTTTAAAACAAAAGTATTACCGCAAGCTATTGCCATTGGAAACATCCACATTGGTACCATTGCTGGAAAATTAAAAGGAGTTATTCCGGCACAAACTCCTAGTGGCTGTCTAATTGACCAGCTATCTATATTGGTGCCAACATTTTCCGTGAATTCACCTTTTAACACTTGAGGAATTCCACAAGCAAATTCCACAACCTCTAAACCTCTTGTAAGTGATCCTTTTGCATCTTCATAAATTTTACCGTGTTCTGAAACTATAAGTTTAGTTAGTTCATCTGAATTTTTTTCTATTAATTCTTTATATTTAAAAATAATTCTTGCTCTTTGAATTGGTGGTGTTGTTGACCAAGTCAAAAAGGCTTTCTTTGCTTGTTCAACTGCTTTATCTAAATCTGATTTTGTTCCTAATATAACTTCAGATTCCTGAATTCCAGTTGCGGGATTATATACTTTTCCTTTTCTACTTGAGTCTCCAGAAACAATTTTGCCGTTGATGTATTGCTGTATTAAATTCATCGAAATTATTTAAATATTTAATTAGCTAGTTGCAAGCATTTTTTTGATGGAAGCAATAGCTTTTGCAGGATTTAAACCCTTTGGGCATGCGTTAGTGCAGTTCATAATTGTATGACATCTATAAAGCTTCAATTCATCAGCAACTTTCTTTAACCTTTCTTTTCTATCTTCATCTCTACTATCTATTATCCATCTGTAAGCTTGTAATAATACCGCAGGTCCTAAATATTTTTCTCCATTCCACCAATAACTAGGACAAGAAGTAGAGCAACACGCACATATTATACATTCATACAATCCATCTAATTTAGATCTATCATCTTTTGATTGATGATGCTCAGTATCATCTGATTTTTTAGAAGTTTTTAACCACGGTTCAACAGACTGATATTGTTTGTAAAGAGTGTTTAAATCTCCAATAAGGTCTTTTAAAACTTTTAGATGAGGTAATGGATAAATATTTATTTCTCCTTTGATTTCTGCATGAGATTTGGTGCAAGCTAATCCATTTTTTCCGTCCATATTCATTGCACAAGATCCGCAAACACCATGTGCACATGATCTTCTATATGTAAGAGACGGATCTATTTCATTTTTAATTTTGTTTAATACATCTAAAACTTTAGATGGACAGTTATCCATATCAACTTCATAGGTATCTATTCTAGGGTTTTCTCCAGTTGCTGGATCCCATCTATAAATATTAACTTTTCTTATATTTTTAGATTCAGTTTTGTCTTTATAATAATATCCCTTTTTTATTTCAGAATTTTTTGGAAGATTAATTTGAACCATTAATACACTCTTTCTTGTGGTGGAAAATATTGTACCTCATTTGTTAAGGTTGATTTGTGAACATCTCTATAAGAAATCTTTGATTTAACTCCATCGCACCATGATAAAGTATGTTTCATATAATTTTGATCGTCTCTTTTAGGATAATCTTCTCTTGCATGGGCTCCTCTGCTTTCTTTTCTATTATATGCAGAATCCATTGTGGTAATCGCCTGTCTGATTAGATTGTCAAATTCTAAAGTTTCTACTAAATCAGTATTAAATATAAGAGACTTATCTTTAACATTTATGGAGTCCATATCTTCAAAAGGTTTTCTAATTTCTTCAACTCCTTCTTTTAAAGTTTTATCTGTTCTAAAAACTGCACACTTAGATTGCATAGTTTTTTGCATAGAAAGTCTCAAGTCAGCAGTTCTATTATCGCCACTTCCATTTCTTAATTTATCAAATCTATCTAAACATTTGTCAGTTTCCGACTTTTGTATATCTTCGTGTATCAATCCTGGTTTAACTAACTCTGCGGCTCTTTTCGCTGCAGCTCTACCAAATACAACTAAATCAATTAAAGAGTTTGATCCTAATCTATTAGCGCCATGAACAGATACGCATGCTGCCTCTCCAATCGCCATGAGTCCTGAAACAGTGTTTTCTGAACCATTAACAGTTAATACTTCAGCTTTATAATTTGTTGGAATCCCCCCCATATTATAATGAACAGTTGGTACTACTGGAATTGGTTCTTTAGTGACGTCAACATTTGCAAACAGTCTAGACGACTCTGCAATACCAGGTAATCTCTCATCAATTACTTTCGGATCTAAGTGGTTTAAATGAAGATGTACATGATCTTTTTCTTTACCTACTCCTCTTCCTTCCTTGATTTCAATTGCAATTGATCTGCTTACTACATCTCTTGATGCTAGGTCTTTAGCTTTTGGTGCATATTTTTCCATAAATCTTTCACCTTTAGAATTTAATAAGTATCCACCTTCACCTCTAACTCCTTCCGAAATTAAAGTTCCGTGACCATAAATTCCTGTTGGATGAAATTGAACAAATTCCATGTCTTGTAGTGGAAGATCTGCTCTTAGGGCCATTGCATTTCCATCTCCAGTACATGTATGAGCTGACGTTGCGGAATAATAAACTTTTCCATATCCACCTGTTGCAATAATAGTAATGTGAGATCTAAACCTATGAATGGTTCCATCATTTAAATTCCATGCAATTAAACCTTTGCATTGCCCTTCTTTCATTAAAAGATCCAAAGCAAAATACTCAATAAAAAACTCTGTGTTATGTTTTAATGCCTGACCATAAAGTGTATGTAATATTGCATGGCCTGTTCTATCTGCTGCAGCACAAGTTCTTTGAACTGTTTCATTTCCGTAATTTTTTGTCATTCCTCCAAATGGTCTCTGATATATTTTTCCATCTTCAGTTCTGCTAAATGGTACACCATACTGCTCTAATTCAAGAACTGCTCTAGGTGCCTCTTTGCACAAATATTCAATTGAATCTTGGTCTCCTAACCAGTCCGAACCTTTGACAGTATCATACATGTGCCAACGCCAATCATCTTCTCCCATGTTTCCTAGGGCTGCTGAAATTCCACCTTGTGCAGCTGATGTATGACTTCTAGTTGGAAAGACTTTTGAAATACACGCAGTCTTTAAGCCAGATTCACTAAGTCCTACTGCCGCTCTAAGTCCTGATCCCCCGGCTCCTAAAACAACAACGTCATAATTATGATCTATAATTTTATAAGAATTCATATTTTATAATTTGATAAGAATAATTATTGTAATTCCAGGAATAATAAAAGATGACAAATAAACCATCATATTTGCAAATTTTCTTGTTTTATCATTATCAATATAGTCTTCGAATATTTCGCTAATGCTCAAAGCTGAGTGAAAGAAGGTGGTAATAATAAATATTGAAAAAATGATTGTTGAAGGTTGAGTAGAAAAAAAATCTATTATATTTTGATAGTTTCCATCATGTATCGATACAAATTTCAGAAGAAACCATATCATAAATGGAACCATCAATAACGAGCTAACTTTTAAAAATATCCACTTTTTTGTAGCGCTAATCATTAAACTAAAATTCCTCTGAGTGAGTATAAAATTATTGTAAATAATATTGATCCGAAAATAACTAAAACTCCAGTTATTTTAGAAGTTTTTAATTCAAACCCGTATCCTAAATCCCAAAACCAGTGTCTAACTTCACTTAATATCTGAAATAAATATGACCATATGAAACCGATTACAAAAAACTTGCCTAAGAAAGAATTAAAAAAATTATAAATTATCTGATAATTTTCATTTCCAAGAATTAATGTCCAAATCCAAAAACAAATTAAAGACAAAGTTAAAATATTAATTACACCAGTTATTCTATGTGAGATAGAAACTAGAGAAGAAACATGCCATTTATATATTTGTATATGTGGCGATAATGGATTATCGTTGTTCATTCCTTTGTTTTAATATATGCCTCCGCAATTTCCACAGCGTTTAGAGCCGCACCTCTAAGTAAATTATCAGAAACTATCCAAAGATTTAATGCTTTTTCATTGGTGTTATCTTTTCTTATTCTAGAAATGAAAGTTTCATCCTTACCTTCAGCCTCAAGTTGAGTTATGTAACCTCCATCTTTCTGTTCATCATAAACCACGCAACCCTCAGAATTATTTAATAAAGTTCTTACTTCATCTAAAGTAAATTTTTTTTCAAATTCTATATTTAGAGACTCTGCATGAGATACTAAAACTGGAACTCGGACACACGTTGCTGTTACTTTAATATTATTGTCTAACATTTTTTTAGTTTCCTGGGCCATTTTTATTTCTTCTTTTGTGTAACCATCCTCATAAAATACATCTATGTGAGGGATTGCATTAAATGCAATTTGTTTGGTAAAATTTTTAGAGTCAATTTTTTTGTTTTCTAATACAGATTTTGTTTGATCTATAAGTTCATCCATTGGACCTTTGCCGGCTCCTGAAACTGATTGATAAGTTGAAACAACTACTCTTTTTATTTTAAAAGTTTCGTGCAAAGATTTTAGAACAATCACCATTTGGGCTGTGGAACAATTAGGATTTGCAATAATGTTTTTTTTAATATTTTGCAGATCTTTCGAATTTACTTGAGGGACAATTAATGGAACATCGGGATCCATTCTAAAAAAACTCGAACTATCAATAACCATTGAATGTTTGGCAGCTTTTGGAGTAAATTTTTCTGCTATTTTTCCACCGGCTGAAAAAAAAGTTATATCACATTTAGAAAAATCAAATTCTTCTAAATTAGAAACTATATATTCTTTTTGTTTAAATTGAATTTTTTTCCCAGCACTTTTTGGTGATGCTACCAAATAAAGTTGATCAAAAGAAAATTTTTTTCGTTCTAAAACTTCTAAAATTTTTCTTCCTACGTTTCCAGTTGCTCCAACAATACATATATTCATGGTAATTCTGAGATGTTATACTAGATGAATGGTAAATCACAAACTTTTCCGTTACAAATTTTGTTATTTATATCAATTTTTACTAATTGTGATGGCGTCCAGAAGGGTTTGTTAATCATTGCTATACCAATAACTTTATTAAAATGTGGAGAGAAGCATGCTGATCTTAGCTCACCAATTATCTTGTTATTTTCATCTTTAACATCTAATGATTTGGTAAGACTTGTTTCATTTGTATCAATAATAAGGCCCATCAATTTTCTAGTTATTCCATCAGATTTAATTTTTTTTAGCTTGTCTTTACCTAAAAACTTAACCTCCGTTTCAAGATTTACATATTTATCAAATCCACATTCAAAAGGATTGTCAAAAATATCCATATCATTACCATAAGATAAAAGTGCACTTTCTATTCTTTCTATAAGATTTGGACATCCTGGTTTTACATCAAACTCTTTGCCAATCTCAAATAAATGGTCGTAAAGCTCTAAGCCAGAATTTGTATTTTCAACATAAATTTCATATCCACCTTGTTTTGACCATCCAGATCTTGCAATTAAATGTTTAGTTTCTTTAAAATCAAAATAATCAAAACTAAAAAATTTTAGTTTAGTAATTTGTTCTCCAAAAACTTTTTCCATTAATTTGAATGATTTTGGTCCTTGAACAGCCATAATATTAACATCTGGCTCAACAATTTTAACATCAAACTTGTTACCTATCGCTAAACCTTTTGCAAATAAAATTACATCGGAGTCAGCAATTGAAATCCACCATCGATCTTTGCTTAATCTTAAAACTACAGGATCATTTATAATTCCAGCATTATCATCTATTATTGGACAGTAATAACATCTGCCATCTTTAGATTTCGATAAATCTCGACAAGTCATTAGTTGAACTAATTTAGCTGCATCATTACCTCTTACCTCTACTTGTCTCTCTCCTGCAACATCCCAGATTTGAACATTTTTTTTTAAATGGTGGTAAGAGTTCTCCAAAGATCCGAAGGCAGCAGGTAACAACATATGATTGTATGATGTATAAGAAGTAACCCCTTGTTTTTCTATTCTTGATGTATAGGGAGTACTTCTTAATCTTCTTGATTTAGCAATAGAAAAAGCTTTCATTTAACTTAATTCCTTAGCTTCTTTTCTTAACTCAAATTTTTTAATTTTTCCTGTAGATGTTTTTGGTAATTCACAAAAGCTAATTTTTTTTGGCACTTTAAAGCCAGCTAGTGTTTTTTTACAAAAATCAATTAATTCTTTCTCAGTCACCTCTTTATCTTTTACTTTTTCAATGAAGGCGCATGGTACTTCACCCCATTTTTCATCTGATTTGGCAACAACTGCCGCTATTGAGACAGCAGGATGTTTGGCTAGTATGTTTTCAATTTCAATCGAAGAAATGTTTTCTCCACCTGAAATAATTATATCTTTAGACCTGTCTTGGATCTTTATGTATCCATCGGGATACATAACAGCCAAATCTCCTGAATGAAACCATCCGTTAGCCATAGACTTTTCCGTTGCTTCTTTATCTTTGAAATAACCTTTCATCACAACATTTCCTCTAATCATAATTTCACCCATTGATTTTCCATCTTTTGGCACTGGCTTCATTGTTTCTGAATCCATTACCATAACATCTTCTGTATTTGGATATCTAACTCCTTGTCTTGCTTTAATTTCATTTTGTTTATCTTCATCATACGAACTCCATTCATCATTCCATGCGCACTGGGTTACATGTCCATATGTTTCAGTCAATCCATAAACATGCATAACTTCAAACCCTAATGCTTTCATTTTTTTAAATATTATGCTTGGTGGAGGGGCTCCGGCAGTAAGAACATAAACTTTATGATTTAATTTTTTTTGATCTGAAGAGGGGGCGCCTGTAATCATGTTTAATACAATGGGCGCTCCTCCAAAATGAGTAATTTTATGTTTTTCAATTAATTCAAAAATTTTTTTTATATCAATTGCTCGTAAGCAAACAGTTTTTCCATTTAACATAGGTATTGTCCAAGGATAACCCCAGCCATTACAATGAAACATTGGTACAATTGTTAAAAAATTTAATCTGTTCGGCATATTCCATGCAACCGCGCTTCCTGTAGACATTAAATAAGATCCCCTATGATGATAAACTACTCCCTTAGGATTTCCAGTTGTGCCCGATGTATAATTTAGTGAAATAGCTTGCCACTCATCTTTTGGTCTTTTCCAAATATAATTTTCATCTCCTGAATTTAAGAATTGCTCATACTCATATTCTCCAATTTTTTTTAATAATTTTTGATCTGCAAAATCATCTTGTATGTCAATAATGATAGGTTTTTTTTCGACTGTTGTAAGTGCTTTTTCAATAATAGAATGTAGCTGTCTATCAACAATAAACACTTTTGCTTCACTATGATTAAGAATATATGAAACAGTTTTTGAGTCTAGTCTGACATTTATCGTATTTAAAACTCCACCTGTCATCGGTACTGAGTAATGTGCTTCGAAAATTTCTAGAGTATTGAAAGCCATTACTGAAACTGTATCTCCTTTTCCTATTCCAACTTTTTCTAAAGCACTAGCAAACTTTAAACATCTTTTGTAAACCTCAGTCCATGTATAACTTCTATTTTCATAGACTAATGCTTCATAATTTGGGTAAATATCTTTTGCTCTCTCTAAGAAACTTAAAGGTGTTAGTGGAACAAAATTTGCATCATTTTTTTCTAAATTTTTTTCGTAGTTATTCATATTAATTAAATTTAAAATTCATTATATAATCACTGCCCGTTGTTGCTGTTTTAAAGTGATTTTCTGCTCTTGGTAAAACTCTTTTAAAATAAAATTTAGCTGTTTGAATTTTGTCTTCATAAAAATTTTTATTGTTATTATAGTCTACAAAACAAATCTCTAGCACTTTGATCCAAGAATGAGCAATAGAAATAAAGCCCAATGCTTTTAAATAATCATTACATGCTGCACTTGCATCATCTTTGGAACTCTGGAGTTTGTCTTTTATCCACACAGTAAACTTATTTAAAATTTCTAAACTATTATTAAAATCATTAATAAAGGGTTTAATTTTTTCATCGTTTGTTTTGCAATCATTTTTGAGCATATTTAAATATTTCTCAATCACATCATCATTTTTATTTACTAATTTTCTAAAAACTAAATCTAAAGCTTGAACCGAGTTTGTTCCTTCATAAATAGGTGTAATTCTATTGTCTCTATATAGCTGCTCTATGCCCTGATCTTTAGTATATCCATAACCGCCATGGACTTGCATTGCATCACTTGTTATTTCCATAGCTAAATCAGTAAACATCGTTTTAACTACTGGAGTCATTAAAGATACAAAATCTGAAGCTTCTTTTCTTATTGTTTCATCACTGTGATATAAACTTACTTCAGTTTGTTGAGATAGCCAAAAGCACAACGCTCTTTCTCCTTCAATTATAGATTTCATATTTAGCAATGATTTTCTAATGTCCGCATGCTCGATTATATAATCAGCACCGTTTTCAGATTTGCTATTATTTGTTTTTCCTTGCTTTCTTTCTTTTGCATAATTTAATGAATTTTGATAAGCAATTTCTGATATTCCTAATCCTTGGATACCAACTACAATTCTCTCTAAGTTCATCATAGTAAACATTGAGTTTAATCCTTTATTCTTTGGACCTATCATATAACCAACTGCATTATCAAAATTTAACACACATGTTGCTGAACCTTTAATTCCCATTTTGCTCTCTATTGATCCAGTAGAAATTCCATTTCTTTGTCCTAAAGATCCATCTTCATTCACTTTAAACTTTGGCACTAAAAATAAGCTAATCCCTTTCGTTCCTTTGGGTGAATCAGTGGCTCTTGCAATAACGAGGTGAATGATATTCTCAGTTAAATCATGATCACCTGATGTAATAAATATTTTTTGACCATTTAATTTATAACTTCCATCAGATTGTTCTTCTGCTTTTGTTTTTAGTAAACCTAAATCTGTTCCACAAACTGGCTCAGTTAAACACATAGTTCCACTCCATTTACCCTCTACAATTTTTGGTAAATATTTTTTTTTAATTCCCTCTGTTGCATGATGATTAATACAATTATATACACCTATGCTTAGCTCGCTGTATAATTTAAATGATAGGCTCGCTGATGATAACATTTCATCAAAAAATGCACTCACAGTTTTCGGCATGCCTTGCCCGTCATATTTAGGATCACACGATAATGAGGTCCATCCATCTTCTATAAATTTTGTATAGGCTTCTTTATAACCGGGCGGTGTTCTTACTAATCCGTTTTCTAAAATAGTTGGATTTTCATCTCCAATTTTAGCTAATGGTAAAATTATATTTTGACTTATTTTTGCAGCTTCATCTAAAATATTTTTTACTAATTCAGAGTTGACTTCTTTATATTTCTCAATTTCATTATAATTTTTATTATTTCTTAACTTATCGAAAAGAAACATCATATCTTCAACTGGTGCATTATAAATTGGCATTTTGAAACTTTAAAATAAATGAATACTTATTGCAATTTTGAAATTATCGCATCACCCATTTGAGATGTGGATATTTCTTTTTTACCTTTAGAAATAATATCTTTTGTTCTTAAACCTTCGTCTAAAACGTCTTCAACAGCTCTTTCTAAAACATTTGCTTCTTTATCTAAATCAAGGGAATATCTTAACGCCATAGCAAAACTTAATATCGTTGCTATAGGATTTGCAATTCCTTTGCCAGCTATATCTGGGGCAGATCCATGAATAGGCTCATACATAGCTCTCATCTGTCCTTCTTTATTTTTTGCACCTAAAGATGCAGAAGGAAGAAGTCCTAAAGAACCAGTCAACATAGATGCTTGGTCGGAAAGCATATCACCAAATAAATTATCTGTAACAATTACATCGAATTGCTTTGGATTTCTTAGAAGTTGCATTGCGCAATTATCCGCAAGCATGTGGTTAAGTTCAACATCTTTAAATTCTTTGTCGTGCAGATCTTGAACCTCTTCCTTCCAAAGTAATCCCGCTTCCATAACATTTGATTTTTCACAAGAAGTGACTTTATTTTGTCTTTTTTTTGCTAGATCAAAGGCTACTCTAGCAACCCTTTGTATCTCACTTGTTGTGTAAGTATGTGTATTAATTCCTTTTCTTTCACCATTATCAATTGGTTTAATACCTCTTGGCTCTCCAAAATAAATTCCACCCGTAAGTTCTCTCACTATCATAATATCTAATCCAGAAACAACCTCTGGCTTTAAAGTAGAGGCTTCAACTAGTTGCTTAAAACATATAGCAGGCCTTAAATTAGCAAATAACTTAAGTTCTTTTCTTAATTTTAGTAAAGCTCTTTCTGGTTTTTTTGAAAATTCAACATTATCCCACTTTGGACCACCTACGGCACCTAAAATTACAACCTCACATTCCAATGCTTTATAAAAAACTTCATCAGTTATTGGTGTTCCGTGTTTGTCGTATGAAACACCACCAGCAAGATCTTCATCTATTTCAATATCTAATGATTTATTTTTATTGAACCAGTGAATAATTTTTTTTACTTCACCAACAATTTCTGGACCAATACCGTCTCCTGGTAATAGTAAAAATTTTCTTTTTTTTATTTTAATCATTAAATATCCATGGCTTTAAATTTTTTAAATTATTTTCAAAATATATGATTTTATCTGTTTTCTCTAGAGATAATGCAATATCGTCTAAACCTTCTAACAAACATTTTTTTTTAAATGAATCTATTTCAAATTTAATTTCATTATTTCCAAAAATAATTTTTTGACTCTCTAAATTAACCTCAATTTCTTCTTTTCTATTAAAATACTCAGAAATTTCTTTTATCTTTTCTTCATCTAAAACAATCGGCAAAATTCCATTTTTAAAACAATTATTATAAAAAATATCTGCATAACTTGAGCTAATTACACATGTAATCCCAAAATCTAGTAGTGCCCAGGGTGCGTGCTCTCTTGAAGAGCCACATCCAAAATTTTTACCTGCTATCAAAATTTTGGATTTATTGAATGGTTCCTGATTTAAAATAAAATCTTTTATAACATTTCCTTGGTCGTCATATCTCATCTCAAAAAATAAATTTTTACCAAGGCCAGTTCTTTTTATTGTTTTAAGGAATTGCTTTGGAATTAACATATCCGTATCAATATTTACTATTGGCAAATATGCAGGAATACTTTTTAATTTATTAAATTTTTGCATTAGTTTTGATACTTTCTAACATCGTCTAAATTTCCAGAAATTGCAGCCGCCGCAGCCATTCCTGGACTAACTAAATGTGTTCTTCCACCTCTTCCTTGTCTACCTTCAAAGTTTCTATTCGAAGTAGATGCACATCTCTCTCCTGATTTTAACTTATCAGCATTCATTGCTAAACACATTGAACAGCCGGGCTCTCTCCACTCAAAGCCTGAATTTATGAAAATTTTATCTAATCCCTCTTGTTCTGCTTGTTGTTTCACCAACCCTGAGCCAGGGACCACCATTGCATTAACATGATTTGCAATTTGTTTATCCTTTAAAATTTTTGCTGCTTCTCTTAAATCCTCAATTCTTCCATTTGTGCAACTACCTATAAAAACTTTATCTATCTTTATATCTTTTATCTTTGTATTGGGATTTAAACCCATATATTTTAGAGATCTTTCAATTGAGTTTTTCTTATCTGGATCTGTTTCATTTTCTGGATTTGGAACATTTTGATCTATAGTCAATACATCTTGCGGCGATGTACCCCAAGTCACCATCGGTTTAATATCTTTTCCGTCCAAGTTAACTTCTTTATCAAATTGTGCTCCGTTATCTGATTTTAAAGTATTCCAATATTCTAAAGCTTTTTCCCAATTTTCTTTTTTAGGTGACATCGGTTTATCTTTTAAATAATCAAAAACTTTTTGATCAGGTTCAATTAACCCAGCTCTTGCGCCACCTTCAATAGTCATATTACATATGGTCATTCTATTTTCTACACTTAAAGAAGAAATTAAGTTGCCAGTATATTCAATCACGTATCCAGTTCCACCTGCTGTTCCTATTATTCCAATAATTTGTAAAATTACATCTTTGGAAGTCGTCCCAATAGGTAAGCTTCCATTAACATTGATTCTAAAATTTTTAGATTTTTTTTGAACCAAAGTTTGAGTGGCTAACACATGTTCCACTTCTGATGTTCCAATACCAAAAGCTAATGCTCCAAATGCTCCATGCGTTGCCGTATGACTGTCTCCACATACAATTATAGTTCCTGGTTGAGTAAAACCTTGTTCTGGTCCAATAATGTGTACTATACCTTGTCTTTTATCATTCATTCCAAAAACTTTGATTCCAAATTCTTTACAGTTAGCGTCTAGTGTATCAACTTGTATTTTTGACTCTTCATCCGAAATTCCTTTTGATCTATCAGTTGTAGGAACATTATGATCTGCAACAGCCAGGGTAAGACCTGGTTGTCTTGCTTTTCTTTTTGAATTCCTCAATCCCTCAAAGGCTTGTGGGCTAGTAACTTCATGTATTAAATGTCTATCAACAAATAATAAAGAAGTTCCATCATCTTGTTGATGAACAAGATGCTCATTCCAAATTTTATCGTAAAGGGTCTTGGACATTTAGAAAAAAATTATTTCTTTTCTTCTTTTTTTTTAGGATCTTCTTTCTTTGGTTCTTCTTTTTTCTTTGGCTCAACTTTGTCTTTTGGTTTAGCTTCTGTTTTTGATTTAGCTTCTGTTTTTGATTTAGCTTCTACTTTTAAAGCTTCTGTAGTTGGTTTAGCCTCTACTTTAGTATTTTCGCTTTCTGGAGTAGCTACATTTTCTTCTGTTGCTTTTTGAACTTTTGTTTCTAGATCAATTCCAATTTTCTTTTTAATTTTTTCTGAAATTCTTGCAGATTTACCTGTTCTATCTCTTAAATAATAAAGTTTAGCTCTTCTTACCTGGCCAGATCTAATTACTTTTATTGTGTCTACAGCCGGACTATAAAGCGCAAAAGTTCTTTCTACTCCTTCGCCAAAAGAAATTTTTCTCACTGTAAATGAAGAATTTATATCTCTATTTTTTTTTGCAATACAAACACCCTCAAAATATTGAATTCTATCTCTTTTTCCCTCGGTTATTTTAACTCCAACCTTAATTATATCTCCAGGAAAAAATTCAGGATGTTTTTTTTGAGCTATTATTTCTTTTACCTTTGAATTATTTATTTCTTCTATATTTTTCATTTATCTAATTTTTTTTGTTGTGTTTCTGCCACAAATCTGGTCTTCGGTCGCGTGTTATAGCCTCAGATTGAGATAAACGCCAGCCTTTAATTTTAGCATGATCTCCTGATAATAAGACCTCTGGAACCTTATTTTTCTCCCAAATTTGAGGTTTTGTGTATTGGGGATACTCCAAAAGTCCGTCTTGAAAACTTTCATCCACTATAGAGTTTTTGTTTCCTAAAACTCCAGATAATAATCTTAGAACACTATCCAAAACTATATAGGAAGCAGTTTCACCGCCAGAAATGATATAGTCTCCTATACTTATTTCTTCGATATTTCTGTTATCAAGAACTCTTTGATCAACTCCTTCGAAATGACCACATAAAATATTCAAACATTTTTCATTTGATATTTTTTTTGAAATATCTTGATTAAGAAGTTTTCCTCTTGGACTTAAATAATATACTTTTTCATTTGATTCCAAATTTTTGTCTAATGAATTGGCAATTACATCTGCTCGCATTAACATTCCTGATCCACCTCCATAAGGCGTATCATCGACTGTTTTATGCTTATCCTCTGTATAATCCCTAATATTAATAACACTCATATCCCAAATTTTTTTTTCAATTGCTTTTCCATAAATACCCTTATCAAAAGGTCCTGGAAAAAATTCTGGATATAAAGTGAATATTTTGACTTTAAACATTTTTGTTTATTCTTTTTTTGCTTCTTCCTGTTTAGCTTCTGCTTTTGGAGCTTCTTCCTTTTTAGCTTCTGCTGCTGGTTTTGCTTCTTCCTTTTTAGCTTCTGCTGCTGGTTTTGCTTCTTCCTTTTTAGCTTCTGCTGCTGGTTTTGCTTCTTCCTTTTTAGCTTCTGCTGCTGGTTTTGCTTCTTCCTTTTTAGCTTCTGTTTTTGGAGCTTCTTCTTCTTTTTTTCTATCTTTTTTAGGAATAGCTTTGTTAGGATTATTTCCCGCAGCTGGCATTGAAATAAAATTGTTTTCTCCTAGTATTCTAGCAACTCTAGTTGTAGGTTGCGCTCCCTGGCTAAGCCAATATTTTATTCTTTCACTCTCTAAGCCTATTCTTTCTTTTTTCTCTTTTGGCAATAAAGGATTAAAAAAACCTAATTTTTCAATAAATCTTCCATCTCTTGCAAATCTACTTTCTGCAACAACGATTTTATATACAGGTCTTTTTTTTGTTCCCCCTCTTGATAACCTAAGTTTCAACATATGTTCTCCTTTTTATTTTAATTGATTAAAAAGTTCTGGCGGTATTCCTTTATCCGCCATTCCTTTCATATTTCCTTTAGACATCTTTTTCATCATTTCAGACATCATTTTAAATTGTTTTAACAATTTATTGATAGTGGCTACGTCAGTTCCCGAACCATTAGCAATTCTTTTTTTTCTAGAGCCATCAATAATTTTTGGATTTGCTCTTTCTTTCTTCGTCATGGATAAAATTACTGCTTCATTTTTAGAAATTATTTTTTCATCAACTCCTGCTTGATCCATTTGAGATTTCATTTTTGAAACTCCTGGTAAAAAAGACATAATGCCCTCTATTCCTCCCATTTTTTTCATTTGTTTTAATTGAGATAAATAGTCTTCAAGAGTAAATTGTCCTTTTCTTAAATTTTCCTCAGTCTTTTTAATATTTTCTTGATCAAGATCTTCAGAAGCTTTCTCAACAAGGGAAACAATATCTCCCATTCCTAAAATCCTATTTGCTATTCTATCTGGATGAAATGCTTCAAGATTTTCTATTTTTTCTCCAACCCCTAAAAATTTGATTGGTACTTCTGCAACATATTTCATACTTAATGCTGCGCCGCCTCTACCATCACCATCTGATCTGGTTAAAATAATTCCAGTTAAATTAACTGTATTTTTAAATTCTTTTGCTACATTTGCTGCAACTTGCCCTGTTAAAGAGTCAGCAACTAACATTACTTCTGCTGGGTTAATTATACCCTCAATCTGCTTTATCTCGCTCATCATTTGTAAATCAATTTGTGTTCTGCCGGCAGTATCAAATAAAATTACATCACTTCCGTTCAATTTTGCGGCATTAATTGCTCTTTGACAAATATCAACGGGCAGTTGCCCTTCAATTACTGGAAGTGTATTTATATTATTTTGCTCACCTAAAATTCTCAATTGTTCTTGAGCCGCTGGTCTGTATATATCTAAACTGACCATCATTACTTTTTTTTTCTTATTTTTTTCTAAATAACTAGCAAGCTTTGCTGTGGATGTAGTTTTTCCAGAACCTTGAAGTCCAACCATCATAACCATGACTGGAGGTACTGCATTTAAATTTATTTCTATATTTTTCTCTCCTAATAGACTTACCAATTCATCATAAACAATTTTGATAACCATTTGGCCCGGCGATGTTGATCTGATTATTTCTTGGCCAAATGCTTTGGGTTTAACTTTTTCAACAAATTCTTTAGCTACATCTAAAGACACATCTGCTTCTAATAAAGCTTGTCTAATACCCCTTAGTCCCTCATCTACTTGTGCCTCATTTAAAGAAGGGGCTTTTTTCAGAGAAGAAAAAATTTCTTCAAATTTATTAGTTAAATTTTCAAACATATTTTTACACAGCAGCAATCGCACCAGTGGGCGAACCCTCGCAGACTGGTGTCGATCTCTTTGTTCCCAAAGACACCGCAAAATGCTGTATTTGCGGAAATTGCGATAACCTATAATAGAGGTTCAAAATGTCAACAAATAAGATAAATATTAATATATATGGAATTTAAAGCATTTAAGATGGATGGTTTGGGAAATGATTTTGTCATCATTGATCAAAGAGCAAAAACTATAAATTTAAGCAAAGAGAATATTATAAAAATTTGTAGTAGAGATTTTATTGGCTGTGATCAGCTAATTTATATTCATAAAAATAAAGATAATAAAGATAGACTTGCATTCTATAACTCAGATGGAAGTATTTCTGGAGCATGTGGAAATGGTACAAGATGTGTGGCTAAACTATTATCAAAAGAATATAAAAAAGAAAAAATAGATTTAGAGACATCTTCGGGAATTTTACATTCATCAATCCTAGATGAAAATTTAGTCGAAACCAATATAGGTAAACCTTCGATGAAATGGAACGAAATTCCTTTAATTAAAATTATGAACACTAAAGATTTACAAATATCTATAAAGGATATTAAAGGAAATAATTTTGTTGGAGGTATAGCAATTAATGTTGGTAATCCCCATATAATCTTTTTTGTTGAAAATAATGAAAACTTTAAAATAGAAAATATTGGACCGGAGATCGAACAACATCAATATTTTCCAGAAAAATGTAATGTGACAATCGCAACTATTAAAAATAAAAATTTAATAAATGTTAAAGCTTGGGAAAGAGGAGCGGGGTTAACAAAAGCATGCGGAACTGCTGCCTGCGCAACAGCTTATGCAGGTTTTGTTACTAAAAAAACATCTGACAATGTAGATATAAAATTTACTACTGGAATATTGTCAATCAGGATTGATCAAAATAATTCAATTTTTATGAAAGGCCCAGTTTCTAATATAAAAGAAATAAAAGTAAATTTATAATGGGTATATTTGAAAAATTTAAGTTTGGATTTCAAAAAAGTGCTTCGAATTTAGCATCTGGGTTAAAAGAAATTATTCTTAAAAAAGAGATAGATGATAAAACTTTAGATAAAATTGAGGATTTTTTAATTTCTTCTGATGTTGGTGTAGATGCGGCTGGTGAAATCAAAAATATTATATCACAAAAAAAAATTGACCCTAGCAAGGATATTTTTAATGAAGTTAATAATTTATTAAAAAAATATATTCTAGATTTAATGAAACCGTTAGAAAGAAAAGATTTTTTTAATGTAAAAGATCAATTAAATATAATTTTAGTTTCTGGCGTTAACGGCGTAGGCAAAACAACATCTATAGGAAAAATTGGAAAGAAATTAAAAGAAAGTAATAGCAAAGTATTATTCTCTGCTTGTGATACATTTAGAGCGGCTGCTATTGATCAACTTGAAAAATGGGCACGTAAAATTAATGTAGAAATAGTTAAATCAAATCCAGGTTCAGATCCTGCTTCTGTTGCTTATAAATCTTTAGAAGAAGCTAAAAAAAATAACTATAATCAAGTAATTATTGATACAGCGGGTCGATTACAGAATAAAAAAAATCTTATGGAAGAATATAAAAAAATTGCAACTGTTATAAAAAAATTTGATGATAATGCTCCACATGAAGTGTTATTGGTTTTAGATGCAACATCAGGTCAGAATGTTATTAATCAGATTGAAGAATTTAATAAAATTATTCCTTTAACTGGAATAATAATGACAAAATTGGATGGTACGGCAAAAGGTGGTATTCTTATTGCTGCTGCAAAAAAGTTTAAAATACCTATTGTTGCCCTTGGCCTTGGAGAAAAAGAAGATGATCTTGAAGTATTTGACTCAGAAATTTTTTCTAGTGCTTTTATAAGTTCTAATTAATCAAATTAGTGGAGATTAAAGGCTTATAAATTTTACAGTTAAGAGTGCTTGAAGAATCTTTAAAACCACAGTTTTTAACATATGAAGAAATTATAAAACTAATTTTTCCTTTTTCTTCTATTTTGCTTATTTTTTTTAAAGCAATATCAAATTTCAAATTTTCAAAAAAATTTTTATTAGCACTAACTAAGATTAAGGTGTTGTTATCTTCCATTAGATAATATGCAAAATCTTCTGGAAAAACTGGATAGTCATAATTTTTGGATAATCTTTTTATATATGAAGGAAACCATTCATACGTAATTAAAGGTTCGTCAGTTTTTAAGTTATGATTATATATATATAAGTCCTGAGGATAATCAGTTATATAATTATAATTCTCCCCTCTCGATAGAATAGCCTTATCTCTAGTCTTAAAATACAAAGTAAAATCTTTATTGTAAGAGTCCATTTTTCCTATAAAAAAATATTCGTCTTCGATTTTTTTTGAATCTGATAATGCAATATTGAAAATAAAAAATAAAAAAATAATTAAATATCTCATATAAAATTTTAAATTTTATTAATGGAAATGATTTGTTAAAATTGTGTCTACTTTAAGTTCAATATAAAGCTGCTAATTGAATTAATTAGTTCTTCATTAAAATCCATCATGTGGTCATCATTGTCTATGAAATAATTATATTTTGGATTATTTGCTTTTTTAAATAATTCTTGACCCATTTCGAATGGTACTATTTTATCTTTTCTTCCATGTAGAATTAGTATTGGAGAAAAAACTTTTTTTATTTTTTTATCTGTCTCATATTTATCTTTTAATAATAATCCAGTTGGTGCCCAAGGATAATATTTTCTTGACAGTTTTAACATCGATGTAAAAGGTGACTCTAAGATAACACCTGCAAATTTATGATCTTTGGCAAGATCTACCGCAACTGCGGCTCCTAAAGACTCTCCATAAAGAATAATATTTTGATCACTTATGTTATTTAAATTTAACCAATATTTAGCAACTCTTGAATCTTTATATAGTCCTAGCTCAGTTGGACTTCCTTTGTTTCCGCTAAATCCTCTATACGCAACAATTAAATAATTTAAATTTAATTTCGACAAATCATTTAACTTGTAAATTCTATTTTCTAAACTACCTGCATTTCCATGAAAAAATAATAATGTTTTAAAACTTTCATTTTTCTTAAAATACCAGGAAGTAAGTTCGTCATCTGATGAAATTTTCATTTTTTCAATTTTATGATTTAATTTATTTTCGTCTAAATAATTATTTTCACTAGGATGATACATTAAAGATCTTTGGGTGAAATAAATTACAGTTAAGATTATAAAATAAACTAAAATTAAAGATAAAAAAATATATCCAATAGTCATTTTATTTATTTTCATTTAAATCTTTACTATTGTAAATGAAATATAAATAACAAACGATACAAATTAACAAATATACAAAAAAAGATACTTGAAAACTTTGAATTTCTGATTTTCCAAAATATTGGGATAAATCAATGATCAAACCTATGCCCCACTGCATTACAAAAGTCCCAACAAAAATTAGTAAATTAAATGACGTAAGTGATTTTCCTGCTAGACTAGTTGGAAAAGATAATGCTACGGCTGGCTGGGTAAGTGTCAATACAATTGAAGTAAGTAAATAAATTGTAAAGTGAATTGCACCAGCATTTTCACCTGAAATAATAATAACAAGTAAGGATAAATAACTAATTGGTAATCCAAACTTCATTATTCGCATTGACTCAATGCCAATTTTTGTAATTTTAGGTAAAATGTAACCAAAAACAAAAAAAGCAACTAACATTGTAGTATTTATCCAAAAAAGTCCCGTTGCACTCTCCAAAGGAGAATATCCCGTAACTCTTACCATCCAGGGTCCGGCCCATAAAGTTTGAATTGCAACAATTCCACCATAGTTAAAAAGACCAAGGGGAATTGTACTTCTAAAAAATTTATTTTTCCAAACATCTGACAAAGATCCAGCATTTTTTTCATGATGGTTATTAATTTTATTATTCCATGAAGGAATAAAAAAAATTGTCAAAGCTATAACAATAAATATTAAAAAAACTATTCCACCAAAAATCCACCTCCAACCAATAATTGGCAATAAAATTTGGACGGGAAGGGTAGAAAAAACAAAACCCATTGAGAGTACCATTAGCATCCAAGCATTTGCTCTTTGCTGGTATTCATCTGCAAGCCAAATTCTATATCCAGTTAGAGGTCCCATCAAACATGCGCTAACTCCAATTCCAATTAAAATTCTTGATATAAGTAAACCAGCAAAATTTTGAGCTAAAGCAAAAGCTCCTGCGCCAACTATTGCAATTAATAAAAATGAAGAAACAATCTTTTTGGGACCATGTTTATCAAGTAAATATCCAAGAGGTATTTGCATAGATGCAAATCCTAAAAAATAACCTCCAGCTAATAATCCTAAGTCGCCGGCAGTTAAATTAAATTCCGAAGTTAGTAAAGGTGATAAAGTTGCGGTAATTGCTCTTAAAAGTGCAGATATAAAATATCCACAAGCAAATACAAAAAAAATTAAAACCGCTTTTTTGATCGGTAAAATATTTTTTTCCATTAATTTATATTAAAAGTTTAAAGATATATCTCGATGTACAGAATTACATTTTGCAACAAGTTTAGCCTGATCCTTGGTTAAACGAGACTGAAGTCTTAAACCTATATTGTGTTTTATTACTACGTTATATTTCTCAATTTCTGGCATCAGATTTACTGCTGCATATTTTCTCCATTTTACCTCTTGATCGAACAACATAAAAACTTCTGAGCTTGCATCGGCAATCTTGTTAGTATCTATTTCTTCACTATCAAGTGAAGAATTTAAATCATCTAGTCTATTTGCAAATTCTTCTGTTCCTGAAATCTCACCAAGTTTTTCAAAAAGATTATCTATAATTGAAATTGAATTTTCATAATCTTTATTACCAATATTTTTCTTTAAATCACTAATGTCTGGAGCAAGTTCATTTAACTTATCATGATCAATTATAAACATGACAATTTGTTCTAAATTATCATATGCTACATCAACATTTTTCCTATATCTTTTTGTCTGTGTATTTTTTGCTTTATTGATAATTTCAAATTCTTTATTTCTAGATTTCCAATTTTCAGGTATTTGTTTAGTTAATTCATCAATTTCTAATTTATAATCTTCAATATTCAGTTCAATTTTATTTTTTTGAGCTACATTATCTTTGTCTAAATTTCTAATTTCAGATTCTAATTTTTGTATTCTTTCGTCAATTTTTCTAACTTTTTTCTCTTTTTTTCTTACAGTAAAATGAAGATCTCTGTAATCTTGAACAAATAAATTGTATTCTTTTTCGGTTTTTTGAAGTTTTTTAACTAAAGCAAAAGTTCCTAGTGCATTATCAAAATGTTCTTCAAAAATATCCATTTTATCAATGGGAAGATTTGAAGGGACCAATTTTTGAAACTCAGTAATTGCAGTTCTAATTTTTTGTTCTTCATTATTATAAATTTCAAACTTGTATTCTTGTAAACAATATTGAAGCTTAGGATTCATTGGTGGAGGAGCCACATCAGATGTTAAATATGTTCTTGCCGGTAAATAATTTACTAAGCTTGGGTAAAAACCTACAATTCCAAGTCCTATTAATTGTAATGCTATAAAAGGAACAACGCCTTTCCAAATATTTAAAGTTGTCACGAACTTAGGTGCAACACCTTTTAAATAAAACAATGCAAAACCAAATGGAGGAGTTAAAAAAGAAGTTTGTAAATTTACACCAATCATTACACCTAACCAAATAGCACTAACGTTAGCACCAGTTTCAGCTAATAATATTGGTGCAATAATAGGAACAACAACAACAGCAATTTCTATAAAATCTAAGAAAAATCCCAATAAAAATATTACTGTCATGACAACAATAAACTGAATCCAAAATCCTCCGGGTAAATCTTGTAAAAAATCTCTAACTAATTCTTCTCCTCCAAAAGCTCTAAAGCCTGAAGTTAACATCGCTGCTCCTAGAAGAATTATAAATACCATCGATGTAGTTACACAAGTTTCTGTAACAACTTCTTTTAAAACATTTTCAACCTTGTAAGCTCTCCAAAAACTCCAAGAAACTCCAATTAAGAAAGTAATAGTAAAAAAACCTGTAACTAAAATTGCAGTTAAGTCTCTAGTTTCTAAAGCTTTAATGTTTAAATTAAAATTATTTGAAAGTATAAAAATAGGAATTAATGATATAATTGTTATTATTAACGGATAAAAAGCATCCTTTTTACCTTGATGAAGACGATAACCTGCCATCAAAGTTGCTCCTATGGCTCCAATTGAACCAGCTTGGTTTACCGTTGCTATACCCAATAATATAGATCCAAGAACTGCAAAAATTAGTGCGAGCGGCGGAATTATTACCATAATAACTTTTGTCCAAAATTTAAAATCTAATTGGCCTTTAAATGAAACAGGTGGAGCTGCTTTAGGATTTAATCTTGCATATACAAATACATACAACATATACAATCCAACTAATACTAATCCAGGCAGCAATGCTCCAAGAAACATATCTCCAGCACTTGTAGATCCAACTCTTAACTCACCAGGCATATTAAACTCTCCTGTGGCTAATTTATAATCTGTTTGTCTAATTGTATTTGCAACATCAGCGGCGCTAGCTAACTGATCGGCTATAATAATTAAAACAATTGATGGAGGTATTATTTGCCCAAGTGTTCCTGATGAACAGACAATTCCGCTTGCAAGACTTCTATCATATTTATTATTCAACATAGTAGGCAATGAGATTAAGCCCATTGCAATTACTGTTGCACCAACTATACCTGTTGTTGCTGCAAGCAATGCCCCAACAAAAATTACTGAAATACCTAATCCACCAGGTATAGGACCAAATAGCTGTCCCATGGTAACCAAAAGATCTTCTGCAATTTTAGATTTTTGCAACATTATCCCCATAAAAATAAACAAAGGTATTGCAATTAAAGTATCGGTCTCTACATCCCAATAGTTACTCCTGAAATTTGTAATACCTGCTGTTAACCATTCTATGGGACCATCAGTTGCAAAATAAGCACTCACATCTCCATCAAAAAGATATCCAAAAAAAGCTGCAAGACCTATTGAAATAATAGCTGAACCCGGTAATGCAAAAGCAACTGGAAAACCTGATGCTAATGCAGCTATCATTATTAATACGAGCAGAGATAAAAATAAATGTTCCATAATTTAATTTTTCAAAAGTTTATGACTGCTGCTCATAAAATAACTAGTAAATTGGATTAGCATACTTACTGCAAATACAGCTAAATATATTGCCATTAAATAAAGCAAATATAATCCATTAGAGCCTTGCTGTGTAATTTCAAAGGAA
>Ga0187827_10001228_pt1 | contig 38378 bp, 21 predicted proteins | sample ETNtaG_39_FD_167969 | JGI IMG/M metagenome (GOLD analysis project Ga0187827, IMG submission 167969) | Marine microbial and viral communities from oxygen minimum zone, Eastern Pacific Ocean - ETNP2014_SV_150_PacBio MetaG (Illumina Assembly) | ecosystem: Environmental > Aquatic > Marine > Hypoxic...
TATCCTGGTCCATCCAATTGGAGTTGGAGGATGGCGAGGTCTCGGATGCCGTCGTCGGTCGCCTAGTCGAAATGGCTGGAGCCGATCCTTCGCAGCCGGTCCGGCTCTACCTGGCCTCCGCTCTGCAGCGGTTGCCTGCTGATGCTCGATGGCCGATCGCAAAGGGACTGGCCAGCCATGAGACAGATTCCACCGATCGCAACATCCCGCAAATGCTATGGCTGGGCATGGAGCCTCTCGTGGCGACAGATCCTTCCAAGGCGGTCCCTTTGGCCGCGTCATCGAAGATTCCACTGGTTCGAGAATCGGCTGCACGGCGAGCTGCGTCTACTGGCTCACGAAAAGCTGTGGACGCAGTCGTGGACGCTTTGGCTGATGCTGAAGGAGCAGCGGCGAGTGACCTGCTGCGCGGTTTCGCCAAAGGCTTTGCAGGCCGGCGCAAGTTCCAGATGCCGGCAGGCTGGCCGGAGGTCTATCGCCGGCTTACCGGTAACGGCTCCGAATCGATCGGCCGGGCCGCGCGTCAGCTTGCCCTTCTCTTTGACGACCAGCAGGTACTGGCAGATCTGCGCAAGATTGCCGAAGACACCAAACAGCCGATAGCAGAGCGTAACTTTGCTCTGAAGGCGCTTCTTGAGAAGAAGGATCCCGATCTGGCTCCCGTGCTTCAGAAACTTGTGGCAGACGAATCTCTCCGGCCGATGGCTCTTCGGGGCCTGACTGCTTATTCCGATCCCAAGACCCCGTCAGTCATCCTCTCTGCCTATCCACAACTCGATGCCTCTTCAAAGCGAGTGGCGATAGGGGCCCTGACATCGAGGCCGGCCTATGCCTCAGCGCTGCTGGATGCTGTTGCCAAAGGCCGCGTCCCGCGCACTGACCTTTCTGTTTTCACCGTCCGCAAGATCGGCCAGATGCCCGGTTTGAAGGACAAGCTCGTGAGCGCGTGGGGCACGGTCAGGCCCGTCAGCAAGCCGGACCTGATCCGGAAGTATCAGGCAATGCTGCAGCCCAAATCGATTGCTCAATCCGATCCCGTGCAGGGCCGTTTAGCCTTCGACAAAATCTGCGCAAACTGTCACACACTTCACGGCGCGGGTGCTGATATCGGGCCTGACCTTACCGGCTCGGACCGAACGAACCTAAGCTACCTGATCGAGAACATTATCGATCCCAATGCGCTTGTCGGGCGCGATTTCCAGCTCACGACCATATTGACGAAGGAAGAACAGATCCTGTCAGGCATTGTGAGAAAGCAGACCGGCAACGCGGTGACGCTGCGGACGACCAACGAGGAGGTCGTCGTCCCCCGCGAGGAGATCGATCGCATCAAGACGGAAGATAGTTCCATGATGCCCGAGGGTCTTCTTGATCCGTTGAAACCGCTGGAGGTCAAAGACCTGTTCGCTTACCTGGCCAGCCCGGAACAGATCCCTCGGTTTGGCGAGCAGAAGCGGATCTTCGATGGCAAGACCTTCGAAGGTTGGGAAGGTAATCTGAAGTGGTTTCGCATCGAAGTCGGGGCCATCGTCGGTGGGCACATGACCGGCCCCATACCGCGAAACGAATTCCTCTGCACGGAGCAGGAATACACTGATTTCGACCTCCGGCTCAAAGTCAGGCTGAAGGGGCGGGGTGCAAACTCCGGCATTCAGATTCGTACTCGGCGCATTCCCAATCATCATGAAGTCATAGGCTACCAGGCGGACGTGGGCCGGGGCTGGTGGGGCAAGCTCTACGATGAATCCCGCCGCGGCCGGGTTCTGGCACAGCCGAACGCAAAGGAATTCGCAAAGTTCCTGAAGCCTGACGACTGGAACGACTACCGGGTTGTCTGCTACGGCCGCCACCTGCTCATCTGGGTAAACGGATACAAGACCGTGAGCTTTCAAGAACCAGATCCCAAGGTCTGGCGCAAAGGAATCATCGGTGTCCAGATCCACGGCAGCCGGAACCCCTCGGAGGCGTGGTTCAAGGACATAACGATTGCTGTGCCGGAGAAGAAGTGAGATTCGTTATTACCCACATTTCTTTACACCGAAGGTGTTGCGCCTTCCAGCCCAGGGTTGTGAGGCTTTGCGAGCTACCCTGGGTCCACGGGGCAACGGGTGCCTCTTACCCCGAAGGGGTTGTGCCCATATGTAATTTGTTTGCGTCCACAGATATAGGCGCAACCCCTTCGGGGTAGAAGCTGCTCCGCTCCAGAACCCAGGGTAGCTCGCAAAGCCTCGCAACCCTGGGCTGGAAGGCGTAATGCCTTCGGCATAAAAAACGTGTTGTTAATCCTCCTCCAAATCTTCAAAGACACTGTCTTCGTCGTCGCCTTCCTCTTTTTCACCGAGGAGGTCACCGAGGTCGACACCGGCGCCGCTTGACTTTGCTTTGCCGTGGAAGCGGACGTAGCCCCACAGATCGGGCTGCAGGCGGGCCTCGGAGGGGGCGTCAGCGAGGGTGGAGGTGGCTTTGTTTGACCAGTAGTGACGGGCGAGAACCTGGGTGCCCGCAGGGTCGGACTCGAGGTAGCCCCAGTCCATTTTGAGGAGGAGGTCGGGGGTGATGGTGAGTCCGATTGATTTGAGCGGCACGGCTGCATCCAGCGTGAAGCCGATGACGGCGTCGCTGTTATGCGGGGTGTGGCGGGTGTAGCGCATGTATGCGCCTTCCAGCTTTTTAACTTCGTCGAACTGGACGCTGGTTACGGGGGACGTGATCGTCCATCGGTCGTCGGCCTTGGTGCCTGGCTTGACTGCGTTGTAAAGCACTGCGATTGGCCTGTCGTTCATGCGGGAGAAGAGGAGGCGTATATCTCCCTTGACCGGGGCGCGCCGCGCTGCATCGGCATCCGGGTCGGTAGACAGCATGAGATCGACGCATGAGCCGGTTTTGAAAAGGCGATCCCATCGCTCACCGCGGTTCACCAATTCCGGTTTCCGCATCACTGTGTAATAGAGGTGGAGATACTGGTCGTCATAGGTCATGCCGAATTGGGTGTAGTCGTTGAGGGCTACCTTCGTCACTTCTTTCCAGTCTTCGACTTTTCCACGCGGAAGAGGTGGCTTTACTGTCCGGTTGCAGTCGTAGATTTTGACTTCGTCCCGGGCGCGGTAACGTGCCACTTGCCTCTCCCATTTCATGGCGGCCGCGACATCCTCGGGGGTGACGGCCAACGTGCCGCCGATGCGCTTGAATTCGTCCAGGCCCTTCACTTCGACGACGCCTGCCCAGTGGTGGCCGGCCACCGCGTAGTATTTGCCGTCCTGGCGTGCGCGGCAGAGCCAACCGGAGAAGTGTTCCTGTCCCGCGGCGACGTTGGACAGGTCGAGCCCTCGATGGTGTTCCTTCATGCTCCACGCGATTCGCTTTTCGTCGCGAAGGTCGCGGAAAATGCGCGTCGCAAGCAGGCCGTCTTTTGTCCAGACATTCCAACTGCCGAGGTTGGCGTTTATCACGAAGAACTCACCAAGGTCGCCTTTGGCCGCGGTCTCGTGCCCCACCATCGCGAACTGGCACACGACCTGGCCAGTGCTGAAGGGCCTGCAACTGCGGTCGGGCCCGACTCCGGTGCCTTCGTTGGGGTAGGCCCAGATCTGCTCGCCTTTTGCGTTGTATCCGGTATCGGGGAACTCATTTCCGAGCCTGTAAAAGGAGCCGTCATTAAATCGAAATGCAACGCCTCTCATGTAGCCTCGCACGCAGTTCAGCGTTGTCTTGCTCTTCTTGTAGAGGGGCGCGCCATCGTCGAGAAAACGGTTAACCACGTAGCGGAAGTGGCCGGCCTGCACGCCCAGGTCATCGTTGAAACGTGTAAGGGGCCAGATAGTGCGTGGCTCGAAGTCGACCTCGTTCACATCGACCACGCCATCGCCGTTCTGGTCTGCCCAGATGAACTCGAGCTCCGTCAGCAGTTTGCCGTCCAACGAATCGATGATCGACTGTTGCTTCAGCGGAGAAAACTGGTCGGCATACCCCACGGCAGCTACCGGACGGAGACGCTCCTTCTCATGGAGATAGACCACGCCCACCGGCCGTGTGAATCCAGGGCCCTGGGGACGGGTCACGAAATAATCTCGCCCCCGGATCGGAATGTGGACTTCGCCGCTCACCCACATCCACGGACCGGTGGTCAGCAGGTTGGCGAGGCGGCTTGTCCCCGTTCCCCAATCGAGTTTGAACTCGAGCGGGCCATAAACAAGACGAGTCTTGTCATGAGGGTCGAGGACGCCGCCGCCGCCGTAAGCTGTCGGTCCCAGGATGTCGCGCAGGTGGGTGCCGCCGGTTGTGAAACAGGCCACGCGCTTGGGCCAGTAGTTTCTGTCCACGACCCAGAGCTTTTCCTCCTTGTCCACCGCCATGCTCGAGAGGTTTTCAAAACGCGTGGGATCCCACGGCCCGGCACGATACCCGCCCGGAGTACCGATGCTTCGCAGGTGTTTGCCTTCGGCTGAGTAGACTCGAATCACCTTGCGCTCTTTTGCCGCATCAAAAACGTAAATCTGTTTCCGTCCATCGACAGCGATTGAGGTGGGCCGCATAAGGTCTTCCGCAAGCGCCTGATGCTCGCCGCCATCAAGATTGACCTTGACCAGTTTTCCTGCGCGCAAGGCGTAAAGACTGCCGTCTGCGTCGAAATCAAGATCGCCGGGCTTGGAGATGGCAATTTCCTTCTCGATCTTTTTCGAAGCGGGGTTGAGTATTTCGAGCCGTTCGGTCATGAGCGATTCCACCGGCGGTTCGCCGCCCAGGAATTGGAGCGGGGCCACGCCGAACAGACGGCACCGTGACGCGTCAAGGCCGAGTAGATCTTTGGCACAACTGCCCTCGCGGGTGGGCGTCGTCCATTGCTCCACCACACGCAGCCGGATGGCGCGGGTGGTCACCTCTCTTCCAAAATCGACAACGCCGTCCATGTATCGGGCGTCGGCATTGTGGCCCCCGAATCCGGAGTGTTGCATGCGCCGCCGGGGAATGTACTTGCCCACCATCTGCCAATGCTGCGTGCCGGCCATTTCAATCCGGGCGCCGGCCGGACCGTTCCAGACATCGACCTCGGTGAGGGAACAATCAATCTCCTTGATTGCGAGCCCGCGAACCTTCTGGGGGGCATCCCAGTTCATCAGGTAGATTTCTGGATCGGATTTGGATAGCGGCCTGTCCCGCCTGGCCACCCACACGCCCTGCTTATCGACCTGTCCGCTGCTGACGCGCACCTTGGCCGAAGCAAAGAGGTTCCTGTATCTGCGACGGAGCATCTGGAAGCCTTCCAGTCGCCCTTCCCAGGCGTTGCTCTTCTCGTCGTCTTCCAGTTCGGCCTCCAGAGCAGCGAATTCGTTGTCATCGCCTTTCACGAAGGTGATGCGCAATGCACGGGTGGAGGTATCCGGGGGAGCGACCGCGACATCCCAAGGCAGCTTCCCATTGGATTCAAATGGGTGCCACTGTTCCTCTTTGTCCGGGTCAGGCGGGTAGGGCGAGGCCGCTTTGAGCACGCTGAGCTTGACGTGAAGTTCTTCGCTTTGCGGAACAGGATAAACGCAGCTTCCTATCTGCACCGGTTTGTTGAACGCGAGGAGAATGTGCTGTTGGCGCTCGGGCCCGCGCACCGAATGGAGATATGTCAGGCCGTGATTGGCAGCGTAGCCGGGGGGCGTACCGGTGAAGCGAAAGAGGCGCAGAAAGTCCCCCCGTGGGTTGGGCACGATCTCGTAGGGATATTTGGGTTTGCGCGCCTCTCTGTAAAAGGGCAGGCAACGGTTAATGTCGATGGCGCCCATCCCCACCGCGTTCGTCAGCCATTTCTGTTTCGCGTTGATGGAGAGGAAAACCTTGCCGTCATGAAGAGCGATCCCCTCACAGCCGCGGACGCGGCGTTCATCCGTCCTGGCACGGAAGACCTCGGTCACCTTGTGGTTCTCGGCGTCCACCTCCCAGACGCGGTCGGCCCCGGCATCCTCACCGTGCCAGCCGAACGCTTCCACGTAGACTTTCTTGCCGTCCGAGACAACGCGATGACCGCCTGTCCAGGCGCCGAAGCTATGGATGCCCCATAGCTTCTTGCCGTTGATATCGCAGGCGGCAAAGCCGACCCCGCTTTCAGGGACGGGCGCGCAGAAGAAGGTGTAATCGCCGCCCGCACAGACGCCGCGGGGTGGTGAGTGATCCGCCAGCCACCCGCCCGGCCCGGCATGGCCGTTGAGCCACGGCGCATTCTCCGGGTGATGAACGGAAACATTGGGATAAACCGCCTGCTCGTAAGTCAAACGGAGCTCCGGCCCGGTGATGGCCTTCCAGCGATAATTGCCGGGCTTGACAAAGTGACCGTCCTCGTCCTTGAGATCCCAGCGTTCTTCGCAGCCACCATCTTCGCGCAGCACCCGAGCCATCAGATTGCGCACGCGCCTGCCATCTTCGCTGTCGACGACCAGGGTCACCGCTCCGGGTTTTTGCAGGTCGTATGCGATTCGGTAGGGCGGCCTGCTCGGTCCCGCGGCGTCGAAGTCAGGCACCGGAGCGTCTTTCAGATCAGTCAGGACCAGGAGAGATTGAAGCTCCGCTATCTGGGTCTGATGAGAGCTGCCACCGCCAGTCCTTTTCCAGGCCTTCAGGATTTTGAGACGGAGCCCGCGCAGTTCGACCGGCTCGTTGAAGGCACTCCAGCGCCCCCTATCGGAACGCACAAATAACTTCTGACCGCCGCGAAACCGAGACTTCACCCGGCGCCACTGTTTCTCCCTCGCCACCAGGGGATTGCCCTTCTCCGGACCTCGGTATTTCTCGAATTGAAGGGTGACAAAGTTGTCTCTGGAAAAGACGCCGACCACCGGCCGCGGCCTCTCCCAGGCCATGGCGAACCAGCTCGGCTCGACATCGCTGATGAAGGCGCCCCGGACATTTCCACGATCATCCACGCCCGTGCTGAACCACGGGCCCTTCCCACGAACAACATGTGCGGCTCGATGCAGTCTTCCTCCTCGATTGGTTGGTGCAAGATACTCGCTCTTGGCCGCCACCGAGGCCGCATGGGCAATGTTGAAGAGACGGTGCCTGTAGATGCGCACCGGCCACGCCTGGCTCGTTCCTCTCTTTAAGTGATCGCTCAACAGAACCGCCCGCGTCTTCACTCCCTTGGGAAAAGGGGTAACGCTGATGCCGCGCTGAAGCGGAGGAATAGAAATACTCCTCCAATGCTCAGGCACTGCCGGATCTCCGGGGAACGGAGCGCCGTCTTTCAATATGTGTAGAGACTGATTACTGCAAAGGACCGATCCGATGGCAACGGGCCTCCTGAAGGCGATCCGGTAGTGGAACGTCTCGGCCTTCGGGGTATCTCCGCGGTAACGGTCTGCCCCCATACCCGCCCTCCCGGCCGACCACGCACGATTCCAACCTTCAGTCCGGGACGTCATCTCGACCAGGCCCAGGGCCTGTTTAAGCTTCTCCGATTTCACTGGCTGCCGCTTGCCGTCGTGCCAGGTAGCGCACTGCTCCAGATCGAGATCAGCAATCGTGATGGCTGGTGCAAAAGGATCGTAATCGCCTGCGTGGACCGCCTGCAGGGATAACAGACAAACGGTCCCGAAAGTCAGGCAATGTCGATTCATGATGGCTGTTCCAGGGCTAGATTATTCCTACAGCGAATAATTCAGGCGTAACTTGTTGGAGTAACGGCTTTAGCCGGGCCTGGGGAGCTGTCGCCAACTCGGGCCCGGCTAAAGCCGTTACTCCAACCAAGCTGCCTCAAGGAGTATGATTCGTGCTTTCAAATGCAACATCTCTCAGAAAACTAACGCTGTAGGATTATCCAGATGCATTCAAGGTTAGGATCTTATCTGCAGATGCACATGCCCTCAGTCAGGAGTTGTACGGTTATGCAGCGCGAGGGCACGTTCTCCTGTGATGTGGAACCGATCCTCGTGGATGCGCCTTGAATTAAACACGACGTCATAAGAAATCGCGCATCCAATTGGGGTAAGCCCGTCAGTAACGGCGTACGGGCAGGTAGCGGGTGGTTTTAACCACCGGATTCCGATCAGAGCTGCAGTCAACATTGCTCCCCTGATGGCCCTGCAAACACTTCCCCCAGTGCGATGGCGGCCGGCTTGGGATTGCCGTCGAAGTCCACGATCGCGGTATTGGCAGTGCAGGGGAAGCAATCGTGACCGTGCCAGATCAGGATGCCGCCGCAGGCTGGGAAGCGGGTCTTGCAGGTTTCGGCGGCGATTCGCAAAGCGATGGCCTGGCGCTCCTGTCCCCATGCCACGAATTCTTCGAGGTCTTCTGGTTCCCGTTCCTTCTCTTTGATGAATTCCGGCCATTCGATCCACCAGGGCGTTCTGCGCCAGAGGGGGTTGTCGAGAGAGGCTGGCATTTCATCGAGGTCGCCTTTGTATTTCCTGGTCAGTTCGGCCGGCGATGGGCCGGGGGCGCCGACCTCGGAGCGAAAGAGGGCGTCATCCCCTTCCCAGTAATCCTGCCTCCAGGTTTCGACGGTCGAGTCCATTATTTGCCAGGGGCCGTGGACATCCCAGTGTACACCATCATCCCGGCGGCCCGTTCCGCAGTAAAAAGTCGGCCCCGACGCTGAGCAGGGCAGGTAACGGCGACCGGGGTCTAGCTCCCGGACCAATTCCCCGAGCCGTCCAAGCATTGGGTGGGATTCGTCGAGGGGTTTCATCTCGTCCATGAGCTCATTTCCGCCGCACCAGAGGAGGAGCGAGGCATGATGCTGTCGCCTTGCGATGTAGGACCGGGCAATTTCCTCCATCTCCGCGATGCTGGTCTCGTCTTCCGGCGGGTAATTATCCATTCCGGAACAGCTCAGGGGGAATTCTGCCCAGACCATCAGGCCCAATTCATCACAGAGGTCAAAGAAACATTCTTTCTCGAGGATACCCACACCGTTGATACGGAAGGCGTTCATATGGAGGTCCCGGTAGAGCTCCAGGCGTTTCCGGTAATCGGCGGTGGTAACATCGGCAAAGTTCGGGCGAATCGGGCTCCAGTTGATGCCTTGCAGGAATACCTGCTGGCCGTTGACGACACAGAGCCAGGGATCCGCTTCCGAGGGCGCACCTGCGCAAGGTTCCCACCGGATATTCTTGAAGCCGATGCGGCGCTCGACCTTGTCCAGCTCGCGACCTTCGGAGTCCAGGAGTTGTGTCACAAGCAAATACAACGGTTGCTCGCCCATGCCATTCGGCCACCAGGGGTCAACGTCGAGGCTATCCCAGACGAATCCCCGGGCCAAGAATTCCGTGAGTGGAGTCTCATCACTGAAAACCACTGACGACCCGTCGCTCAAAGTTGCCCGGACCGTGCAGCCCTCTCCGCCAGTTGCCGTACCGCTCAGTCTAAGTTTCCCCTGTCCCGTCTGCGTATCGAGATCGGTCAGGATTTTCGGGGCGAAGATTTCTGAATCGTCAAAGACCTCGATGAATGCCTCGTCCCAGATGCCGATTTGCACCATCCGGTTGATCCAGTCCCAGTGGTAGTTGAACCGCGGCTTCCAGTCTTTGACTCTGGACGTCCAGCCTGGAGTTCCGAGCCAGCGCGGGGGACATTCAAAAATGATCTGGAGAGTACTGCCGGCTTCCGTGAGGGGGAGATCAACGACGTGGGGCAACATGGAATTGCGGAACGAGAATACCTCCTCCCCGTTCAGGCGAATGACGCCGCTGTAATCCAGACCGAGGCAGCGGAGGCGTGCGGACATCCCCGGCACGATCCACTCTGTTGGGATTTCTGTCTGGTAAATCCAATGCCTGTTCTCCACCCATTCACACTGGCGGGCGTTAAGACCGATATTCCAGTCAGGTATCACGCCGGCGTCGAGTAGGGCCTGCTGGACGGAGCCGGGGACCTGCGCCGGCAGGGGCGGGATATCAGCCTTTGGAGCCTGAGCCGTCTCCATGCTCGTCTCCTGCCGCCAGACATGCGGAGTGTAACCTGCGAGGGTCCAGTCGAGAGTTGAGAGGTCGTAGATCTTTTTCATGTATGCAAGTTTTGTCCTTATCAGTTTCAGTTAGTATCGACCCCGAGGAGCGTGGTGGCGAATTCTAGCACTGATTCACTTAGTAAGGCAGGCAGGCAATGCTCCAGGCCTGACAATTGGTCATTTCATTTCCTCTCTCGTCGCGTAGATGAAATCAGCTAAGCTATCAAGCCTTCCGAATACTGTAAGAATTCACATTCATGGGTGCGCGATGAGGTCCTTTCACATTCTGATATCAGGCTTGCTCTGTTTCGCGATCCTTCGGGCCGACTGGGAAGACCATCCTCACCTGCCTGCGAACCTGCAGCGAGGGGCGGCCCGGTTTCTGAATGGGATTTCCGGGAGTTGGGGGCATCGACTCCTTGAAGAAGATCTGCCCGGGCTTGGGTTCACGCTGTTCTATTCCACGGACGAGGCATACGGCGCGCCTCAGTACCCGAAACCGGAACTGGTCTACCGGTATTTCAAAAGCCTGGGGATGGCGCAAGCGTTCTACATCTGCCCAACGACGCTGTACATCGATAACAAGAACGCACTTTACCGAGGCTATGACGATATCTGGTGGAGCAGCGTTTTTGACAAATATCCTTATGCGGCCGCGGCCGCGGCCTGCGATCCGGATGGGAAGAGGAAGATGGCCTACAGCGGGTTTTGGACTCGCAACGTGAGCTCGCGCGCATCGGACAAATGGGCTGCGCACATCTCGTCGGTCATGAAATGGATGTCCGGGGACTTCGCCTCTGTGAAGAACGAACATCTCAGGAAAACGCTGCGGTCACTTTCCACTGCGGGGCTCTGCGATGCCTTTTACCTGGACAACCCCGGCCTGATTGTTTCGTACGACGCACTGAGCCTGGAGAAGTTTCGGGCCTATACGACAGAAATGCTTGGCAGGCATGAAGACCCTCGAAAGTCGCAAGACGCGGCGATTCGAATCGCATGGCAGAATTTCCAATTCCGGACGCATGCGGATTACTTCAAGAAGCTCAAGGTGGCCGCTCATTCACTCGAACCGCCGCGAGTGATCTGGACAAACTACGCGGCCGGCGCCGAGCGTGAGATATCTGACGCTCGCGCCATCGACATTGTCTATTCGGAAAACACTCTGAATGCCCCGCCCAACCACTGGAATATCTACGATTTCAAGAAGCTGCTTGCGCTGCAAAAGGGAGGGCCTGTCGGGATCTCTTATTACGCGTACCCATCGTGGACCAAATTGGATCCCCAAAACGAGTACCGAATACTGAGCTGGAGCGCTCGACCGGAATTCGTCTGCCTGGGAATTGCTGAGGGGATGTCCTCCGGTGGATCGCACATCCTGCATCCCGGGTCCATCCTCTATCACAGGGACTGGGCTGCTCAGATCAAAACCTATCTGCTCTTCCAGAAAAGAAACGAACGCCTGTTCAGCCTCGCGAAGATGGGATCGACGATTGCCATGGTCTATCCATCGGCGTCGGCCGGACGTGGAAGCCCGGATCTCATGCCGGCAGCAAGACACATCGCCTCACTGGGCTATCCCTTTGAAATCATTCTCGAAACGGACCTCACCCGTGAGATTCTGGCGCGAAATGATTTTAAACTGCTCATTGTGCCCCACGCACATTGCCTGGATGCCCCTCGTGTTGATGCACTGAAGTGGTTTGCCGAGCAAGGCGGAACAGTGCTCGTCTCACAACACTTTGCTGAACGGAATGAGCTGGGCTATCCACAGTCTCCCGAGATTGCAGCCAATCTCCTGGGACGGGCCAACAGTGGAAGATTCCTCTACAACCTGCCGCTCGATGCTGAGCTTGAGGGATTCGTGCCCGGACACAGCGGGCGCATCACTCTTCCGGTCGGTAACGCAAAAGAAGGCCGGGCATGGGTCACCTTCCAGGGCGCCGACGGGGATTACGAGGTCGGTGTTCAGTACTACGATGAGTGGGACGGGGAATCGACGGGCGCACTGCTCGTAAATGACAAGGAAGTCGATCGCTGGAAGTATGACGGTGAAGACAAACTCACCTGGCGAGTGGTCAAAGATGTTCCACTCAGGAAAGGCGATCGAATCGGCATCTATGGCAAGCAGGACATGGGCGAATGGTGCCGCATCTATAACCTTCGGGTGAGCCCCGCAGCTTTTCAGGTTTCGCTCTCTGAGACCCCAACCGGGAAAGGCAGGATCGTCCACAGTCCTGAAGCGATCGAGAGTTGGAACGAAGAGAGGCTCCGCAGACTTCTTAGCTCTGCCTCAAACGTCAGAGCTGATTTCGGAGCCGGCGAGAGAGTCACCGTGAACGCCCTCCGGACAAAGGACCGCAGGGCTCTGACGCTTCACCTCCTCAATCACACCATCCAGTCCGGCGAGTCCTACACCGCATTTTTGAATGAGAAAGCTGTGGCCCGCATTCAACTGCCTGCTCCGGAGCCGAGTGAGAAAGACGATCTGTATTTTGGAGTGATTGGCTATCACGAGCATAGCTCCGGTGTGAAGGTGAGCGTCAATGGTCGTGAACCAATCGCTCTGCAAACCAAGGCGAGAGGAAAGAGAGCCTGGATGTTCAAGGTTTCGCGAAAATGGATTCAGCCTATGAACACCATCGAGGTAAGAGGCGGTAACAGGAATTCTCACTCCGGAAGTTTCTTCTGCCTCTACATCGATCCAGAGAAGGAGTTACCGGCATCCGAATGGTCACCGGATGGAGAAAACTTCAGCAGCACAGACCTCTCTCACTTGAAAGGACAGCAGATGGGAGCGTACAGAGCTTTCTGGATTGCGAGCGGCGAGAAGCGGCCCAGTGCGACCTTTCACGTCAGGCTGAAGCCCGTTGAGAATGTCCGTTTGACGATTGAGGGAGATGAGGTGCGGAAGGGATCGAAGGCACTTCTGATTTCGCCCGACCATGCCCCAATGGTGCTCCCCCTGTCTCAGGCCAATGGAAAGGCCAACGTTACCATCCCGAGCTTGACGATCTACAGCGCGCTTGTTCTTTCTGCGGATGCTGAGTTTCTCAATGAAATCGAAAAGCGAAACCATCCGCCCTATTACAAAGGCATGCTTCCAAGAAGCCGAGCCTGGGTGGAACTGTCGAAGGACGGAATCGTCGGGAATCGCCTGCGCCATGGCGATATCGAGGGGGACCTGCACGTCTCAAATCTCGAAGGCTTGAAGCCTGAATCCCTCAAAGGCAGATCGCACAAAACCCGCGGCGCAAGCTGGGTGAAGAAATTCGAACGCGGCCGGGACTGGGACATTGTCGATGGCCATCTCGTACGGATTTCTTCAACCCGGAAATTCCATAACGACAGTTGGTGGGACTATACAAGCAATGCCGGCGCGACCGTGTCGGAGCATCGAAAGCTCTGGACCAAATTCCGCGGCAACATGATTGCCCCCCCGGGCTTTTTTCCCATGGTCTATCCCAAGCCAGAGATAAAGCCCTGCATTGGCGCCGATCCCAAATCACACGGCGTCAGCGTTACCGGACTCCCCGGTGGCGGCCTCAGAATCGCTGCCGAAGTTCTGGACACAGGGCGGGATTATGCGATTCAGGCATGGACCAAGGTGAACAGAGGCGAGATGACCTTCCGCATCACCGGCCTCCCCGACGGCGAGCAAACGCGTAAATTCAGTAACCGGGAATGGCAGCAATCCGAGCACAAATTCCAGTCCGATGGAAAACAGATCCATCTCCTCTTCCAGATCAGCGGCCCTGAGAAAGGCAGCTTCCACCTGGACAAAGTCTCTGTGAGAGAAGTGGTGGCTGCGACGTTTGATGCTCGGTGATCGTGCGTCTTTCTTTCGAATGCAGTGCATAGTGCGGCAAAGCAAGCGGATCAGGTACTCTGCGACACAGTTATCTTGGTGAGGAAGTACGACTACCGCCGCGCAGAGGCCCTGACGGATACAGCGAGGGAGATTTAGGCTCAGAATAAGGTTATGCTTTCCTCTGAGTGCTGTGCCTCAATTCCATAGACAAAGGGAGAATACCTTATGGTAATGGAGATTGATCTGGCTCCTGAAACTCTGGACGAACTGAAAGAACTCACGCAACAGCAAGATCCATCTCTTGCGGTAAAAGAGGCCATGGATGCCTACATCAGACAGGAGAAGAGGCTGAGACTTATCGAATTGTCTGAAGAAGTCGAAATGGCGAACAACTGGCAAGCACTGGAAGATGCAGAAATGAAAGAGATTCAGGATGGCTCTTGAGTTAATTCTGATTGATACCTGCATCTGGGCTGAGTTCTTCTCGAAAAGCAAATCCTCGAGGAAACAGGCGACCTCGGAATTAATACGTAGAAACCGGGCAGCCATGATAGGCCCGGTGCTGGCAGAAATCCTGATGGGACTCCGCCGCGACGAACATGCCGATTGGGTGGCAAGCTCATTGGAAGGCTTGCATTTCTTTGAGCTGACATGGTCGGACTGGCGTGAGGCGGCCCGTCTCCATCGCGAACTCGCGGTCCTTGGTCATCAACTCCCACTGACAGATGTCACGCTGGCCCACGTAGCCATGCGCAACGACTGCGCTGTGTACACAACCGATCCGCATTTTGACGTCATATCGGATCTGAAAAGGTACTCTCCTTAAGCCTCCGGGTTCAGAACACAGGCTTGACTTGGCACGTCGCGAGTTCTCTCTTTTTCAGAAATGAAACCCGGACAGGTAAGCATACCGGGCTGCTACGAGTCGTAGCCCTCCAGAGCAAGTGTGGCGACTTGGGGCGCCTGGACGCACAGAATCAAGATTGAAGACCTGCTGGCTGGCCAGTCCAGAGCACAGGCGTTATATGGGGTTTTCACCAAACCACAGAGAACAACATCATGGGAATCAGCATCGGACTGGTCGGGCTCGGGAGTTTTGGACGCAGCTTTGCCGACCTGTTTAAGAGTCATCCACTTGTTGATCGGGTTGGCTTGTGTGACGTCGAAGCGGATCGCGTGGCCCGCTTCGCAGACGATCCATTCTTCCAGGAAAAGTTTTCACCGAACGACGCTTTCAGTTCGCTCGACGAAATCTGCGCGGCAGATTTTGATGCGATTGCAGTGATCACTCAGCCGTGGCTTCACGCTCCGCAATGCCTTCAGGTGATGGAGTCCGGCAAACACGTTTACAGCGCGGTGCCGATCATTTCGATTCCGGACGACGATGCGATTCTCGACTGGTGCGACAAGCTCGTGGCCGCGTGTGAGCGCACCGGCCAATACTACATGCTTGGCGAGACCACCTACTACCGGCCGGAAGCCATGTTTTGCCGGCGCAAAGCCCGTGAAGGCGCGTTCGGGCGTTTTGTTTACGCAGAGGGTGAATACTTCCATGACGTCGATGCGCACTGCAACCTTCGCCAGGTCCAGCAGTCACGCACCTCCAGCAAGACAGGCGCGGGCTGGCCCGCGTTGCGTGACAAATATGCCGAACAGGGAATTCGGGGCGGGCCTATGCATTACCCGACGCACTCCACGAGCGGCCCGGTTTCAGTCATGGAAGCGCACGCCGTGAAGGTGACCTGTTACGGCTACCGCCATCAGGAAAACGATCCTTTCTTCTCCAGCAACGCTTTTACCAACGAGGTCGCCCTGTTTCAGATGAGCAATGGCTCAACGGTGCGCATTGCAGAAATGCGTGAGACCCCGGGCTGCCCGGGCAACGACTCCGAAACGTTCCGCGTCTTCGGCACTCTGGGCTCCTTTTCCGAAGGACGCTGGTGGGAGATCGCGCGCCCAGACTACGAGAACATCGATCTTTCCAATGTGCCAAGGCCGACGACCGTTCATGTCACGAAGGAGGAGATGTTCGACCCGCTGCCGCAGGAGGTGCAGGACGCGTTCAAGCGGGCCATGAACAAGACCATCGACGAAACGGATCTGCAGAACCTGGATTTCAATCCCCAGGGACACGGTGGCTCGCATCCGTACATGGTGCACGAGTTTGTGGAGTCCGTTGCCAACAATCGCCAGCCCGAGACGAACATCTGGGAATCTGCCCGATATATGGTCATGGGCGTCATGGCCCACAAATCCGCATTGCGTGACGGTGAGACACTGGAAATCCCCGACTGGGGCGATGCGCCGGAATAAAAGAAGCAACATCCACGAATGACTCCCGAACAGCTCAAAGCACTGGGCAGCCAATTTCGCGAGTTGTACGTGCATCCCGCCTGTCCCCGCTTCAATTGTTCTTGCTCTTGAATTCCGCAAAAGTACCCGGCGTGCGGGCAAGATGCTTTTTCAGTTCAGCCTTCATCTGATCCAGCACGGGTTTATATTTGGGGTTGGTTGCGAGGTTCTTCGTTTCGCCGGGATCGTTCTCCAGATCAAATAACTGATCCGGATCGTAGTAGACATTCCTGTAGCGCTTCATCGGGCCGTGTTGTTCGGTATTCTGGCCTCCGGGAATGCCCAGGTGAGAGAGGGGATCATCAGGCTTGTTGGTGATGGTTTTACCTTCACGCTTGAGCTTGCTGGCTGCATATTTCTCCAACATTTCCTTCCGCTGCTCTGGTGAAAGCTGCCTGCTTGGCGGAATGCGGAATGCGAGGTACTTCCATTTCTGAGTGCAGACAGCCCGAGTGTGGCCAATCTCCAGATAGAGCGAGTCCCGTACGGCTTTGGAGTCGCCGCGCAGTAGAGGCATCAGGCTCGTACCGTCCATCAGCATGTCTTCAGGCGGTTCGATACCGCAGGCATCGAAAATCGTCGGTGCCAGATCGATGCCCTGCACGAGCGCGGAAGTCCTGCCGGGTTGAATGCGGCCCTTCCACCGCACAAATGCAGGCGTGCGCACTCCTCCTTCGTAGCAACTCCCCTTGCCCTGCTCCATGCCCTGATCGTCGAAGAAAACGAAAAGCGTGTCGTTATCGAGACCCTGGTCAGCGATCTTCTTCATCACCGCGCCGATGCCGTCGTCGAGCCACGTCGCCGCCGCGAGAACATCCGGTAACTTCGCGGCACGTGTCCGCTCGAAAACATTCTTACGAGATGGCTGCACGTCGAGCGGCTTGTCAAGCATTCCCCCGTGGGTAATGCGCGGGTCAGCGTGAAGCGATTTTGTGGGAGGCGGGCCGTGCATGAGTGACGTTGCCATGTAGAGGAAGAACGGCCGGTCTTTATTCCGGTCGATGAAGTCGAGGGCGCCCTTGGTGATCCACTCCTGGTTGTGATAGCGCATGGAACGGATGGGGTATGACCCGAAGTTGCCCATGTTGATCGAGGCCGCGTAGTCGAACCCTTGCTGGCGGATGAACTCATGAATGGCTTCCTGCGTTTCGGCCAGGACCTTCGCCACTCTCGGTTCGTTCGGATCATCGCTTGGCTTGATCTTGTCTCGAATACGCGACCAGGCCCGAGGCGCGCCGTTATGCCATTTGCCCACCATGCCGGTTACGTAACCCGCAGCACGCATTACCTTGGGCAGCGTGTGCTTCTCGTAGTTCAGCTCGGTGTTCCATTGCACGTTCGTCTGGCCTTCCGTGGTGTAGGATTTGAGGAACGACGGCGAAGAGCAACGGCTAGCGTAGGAGCCCGTGAAGCAGGAGAAACGGCTTGGAGTGCATACGCTCGTCGAGGTATAGGCTCGGGAGAAGAACATCCCTTCGGCCGCGAGCCGATCCATGTTTGGCGTGAGCGCCTTCTTCCGAAGGAAGCCGAGGTGGTCGAGTTTCTGGTCGTCGGTAACAATCAGCACCACGTTCGGTCTGCGGCGCGCGCCTTCCTCAGCATGCAGCAGCGCCGGACATGTCACCGCGGCGCCTGCCGCGGCCATGCTGTGACTGACGAAGTCTCGCCGTGAGATGGTTGAGCGATCCATTATTCCCTTTCTGCAACAGCTTCTATTTCAGATCAATTTTCATACAGCAGCACCAACACGCCATGCCAGAGGTATTCTGCTCCAATGGTTGTGTTAGACCACCAAGTGCCATGCTGAAATCCACGACAGGCCGGGCGCTGAGTTGTTAACATGCGATGCGAACCAGTTGGAGTTTGGTTCATCCCATGTGTAGCGGCCACCAACTTGTGGCCGATGAGTGGGAAGGCCGTCCGCAATTCTGGAGACCATTCTCGTCCAGACTCCCTCATCGATGACCAGGTCTGTAAACAGTTCAATTCATCCGAGGCATTGGGTGATGATCGTTCTGATGATTGCGTCCGGCTCTGCCTTGGCGGAAGAAGGCGGCGAATCTGAGGGGGAGCGCGAGAAAGAGCCTGCGTGGACAAAGCTATCGAAACTGCCTTCGGATGCGGAGGTGGACCGATGGATTCGGAACGCCAGCCAGGCGAGAGAACGAAAGGACTGGGTGAACTTTGCGTCCATCTGCCAACAGATTCTCGAATCGGACCGGGAGTCATTTTTGGTCTCCTCCCAGCAAAGTAAGACCTCCGCTCGTCAGCAGGTAATCGAGTGGATCTCTGCCCTCCCGCCGGATGCCAGGCGCATTTACGAGAACCAGGTCGATGGCAAAGCACAAAGCCTTTTTCGCAAGGCTAAGAGCGAAGGCGATATGGGTCTGATTGCGCAGGTCGCTCGCGTTTATCCTTTGACACACGCAGGGCGACGCGCTGCCAGCTATCTGGGTGCATCGCTGCTCGAGAATGGGATGTCCGGGCTTGCGGCCACAACCCTTCTTGAATTATCCGGACGCAAGAATTTGCCGGAGAATCAGATGCCATCAGTTCTGGCCCAACTGCTTGTGGCAGCGCGGCAGAGCGGTGCCGAAAGTCTTGTTTCTATGACCCGGCAACGCCTCGACAAACTCCCCGCTGTTGATTCGCTCAAACTTGGCAAGGAAACGGTTCGGCCTCAGGATTTTTATCAACGATTCGTTCAGAATTGGGGCGAGATCCCGCCTGCTGAAAACAAGGGATATTCCTCTTTTCCGGGGAGCTCATTTTCTGAAAGGGAATTGCACGGGATGCCGTATCTGGTGCCTCTGTGGTCGGTGCCCATTTTCAGACAGAAAGAATTCGATTCAGAAAAATGGCGTCAAGTGACTGCTGCCAGGCCGAGGTACACTCGGCAACTGATACCAAGCCTCTATCCTGTTTCGGTGAGCGGGAAGGTCATTCTCAAAACATTTGATGGCATCATGGCATTGGACGGCCGGTCTGGGCGACAGCTCTGGCGTGCCTCGGCGGCTGACCGAAGACTGGGGGAGTTCATCGGACGCCTGCTCTCATTTGAATCGAAAGACCAGAGGCTGCAGGCCCAGGCGATCGCCAACGCATACCAGGCAGCTCTCAGCCACGCTTTCGAGGACACCGTTCAGTTCACCCTCGCCGTCGGGGGCGGCAGAGTTTATTCGGTCGACACGGTTTACCCTGGAGAGGAGGCGTTCGAGGCCCGGCGCGTCCCCGGTCCTGCACCGTGGGTGAATCAGCAGATCCGAATGAAAAATTCTCTTCGCGCTTTCGAGCTCAACGGTGGCAAGCTGCTCTGGGAGATCAACGGAGTCGTCAGAGCTTCTGACGAAGCAACCACTGCAGAGGAAGGCATGTTTCTGGGCGCTCCTGTCTTCGCAGAAGATTCGCTTCTTGTTCTGGTGGACCGGCTCAGCGCGGTTTACCTGCTCTTTCTCGATCCGGCGACGGGCAAAAAGCGTGGCGAGATTCCGCTCTGTATGACGAGTAAGCCGGCCAGGTCTTTTCACTACAGAATCAAGGATGCCTGCCCCATCACAGTGGTCGGGGGAATAGCATACTGCTCTACCCAGGTGGGGCGTTTCTTTGCGATCGATCTGGTGTCGCGGCGAGTGATCTGGCGATTCGAATATGAGCATTCGCTGACGGATCTGAAGATCGGAAATCGAAACTACTACGCTTCCGGTACCGTCAGGCGCCAGCCCGTATCCGCTCCCGCCGTCTGGGGAGGACGGCTGTTGTTCATTCCGTCTGACAGCCCTGACGCTTTCTGTCTGGATCGGATCACCGGCTCAAAGATCTGGGAAGTCCCGATTAGACCGGGGAGTTTTCTGGCCGGAATTCGTAGAGGCAGGGCAATCATCGCTGGACGGAGGATCATCGCTCTGGACATGGTCGATGGAAAACAGGTCTGGGAACGAGTCGCCGGCGAGCCGACCGGCCGCGGTTGGCTTGGGGCTGATGCCTATCTTGCACCCATGGCAGATCAGCGGCTGGTGCAGGTCAATCTTGAAACCGGCACGATTGAATCGCAGATAGAGCTTTCACTCTTTGACTCCATCATCACCACTGGGCCGGCCATCTCTGAATTGGGCAACATTGTCGTGACTCCTCACAACATTCTGATATCCGGCCCTCTGGGTGTAACGGCGGTCCCGAGTGCACGAGAAGAGCTGACCAGAATCCAGCACGAGATCCGCACCAAAGGCAGAGACCGGCAATCCATGCTTAGGCAGGTTGTCGCGAATTTGTCTGCGGGAAATCCGTTGCCCGCAATCGAGAATCTCAAGACCTTGCTTGCCGAGAGCGAAGAACCTACGAACAGAGATTTATGCCGTTCTCTTCTTCTCAGAGTATTGCTCACCCGTGCAATCATCACCGAAGCGGATTCTGCGAAGCATCTGAAAGCTGCCGGAGCATTGACCAAATCCGACGATGATAAAGCCGCGCTTTTTGATGCCATGCGCCGAGTCCATCAACGGGAAGGGCGTCTGCTGCCGGCATTTGAGGCGGCCCGCCAGTTTGCCGCGGTAATGGCTGGTCGCCCAGTCAGGGAAGAGGAAACGCCGGGCCTCTATGTCAGGGCGGACCGCTGGCTCGCAGGCTGGCTTCTGGACCGGTGGAACGAAGCATCAGATAAGGAGCGGACCGCTCTTGCCGCGGAAGTCACCGAGCTGCTTTCTGAAATGCCTGAGACCAAAGAAGCTCTCCGAAGATTTCTCAACGCGTTTGGCGAGATTCCGCCGACCGGCCCTGCGTGGCTGGACCTCGCAGCGCGACTGGCTGAGGGAGATGCATGGCCCGAGGGAGAGATGATCTGTCTGCGTCTGGCAAATTCCTCTGATTCTACTATTGCCGTTGAAGCCACGTGGCTGCGAGCGCAGATTTGTGAGCGATCCGGCTTCGTGGAAGATGCGTCCTGGATCAGCCGGAACCTGTTGAAGCGGCTCGGCGATTCCAAAGTACCGGCCATTCAGAAAGTCCGTTCTCGCGTTTCTGAATTCGTAAAGAAGCGCCCTGAATCGCTGCGGCCTCAAGGGATGCCAACGGAAGTTCCAGAGCGCATCGAGTTTAAGAAAGAGACATCCAAGCGCAGGTATTCTTATCCCCGGCCATTCGATTTACTGTCCACAGAACTCCCTTCCCAACGAGAGTACAGCATCCAGCGCGGGTACGGCTCTTCAATTCTCTTTGAGCGCGGAGATGATGAATGGACTCTGACACATGAACGGAGCCGGATGAGCTACGAGCCCGGCCGCGTGTCCTTCAACGGTTATTCCGCCCGGCATGTTTACCCGCTGGGGCACCTCTATTTTCTCGCGGAGCAGAACTCGCTCTTCTGCGCGTCCCCAGCTCAGAAGAAAGTGAAATGGTCATTCGGAGCAAAGAACGACTGGCAGACCTGGTTCAGTTCGGAGTTTCAAGATTCTGCTGGCGTGAGGCCATACACTCAGGACAGGGGCGTCGCTGTCACCTTTGTCGGTGGAACCCATTACTACCGGCACACCGGGCTGATCCATGTGGACCCGCGCTGCCTTGTCCTCAACGATGCGAACACGTTATTGGCTCTGGATCCGATGACTGGGGAGCTGTTGTGGACCCGGTTTCTCGAGATGCCGAACTACTCTGCAATGACTTTCAATCACGACTCTCTTTACGAACACCACCGGCGTTCCCAGCTCAAGAGCTACCGTCTGCTCGATGGCAAATTCACCGGTCAACGACCTCTTATCGACTTCATCAACTACAAGGGAATGTATACCCGCGCCGGCTATCTCGGAGCGAATATCGACGACAAAACTCTCACCGTTAGAGGGGTCGATCCCCTGACCGGAAAAGACATCTGGTCCCATCCGACGCCTACCGGCTGCAGCTTCCTGCATCCCACTCCGGGAGAATTCGGCATGCTCTATCCGTCGGGCGATGTGCATTTCATTTCACTGACTGATGGCGCAGAGACGTTCAGGGGCAAGTTCGCTGTAGCCGAAAAGCCCTGGGCTTCTGCATCGGCCTGGTCTCGCGACTCAAACGTTTACCTGCTGCTGGGTGGTGCGAGCCAGAACAGGGAGACGGCAAGGCAGATCCATTTCAACCAGCCCGTTCGTTTCGAAGTCAAGGGGGCCCTTCATTGCTTCGATCGGAAGACGGGAAAGCACCGGTGGCAGCGCGACCTGACAAAACCGGAAGGAAGATGGTATCTCTGGAACACCAGCAGGGCGAGCTCTCCATTCCTGTTTTTCGTCCGAGATGTGCGCAAGGAAGTGGAGCAGAACGGCCGAAAGTCTCAGCGGGTCGTCGGCTACCACCTTCTGATCTTGTCTGCCCTTACTGGAAAAGTCTTACTGGATCGAGAACTGGCAAACAACGAACGTCCCCTTTTCATCAGAGAGTCAGAAGGCACAGTTCAGATTCACGTTCCAGGCGGATACCTGGTGGCCACGTACGGCAAGTGAATGAGGCGAGGATAGGATTCCTCCTCGGCCACAAGATTTTGAGTCTGCCTGAGACAGAGGATCGCGCCGGCACTGCCTCAGATTGAGGCAGCTCATGTATGTTGCCCACATCATCGGTGGCTGCGAGCTTTACTCCGCCCGAGACAAATTCGATACATGAACGCAAGACCATGTTGGATGAATTGTCCTGCTGAACCGACTGACGATGAGATCGTCCGCATCGATGCCATGGAAGATGCACTTTCGCCTCTCACCGCAGATCTCAAGGCAACACGCCAGCTCATCACGAGCCTTGAGATGTGCCATCACAAAGCTGACCGCTGGGTCACTCTGATCATCGAAGCAATTGCGGCGGGAAAGACAAGCAAGGGACCGGGCTCTCGCCCGGAGGGAACACGGCATCCGGCCGAAATGGCCTGGCAGAATTGCGTTCAGGTCCTTTCCGCATGGCGTGACGGCATGGCCGTTACGGGCGTTCAGATTGGCGGGATCTCCGCGCAGGAGCTTACATCAGTGTTGGGCGAGCCAACTGCCTTGCGCAAGTGGCAGGTGCAGCAGGTCATCGTCAAGGTCCAGTCCTACACTGAACGCGACGTCCGTTACGTGGAAATCATGGAGAACGAAGATCATTTCCTTAAAGATGTGGAGTTCCGGGAAGCGACTATGTTGGCCATCATTCGAGACAACGTGGGCGGACAACCTGCTGAGATTTCACTCGCGGCTGCAATCGACCATTTGGAGGCGTGTCATTGGGACTTCATCGGGAACCTGATGATCGTGCTCAATGCCATCGGAGGAGATCTGTCGCCATCTCGGCCATATGCCGCGTGTGGTCGCAACATAAATCTAAGCCCGATCCGCCCGCGAATGAAAGAGATCGCAGGTACTCTCAGGTCATTCTGGGACGAATCTTCCAAGACAGCGATTACAGATGCCTCAATGCTCGAACTTCTTGGGGACAGAACTCTCAAGAAGCGTTGGCTTGCTGCATCCCTCGACAAGACGATTCGACTGCAGTTTGGACTGTAATAATGTGACGCCCAACAGAACGGATGAAAGCGACGCTTGACGGCGCGCCCGATTAGCGATGTTAAGCCTGCTTCAGAAGGAACCGATGAATTACTCGGAGCGCCTTGGACAGATCCGGAATGAATCGTTTCAACACGCACTCGACAGGTTCGGGCTCGGCGACTTCGTTTCCGCCCAGGCCATTCCCCACGGCCTGTTCGGGCAAAATGTTTTCCTCACCAGTACGAAGGGCGAATACGTGTTCCGCGGAAATCCGCTCTATCGCGGACAGTTCGAGACGGAGCGTTTCATGGCGGAGCGCCTGCACAAAGAGACAGACGCCCCCGTTCCCTGGCCGTACCTGGTGGATGGGTCGGACGGCATCTTCGGATGGGCATACACGATCATGCCCAGGCTCCGCGGCCTGCAACTCGCAAGTCGTGATGTCGTTTCGAAGCTAAGCCAACGAGATCGTCTGGAGATAGCTCAGGCGATGGGCGCGAATCTCGCACAGATGCACGAGTTTCGATGGGAGCACTGCGGGGTCTATGATCACGCAACAGACTCCGTTCCCCCGCTGGACGGCGCTTTCTGGCCACGATGGAAGGAAAGGTCTGAAGAATGCAATGAATTGACCGGTGGGCCCACGTCTTCAGAGGAAGTGTTCTATCGTTGGGTCTGTACAAGGATTCGCTTCTTCCTCGACAGGGCGGTGGAATCAAGTGAAGCGTCGACCGGCAGGATTACTGCGCCATCTGACGTGGACTGGGTCGCAGGTATCCTCGACGATTCCAAAGCGGCGCTTCTGGAACCGTTTCAGCCTTGCTTCGTTATGAATGACTACAAGGAGGGAAACGCAGTCGCCGAGAAGACTGACGGCCGATGGCGAATAACCGGAGTATTCGATCTGATGGAGGCGTACTTCGGTGACGGAGAAGCCGATCTGTCGCGCTCTCTCGCGGCATATGGAATCGGAGATGAGAGCGGTAACGAACGGGCTTACGCCTTTCTCAATGCCTATCTCCGAAATCGTAAAGAACAGATAGTTCGTCCAGGATTCATTGAGCGTTTTGCCGTTTACATGGTCATGGACCGGATGATCATGTGGGCGTACGGTCGAAAAGAAGGATGGTTCGATGGGCTCGCGGATTTTCGGTCTTACTGCGAGCCGTTTCTGTCCCTGAGCCCTGGAAAACTCTCCGCTATACTTTCCCACAACAAGACGGATGCAGGCGACGGCAAATAGCTGGGCGAGTTCCGCATCGTAGGCCATGAAAGGGAGAAACGATGAAGGACGTCGGTTACTTCACCGATGGCCTACTGCTCCAGCGTGATGCTTCGATCTCGATCCATCCGGACAACTTGCTCCTTGTCGCCGGCTCGGACTTTGTAGCGGGACACATCGGTGCGCTGGATCTTGACGCGGCGCTTCCCGGACTCGAGGTGCTGGCCCTGCCCCTGAGCTTTGTATTGGATCAGCCTCATCTTCAGCAGACCTGCGCCGTCCGCATTCTGTTTGTGGACCTTTTGCCCCTCAGCATTCAGAATTGAGACTTCAGCATTCGCCGTGGTCTTGACTGTCAGAGTCCAACCGACATCAAAGACGGAGCTGAAACCGGACGAGTAGTCGTTGATCCTGACGCCAAACTCGATTCCCTCGAATTTATTTGAGAAGAACCGAACGTTTTCTGACCGGTTTCTCCACCAGCCCAGCCGAAACGGAACGAACGGAGGAGCGTCGGGGGCCTTGATGAATGCGTTTTCGTAGAAAGTCACGTTCTTGCCGGGGCCATACATGCTGGCGATCCAGACTGGCGTTACGTTCGAGGTGATGGTGTTGCGATAGTACGTCCCGCCGTTGTTTGAGCCGCCGATGTAGAAGGCGTATGCGCCATGCTTCTCGCTGTTCGGCGGGTCTTTCTGATCGACGAAGACCTTGTTGTCGTGGATGTAGTTCTGATCCCCTCCCACGCTCATGAAAATGCCATACGCCATTGGTTTGTAGCCCTGATGGGCCTGAGGATACCGCCGGCCGACCAGGCGGATGCTGTTGTGATGTATGTAATTGTTACCGCACCAGCCGCGCTTGTTTCCACGGTTTGCGTTGTAGTCCGTAAGCCTAATAGCGCTCACACTGTAGTCGGTGTTGTGGTATTCGTTGACCGGAGGAGAAGCAGTGATCTGGAACTCGTTCTCGAAGATATCCAGGCCCTGTTCCCTTCCTATCAGGATGCCCGATCCCTGTTCTGGAAGGAAGCGATTGCGAAAGACCCGTGTGCCGCGGCCTCCCACGCCAAGGCTGTAATGATTAACCACCGTCTGTTTGTTGACGAACAGGCAGTCATGGATGCGAGACTTTGCACCACGCACGGCAAGCTGGCCCTGTCCGCCAATGAACTCGCACTGGGAGACGTGGGATGGCGCGGTCCGGCTCTGGACAAGACTGATTGCATAATCCGCCTGGCGATGTCGGTCGATAATCCAGGGCGTGTCGATTTCGGCCCGGCAGTCCTTCATCGTTGCGTAGTGGGCATAAACTGCGTTCGTATTTATCCCCGCCGCTTCGAACTTCACATTCTCGATATCAAGCCGGACGTTCCTGGCAGTGGACTGAATGCCCCATGACCGAATGCCGCGAAAGCCGCTCCGAATGATGCCGTTCCGGATCCTGATCGTGCCACTGCCTGAGACTTTCGGCACTGACCCAACAGGTGTGCGTGGTGCATCACGTTTCGCGTAATCGAAGAAAGCGCACCCGTCTCCATCGAGAATACATTTGTAGTAAGCCCAGGGCATGGTCTGCTCCACAACGCTTACACCCACGTCCATGGCGGGTCGGATGTCCACAGCGTCGATGATGCAGTCTCTCTGCACGGCCTTAATGCGGATGCGGTATTTGCCCGCGGGCTTCCCGAACATCAGGGCAAACACAGTTCCCCCACCAAGCTTCGGTCCGCGGCGTTTTTCCGGGCAGCACGGCCGCGAGTTGTTACCCCACTGGAAGGTGCACTCTACGTTCCGGCCCCGCTCGTCCTCAACGTAGATACCCACATGCATCTGGTGGTGTGCTACCGCGGCCATGGCGTAATAGGCACGGTCCGAGACAGGGAGTTTGACGTACTCGGAAACGATCTCCTCGCCCTGCGGCAAAACGCAGACTTTCTCGCCCACGAGGGGATGGGACCAGCGCTGGTCCTTGACGATTGCACCAGGCGCTTTCGAAGTATCCCAGTGCTCCAATCCCTTCTCGAAGCTCCAGTTCGGGACGTGCTCGTAGCCGCCATCCGCGTATGTAATCGAATGACCATTGAGATCGAGTGTCACATCCTTGCCGAGGAATATCGCGCTGCGCGGCGAGGAGATGTCACCGGTCAAAACGTAGGTGGTACCGGCCCTGGCGTAAGACCCCGGTTCGGTAACGGCAACTTCATCATCCTTCGGCACTCGTGGCTCCACCGGTTTGTATTCGGCCATGAGGGGCGGAGTCAGCAGCGCGAGAATGAACCAGGAGCAGACGTTCACATACTGCATACAGCCCGCCAGACTGGCCTTTGATTGCCCAGTGCCGGCGGTCCCCATGACAGGCGTTGTCGCAACTAGTAAAGTCGAGGCCATCGCGATTGCTCTTGGATTCCTGAGTCTGAACTGAAACTCTACTTCAATCAGAAGTACCTGACAAAGAGCGACTGCTCACTCTAACGTCACGGCGGCATACAAGTCCCGATTCGGAATCGGGCAAACGCGGAGATCGGGAGCTGATTCTCTTGCTGCCGGGAGCTGCTGACAAGCTCGGAGGGGCGAAAGAATGGTCGATGGTTGGACGGCTGAAAGAATGGTTGATGGTTGGATGGTTGAAAGAATGGTTGATGGTTGGATGGTTAATGGTTAATGAATACGGCGTCTTCGAGAGACATTCTTCCAGAACGTGGTCTTGGCGCTCCGCGACAAGATTCTCCAGAACGTGGTCTTGGCGCTCCGCGACAAGATTCTTCCATCAACCATTAACCATTAACCATCAACCATCCATCCAACCATGGCTCTGCAGACAGTGACACTTACGGGCGACCCCAGCCGGTGGGACAAGAGCCACTTTGCGCCGGACTCCTTTGACGTCATCGTTGCCGCCCCCCCATTCCGTGCGGCTGACATCGGCCTGCCGGTGTGTCTGGATGATGTGCCACATCGAGCGAAGGGGTATCTGCGCTGGGTCAAGACTTGGCTGACGAAGGCGATGAAGAGTCTGAAGCCTGCCGGTCATTTTTATGTCTATGGCCTGCCGAACTGGCTGCCGCATTTTCTGAACCCACTCCAGGAAGTGTTGGAATTCAAGTATTGGATTGGGATACGCAGCCAGGGGAAGCGGCGCACCAAAAGTCTGGTCGCCGAGCACATGGCGCTGGCGTTCTTTGCGAAGCCGGCATCCCGGTTTGCCTGCAACAAAGTCAGGTATCCCCATCCCATCTGCCCCGTATGCGAACGCACGGTCAAAGACTACGGGGGCCGCGCCCATCTGCTCAACCCGGAAGGCTGTCTCATTTCGGATGTGTGGAAGGACTTCAATCCGGACGGCCTTCGAGGGCGTCTGCCAGCACCGGTAATTGAGCGGGTCCAGGAGCTCTCCGATGCTTTCGGGAAGGGCCGGGCCCTTATACTGAAACCGACGGGCAAAGAGCCGCCGGCTTTGGAAGCGCAGACTCAACTGGAGTTCTCTTACAGCGGCCCGAAGGTCGACAGAGACCTGCTGGATCAGATCCACCAGGATGACTCGTTGGAGTTCATGAGTCGCCTGCCGGGTGGATGTACCGATCTCGTCTTCGCCGATCCGCCATACAATCTTCAGAAGGACTATTCGAACTACTCGGACGATCAGGAAGACGAACGCTATCTCCTCTGGTGCAGAGAATGGCTTGCAGAATACGAGCGGATTCTCAAGCCCGGCGGAGCGATGATGGTCCTCAATCTTCCTAAGTGGGGCATCTACCATGCACGTGAGCTGAGCCAGCACCTCCACTTGAGGAACTGGATCGTCTGGGATGCACATTCAGAGCCCAAGGGAAGGATCAACCCCGCCCATTACACACTGCTGTACTTCACCAAGGGACCGGCGCCGAGAGTGTTCAATTATGCCAGCCCGGGTGGGAAGAAGGAATTCGACATCCCACCGCCGGTCGCACACATCTATTGCCGCAGGCCGCAATGTCGAAACAAGAGAAAGAGAAACCAATTTGATGATACCGCGCCGCTGACAGACATCTGGACAGACATCCATCGCCTGCGCCACCGCCGGGACCGGGATCAGCACCCGTGCCAACTGCCGGAGGCCCTGATGGATCGCATCATCGAGTTGACAACCATGCCGGGTGATATCGTCCTGGATGCTTTTGGCGGCGCCGGCACGACCGCCCTCTCGGCCCGGAAACTCGGTAGACGTTTTATATGTATAGAGATTGATGAGGAATATGTGGGGCTCGCCCGGCAAAAGATGGTACAGGTTAATCTATTCGGGGAAGTCGTTCGGAAGACGGTCAAGAAAGGCAAACGTCTGGAGGTGATGAAGAAAGACCTCCAACTCGAGCTTGTCAGGCTGGCAAGAGTGTTGGAGCGTCCCCCCACGAGAGAGGATGTTATCGAACACGGCAAATATCCCATCGAGCTCTACGATGATGCCTTCACCACCTGGAGTAAAGCGCTTGGGGCTGTCAGAGTCATGGCGCGGAGCGAGTAAACGATGCTTTTCAAGAGAGTTACGATCATCGGCCCTGGCCTGATCGGCGCATCCATGGGGATGGCCCTCCGCGAAAAGGGTCTGTCTGAAGAGGTCATTGGCGTTGGGCGACGAGAATCTTCCCTTGACATGGCCATACAGGCCGGTGCCATAGATCGAGCCACCCTCGACCTGAGAGAGGGAGTCACCAATGCCGATATGGTTGTGCTGGCCACGGGAATCACTACCTCATTGAGGCTGGGCCTGCAGGCCTTTCCTCATCTTAAAGAAGGCTGCATTCTGACCGATGTAGCGAGTACTAAATCATTTCTAATTAATGGTTTGGAAGGTGAAGTGCCTGCCGGGGTGAGTTACGTGAGTGCGCATCCCATGGCTGGATCTGAGCAAAAGGGCGCTTCAGCAGCAAAGGCCGATCTATTCCAACGGGCCCTCTGCCTGTTGACCCGGACGAAAGCGACCCGGGGCGATGCCTTTCTGAAGATCGAGCAACTTTGGCGTGAGATCGGTTGCAGGACCAGAGAGATCGATGCCGAAGAGCACGATATCTTGTTAGCGCAGATCAGCCATCTGCCACATATAGTTGCATCCTGTCTGGTAAACCTCGTTTCAGAGGAGGGGATGGAGCTTTCGGCGGGCGGTTTCAGGGACACGACGCGAATTGCTTCAGGCGACCCCGAGATATGGCGGGATATCTGCCTGACAAACAGTGAGTGCCTGAGTAAGACCATCAGGTCGTATGTATCCTATCTGGAAGACTTTGAGGCCAAGTTGTTAGAAGGAGATTCGGCAGGAATGGAGGCATTATTGGAAGAGGCCAAGAGGAAGCGGGACCTATTCTATTCCGGGTGATTGGGCTGATCTGTTCCATCTGCCCATTTGGCGAAACGTAACAATACGTGACAGAGAATTCTGTAATGGATCGTGACGATGCACCAGTCTGATCACTGCTTCAGAGGCCCGACAGACAGCTCGATCACCGTTTTCCGACGACGTAAGTCATTTCATTGCAGCACTTGACTCGACCTTTAGGGCGTTCTGAGGGTTTTGGCACGAACTTTGTTTTATATAGCATCGGTCACGGAGTGGCATGACGCCAACTTTGACTTTCTATCTAGGGTGAGCACTTCGCCCAGGAGCTTTGGTAATTTTTCGGGTTTCGTTCACTTTTTTCTCGGCAAACGGGTCGGGAGAAGGAGAGGTTATGAGACGTTTTCTCTTTACGCTCGCTGGCTTGAGCTTGATGTTCGCGCCAGTGCAAGCCCAGGATATTGAAATCGGTGGGCTTTTGGATGTTGGTTTTCTTCACAACTTTAATGACCCTGGAAGGGCGACCGGCGAAGGAATCGCCAACGGTTTCGCCGGTGGAAATGAAGATTCCTTCCAGGTCACTCTTGCTCAGCTTTCCGTGAGCAAAGAAGCAGATCCTGTCGGGTTCAACCTGACACTCGATTTCTTCCAGACTGCAGGCAGCGCCCAGTTGGCTGGAAACGCCGCCGATGACATCGCCCTGCAGGCCGCAAATGTCGTCTGGAATACAGATTATGGAAACGGCCTTTCGGTCACCGCAGGTAAGATGGAAACTCTCGTCGGCTTCGACGTCATTGAGTCAGCCAGCAACCCGCACATGACTCATGGTCTTCTGTTCGCCCTCGTCCCGCTGACCCACACCGGTGTCCGTTTCGGCTATCCCATCATGGATAACGCGAATCTGACCCTCGGTTTCAACAACGGTGCAGATGACGATGTCGATGACAATCAAGGTAAGTCCATAGAAGCCCAGTTGGCTGTCAGCCCGAGCGAAAGCTGGTTCGCCAGCCTCACGTTCACCTACGGTGCAGAGTTTGGTTCGGTTGCCGGTAACACGGATCCCGAATCTGATAAGCAGCTTATCATCAACTTCGTGACTACCTATGACTTCACCGAAGAACTGTCCGCTTATGCAGAACTCACCTACCTGGATAACGAAGATCAGGGCGCTGCTGGTGCAGATTCTACCGGCTTAGGCTATGGTCTTGGTGTCACCTACTGGGCAACCGATGTCTACGGCGTCTCCCTCCGCTGGGAATACGTCGACAATGACGGCGCCAACAACGGTGGTGGCCTCGGTGCTACCGTCGACAGCATGTGGGACATCACCCTCACTGGCCATGCCAAGCTGACTGATGACCTCACCTTCCGTCTCGAGTTCCGTCACGATAACGCTGATATGGTCGGAGCGGCCGTCGGTACCTTCGGTGACGAAGGTGCTGCTCTGGAAGACAGCGTCAACACCCTCGGAGTTCAGCTCCTCTACTCCTTCTAAGAGTTAACAAAACACTACTCCTGGAGAGTTAAACGAAACACCTCCTGGCGAAAGCCCTTTGCTGGTAAGGACAAGACTGTCTGACCCAGTGAAGGGCTTTCTTATTTTTAAAGGAGCTCTGACGCTCCGCTGCAGCAGGAACAAGGCAAATGGTTGATGGTTGATGGTTGATGGTTTACAACCCCTTGGTGCTCTGAGTCTTAACCATCAACCATTAACCATTAACCACTGGAGATCCGAGGATGGCCAAAATCATGGCCGTGGATGATGAGCATGACCTGATTGAGCAGCTTCAGGAACTGGTTGAATCCGAGGGGCACATATTTGTCAGCGTGACTACCGGCAGGGATGCAATCGCTCAGTTCGAAAAGGAGGAGCCGGACCTGATTCTCCTCGACCTGATGCTCCCCGACATCAGCGGGATGCGCGTCTGCGATAAGCTTCGAGCGGTTTCGAACAGGCCCATCATAATTCTCTCGGCCCTGCGCGATAAGAGCCGGATTGTCGAATCCTACGAACGCGGTGCGAACGACTACCTGCCCAAACCCTTTGAGGCAGAGGAGCTGCTGGCCAAAATAAAGGTCCAACTCGAACGTTCCGCAGGGCCACACCAACTCGGCAGTCCGGGTCAAGCCAGGGCACTGGATTCGCCTCGCCCGTTCGGACATTTCGTGATTGAAGAGCTCCTTGGCCACGGCAGTGTGGGTACCGTTTACCGCGCCCACCCGGAAGGCAGACCGGAGCGCAAAATCGCCATCAAATGCCTTGCACCGGAATTAACCAGGAATCAGAAATACGTCACACGCTTTCTCAGGGAAGCTGAGTATGCCCATGCAGTGGATGACCCCTATATCGTAAAGGTGCTCGAAGCCGGCCATCACCACGGCACTTATTTTTATGCCATGGAGATGATCGAAGGCCCTTCTTTTTCGGATTACGTCAGAGAGGGTAAGGAGCGGGATATGCTGCGGGTGCTCCTGATCATCGGGGACATCCTGAACGCCCTTGCGGCCGTTCACGAGGCCGGCTACATCCATCGTGATGTCTCCGCAAAGAACATCATGCTTGATGAGAAAAACGGATGCGCAAAACTGGCCGATTTCGGGATTGCCAAACGATCTCAGGGGGATGAGACAACCACCACCAGCGTGATAGTGGGCACACCTCATTTCATGGCCCCGGAGGTCATTGAAGGTCGAGATCCTGACATTCGGTCTGACCTTTATTCATTAGGTATATGCCTGTTCTTCGGGATCGTTGGCGAATACCCTTTCAAAGGCGACAAGACGCAACTTATGTTTCAGCACACCAGCAAGCCCCTCGTCATTCCCGATTCAGCACCTGACGATATTGCCCAGTTCATCTCCATCTTGACCGATAAGGCCCCCGAAGGCAGGCCCAACCACCCAGGCATTGCCATGATGGAGCTGACAAAAGTTATCGAGAACCTCATCAGGGAACGGAGGGCCGATTAGAGGCACCATCGCTCATGTCTGGCAGGTGTGCCATTCCCCGCCTGTTGGTGGTAATCCGAGAGTTTTTTATCAAAATTCTCTCGCATTTGGATCACAAAGCAGGATAACTGCCCCGAACTCCATCAGATTCAGGTTTTACCTATGCCCTTAGGGCCTTTTCGAGAAGAAGACGTTGCCAAAATACTGGTAAGTCGCGTTATTCTGCCACAGCGAGGAGGCAAACAGCTACGCTGCAAAGTCGGCAGGAAGGAAATCCTTGTCGAGCTGTCGGTGGGTGATGTGCAGGAACTTGGGGAGATTCGGGCCGGAGAATCGGTCGAATTGATCCTCCATTCGCTTGTTGAGAACGCCCAAAAAGGCAAAGCGAACAAATACGAAGTCGAAACCGGCTGGGCGAACGGGCTCATACTGGGCAGCGTCGATCAACTGGTCGGCGGACGTTGGAATGGAAGGATTCTCGATCTTGGCAACGGGTTGAGGTCTTATCTGGATCTGGAGATAGGTTCGGATTTCGAATTTGAGAAACTTGGCAGTGATGAATGGTGGCGCATCGAATTCGCACTGCCGCATCAGTGCATGATGATTAGAAAAGCGCAGAACGGGGACAAGGAAGTTGAGTAACCTTGAAAGAACCGAGCTTTCGGTTCTCACGGAGCAGGCCATTCTGGTCGGTGTGCTCCTGCCGGATGATGACCGAAGCGATTACGAAGACCCTCTGGAAGAGCTGGCAAGGCTGTCGCGTACTGCAGGCGCTACCGTCGTTGGTGCCGTTACGCAAAAGCGACAGAAACCGGACGCCACCTACTTCCTCGGCAAAGGCAAAGCGGAAGAGGCCGGCGAACTGGCCAGTGCAAACGACGCCAACGTCATTGTCGCCGATAACAATCTCTCCCCAGCCCAGATCAGAAATCTGGAAAAAATGACGGACACGAAAGTCGTCGACCGTACTGAGCTGATCCTGGACATCTTTGCCACTCGCGCCCAGACCAGCCAGGCCCGCATGCAGGTGGAACTGGCGCAGATGCAGTATCTGCTTCCAAGACTGCGAAGGATGTGGACTCACCTCGATACTTATGAAGGCGGCATCGGCACACGCGGCCCCGGAGAAAAACAGCTCGAAATGGACCGCCGTCTGATTCGCAAACGGATCACTGATCTGCGTAAAGAACTCAAAGAGATCGAAGCACGCAAACAGCGTGAAGTCGCCAAGCGCAAAGAGGTCTTTCAGGTCTCACTTGTTGGCTACACTAACGCTGGTAAATCCACTTTGATGAACCGGCTGACCGAGTCGGACGTCTTCGTTGAAGACAGGCTCTTCTCCACCCTCGACACCCGCACTCGTGTATGGCCGATTGCCAAAGGTAAGACGATTCTTCTGAGCGATACCGTCGGTTTCATTCAGCGTCTCCCGCACAACCTGGTCGCCTCGTTCCACGCCACTCTCGAAGAGGCCGCCAATGCCGATCTGTTGCTGCACGTGGTGGACGCGGCACATCCTCAGTTCGAGCGGCAGATCAGTTCCGTTAATGAAGTGCTCGAAGAGCTCGAAATCTCACACAAGCCGCAGTTGATGGTCTTTAATAAATCCGACGATGTCCAGGACGTCGTTTACGTGAAGGCCGCGCAAAAGCAATACGAGAACAGCGTCTTCCTCTCTGCGGCAACAGGAGAGGGCATCGACGATCTTCGCCAGACCGTCCTGACCATTTACGACGAATTCGTCGTCGAAGCCGAGTTGGTCCTCAGCGCAGCCAACGGCAAACTGCTCTCAACCCTCGCCCACCGAAGCGACATCCTGCAGCAGGAATTCGAAGGCAGCCACGTCCGCATGCGCACCCGTATCGATCGACGCCTCCTGGAGCAACTCCTGAACGAACAGCGCGGCTCTGAATTCGAGGTGGCCTCCGTCAGCGCAGCAACGTAAGCGAGGGGGAGGAATCGGGAATCAGTGGAATCAGGATTCAAGATTCACAGTTCCAACACTCCAACACCCCATAATTTGAAACTCGTCTTCATAGGCACGCCTGATTTCTCTGTGCCATCTCTCAAAGCAATGGCTGCCTCTTCCCACGAGGTCGCCCTCGCGATCTGCCAACCCGACCGCCAGAGTGGGCGCGGCAAAAAGACTACGCCTCCGCCGGTAAAAGAAGCAGCGTCTGCGCTGGGCATCCCCGTCTTTCAGCCCGTCAAGGTCAGTGCCCCTGAGAGTATCGAACATATTCGACAGCATGAGCCGGACGTCCTCGCCGTCGTTGCGTACGGTCAAAAGCTGTCCAATGAGCTTCTCGTTGTGCCACGGCTCGGCTCGTTCAACCTGCACGGATCCATCCTTCCAAAATACCGAGGGGCTGCCCCGATCACCTATGCCGTCTGGAACGGCGAGCCTGAAACCGGGCTCACCATTTTCCGTATGGTCGAAAAGATGGACGCTGGTGAAATGGGCATCAAGGTCACCACTCAGATTGGCCCGGACGAAACTGCAGGAGAACTCCACGACCGGCTCTCTCTCATGGGTGCAGACCTGTTTGTAGAGTTCCTCGATAAGCTCGAGGCCGGCCAGATCCAGTTCGTGGCTCAGGACGAATCGCAGGCGACCATCGCACGCTCCCTCAAGAAAGAACAGGGCCTCATCGACTGGTCACAGCCCGGCGAGGCCATCTGCAGACACATCAGAGCCATGACGCCCTGGCCGGGCGCGTATACCTTTTATCCTGCTGAAAAACAGAGCCAGCGCCTCACCGTGCTGAAGGCATCTTTGGGTGCAACGCGATCAGTCGCGGCACCGGGCACCATCCTCGAGGCCGGAGGTGATACCCTCCTCATCGCGACGGGTGACGGAGACCTTCTCATTCACCGTCTTGTGCCGGCGGGGAAGAAGCAAATGGATATCGGCCCCTTCCTTCGGGGCCATCAGCTCGAGGCCGGTAATCAACTTGGGCCGGAATGATGACAGCTAAAGCGTCGACATATCGATTTACATATTCCTTACGGGCACAGCATGGGCAAGATTCCCATCCATCTTTTCGACAATCTTGAATACAGGGAATACGACCTGGTAATTCGTGCCCAGCCCACACAGATACGGCTGGACAACCATGTCTTTGGCCGGTTCGGGTATCTTTCCCGCACGTACATTCAGAAGCTCATCAAGTGGGGCGAGATTACAGTCAACGGCGAGGCCGTGCGGCCCTCAAAGAAAATCCATGTTGGCGACAGCATCCACATGCGTCTGCCGGAGTTGCCGGAGCGTGTGATTGAACCGGAAAAGATGAAGCTGGACATCCTTCACGAAGACGAGGACATCCTGGTCATTAACAAGCCCCGAGACCTCGCCTGCCACGCGGGCAAAAAATACTATGGAGGGACCCTGGCCAACGCGGTGATTTATCATCTGTTCGGCACAGACAAAGACGCCGGAAAAAACAACCCCGGCATCGTGCATCGCCTGGATAAAGATACGACCGGTGTCATGGTGTTGGCAAAGAACCCGGAAACGCATCGCTTGATATCACGCCAGTTCGCAAGCGGCACAACGCAGAAGGAATACCTCGCAGTCATCAAGGGCCAGCCCAGAAAAAGCAGAGGCATCATCGACAGCCCAATCGGCTATCACCCTTACCTGCGGCATACGATGAGCGTCCGCATGGATGCCAAAGGAAAGAAGGAGGCCGTGACCAGCTACACGGTTCTTGAAGAATTCGAAAGCGGTGCGGCCATCAGCCTGTTGCCGAAGACCGGCCGCACTCACCAACTTCGCGTGCATCTCGAATCCATCGGCCACCCCATGTATGGCGAAGATCGCTATTCCGGCCGGTACAAGAAGAACGAAATCGATCTCACCCTCGGCCGCCAGGCACTCCATGCCTGGAGACTGACAATCGAGCATCCGGCGACTCGCGAAGAGGTAACCTTCGAAGCGCCCATCCCGTCAGATCTGACGATACTGATAAACGAACTGAGAGCCGGGTGATCTCCGTCACGCCTTCTGAAAGGCGATTGGCCCAAGACGATTGAAGAGCTGGAGAATGCGAAGTAGGCGAAGAATCAGGCCACCCGAATTCGCACTGCAAACGCCGCGCTCTTTTGGCCCCACGGGCCCGGCGCAGCATCCCAACCATTGGCGAGGCGGTCGTAGCAGAGGATGGCCTCATCCGGGCTGATGGCTGCAAGCCCCGTGTAAGAAGTCGTTTGAGTAGGTTTGGCGCGGCCTTCTCCCGAACAGACCTCCTCCTCAAAATGGAATGCCGGGTCGTCAAAAAGCTCGTTGTGATGGGCAGCAAGACTGATGCGTTGCCAGTCTCCGCCGGTGCCATCCTCATTTGCCCACAGAAACAGTCCCGGACGGCCGCCAGCCAGCAGAATCGAATGATCACCAACAGATGCAAGCCGCGGCTGAACCGACCAGGCGCCTGCGATTGCCTCTGGTTTGGACCAGCTCTGGCCTTCATCGGCACTGACGGATTTATGAAACAGTTGGTCTCTTCCACTTCCGATCCTGTAGACACACATCAGGCGTCCATCAGTCAGGCGTACCGTGGCAGATTCGTCCGGGCCCTCTTTCGCTCCAGGTGTGTCTTTCCATGAAGCGATGAGACTGAGGAAGGTCCACGTGATCCCGTCTGGGCTGGACAGGCACCACGCCGAACACTTCTCTTCACCCGCGTAGTTCCCATATAAGGTGGTAAACAGAGAGCCGTCACTCAGTTTGAGGATGTTTCCGTTGTTCATAAGTGTGAGCTCGTTCTTGTGATAATCGGAGATGTCTTTGGGAAATCCGAGGAACTGCATCGCCACTCTGTCGGTTGAGACATCACCATCGTCCGTCATGCGGATTACCGTTCCCTTTGCTGAGCCGTTTCGCCTGTCCCCAGGCTCGAGGGGCCAAGTTTCGTAAGGCATCAGCACGAGTTCATGTTCCGCGCGCAGGAACGAAGTGTGCCCGTAGCTGTCGATATCTGTGGCGTGGGCCCAAGTGTTGCCACTGTCTCTTGACAAGTACAGAGATGCTGGCCATTCGCCCTGGGCCACATCGGCGCTCAGCACGACCTCGCAGATAATGTTTGAATCGTCCAGCGGATGAACGGTAGGAAACCAGAAATGTCCCTCGGCGCATCCCACAAGAAAGGGCGCGCTGATTTCGAGATTGATGCCTTCAAATCTGTAAGTCTTCATGTGGCTCTTTTGGGGTAAAAGAAAGACGAAATATCACCCCGATACTACGATGATGGAAAGCATGGCGACAGTGCTTCTCGAACCAGTTTTTACATCCCGGGATAAAGGGTGTTGTTGTAGAGAGTCGGGTTGGCG